>Ga0315905_10008589_pt1 | contig 10334 bp, 10 predicted proteins | sample LakEriMetagenome_5_FD_203522 | JGI IMG/M metagenome (GOLD analysis project Ga0315905, IMG submission 203522) | Freshwater fungal communities from buoy surface, Lake Erie, Ohio, United States - Buoy 4 MA121 | ecosystem: Environmental > Aquatic > Freshwater > Lake | place: USA: Lake Erie, Ohio... | reverse complement strand
GCTTAAAGCGTGGTGACATTTTGCAAGACATGAACCCCGAGCGTGCTTACGAACTTTTGCAATTGCGCCGTGAATACATTGAGGAGAACGGCGGCGCACCTAAGAAGCGTGGGGCAAAGAAAGTTGCAGCGAAAAAAGCACCAGCCAAGAAAGCCCCTGCCAAGAAAGCGGCTGCCAAAAAGGCTGCGGCTAAAAAAGCAACCGTGAAAAAAGCCGCTGCGAAAAAACCTGCAAAGAGCACCGACGATTCATGACCACTCGCGGCACCTACATTGCCTTTGAAGGGCTAGAGGGTTGCGGCAAGAGCACGCACGTCACTCGCCTTGCAGAAAAAATCAATGCTGTTGCGACTCGTGAACCAGGTGGCACTCGTATCGGTGCACTGTTGCGCGGCATTTTGGCCGACCCTGAAAACACCGACCTCAACTCGCGTGCTGAACTTCTGCTCATGACCGCCGACCGCGCACAACACATGATCGAACTCATTGAGCCCGCACTGCAACGCGGGCAACACGTAGTGAGCGACCGCAGTGTGTATTCCACACTCGCCTACCAGGGCTACGGGCGAGGCCTCGACGTTGACACCTTGCTCAGCATCAACACCTGGGCGCTGAACAACGTGCTTCCCGACATTGTGGTGTGGATCCAAATTCCAACCGAAGAAGCAAACACGCGCTTAGCCAAACGTAACCTCGACCGCTTTGAACGTGAAGGTGCCGACTTCTTTGCCCGTATTGGTGCAGGCTTTGCTGAACTTGCAGCCAAAGACCCTGCACGTTGGATACTCATCGATGGCCTTGAGCCAAAAGATGTTGTGGAAGAAAAAATTTTTGCCGCGGTAGTGGCACATCCATCCTTTACATTGCACTCATGAGTAACACCGCGGTGAGTTCAATGTGGGAGGCCGTTATTGGTCAGCCCCACGCTGTTGAACTTCTCCAGCGCCTTACCGAACACCCTGTTCATGGTTTTCTGCTCGTTGGCCCCGAAGGCTGCGGTAAAGATGAAGCCGCGCGCGCATTTGCCACCACCCTGCTCACCGGCGCTGCCGACCCCACATCACGTGAAGGTCGCCTCATTGCTCAACAAGGTTTTGCCGACGTTCACGAAATTTGGCGTGAAGGTGCATCTATCTCTGCTGAGATGGCACACGACATTGTTGAGTCGGCATCACGCAGTCCCATTGAGTCTGCTCTCAAAATCATCATCTTGCATGAAGTGCACCTCATGGCCGAAGCCGCCGTAGTTCGCTTGCTCAAAACATTTGAAGAGCCAACTGCACATGTTGTTTTCATACTTCTTGCCGACTCATTAGTTCCCAGCCTCGTCACTGTTGCTTCGCGTTGTGTAGTTGTTCAGTTCGGCGAAGTAAGCCCCAACATCATTGAGGCACAGCTCATTTCTGAAGGCATCGCACAAGCCACTGCACAGTCGGCTTCGCTCGGCGCTGCAGGAAGCATTGAACGCGCACGACTACTCGCGAAAGATGGCGCATACGCAGCACGCCGCTTGGCGTTCAGCGATGTTCCTACATCACTCGATGGTTCTGGCTCTGTCGCTTTTAGACTTGTTGACGACATCTTGCAACGCATTGAAGCGGCAACAGTTCCACTCGAAGAGCAACACAAAACAGAAATTGAAGAACTCGAGAAACGTGTGAAAGCAACCGGCGAACGTGGCAGTGGCCGCAAAGCATTACTCGATGCCCACAAGCGCCAAGTCCGTCGCTTCCGCAGCGATGAACTTCGTAGTGGCCTTGCCGTACTCGCTGGCGTGTACCGCGATGCAATGTCGCATGCTCACAACGCACACAAAACTCACGACTACGCCGAAGCGGTTGCCCACATCCACACCGCAATGCACAACCTCGGGCTCAACGCCAACGAAACCCTTCTCTTACAATCGCTTTTTCTGCGCCTTCCCATCATTCGCGGCGCAGAACTTTTGTAGTTTTTCGGGGAAGACGACCCGCGAATCATGCGCCTTCGCCTCTTGACGATAAAGTGAAGGCCTTGCCCAGGTAGCTCAGTCGGTAGAGCAACGCACTCGTAATGCGTAGGTCGTGAGTTCGATTCTCATCTTGGGCTCCATTATTTCCCAGTAGTCTTTGCTGTCGCAGAGTCGTAGTCGGCTAGGGAGAACATATGCAAGATCGAAAAATTCGTGGATTGTACGTAGTTCTCGGTGGCATCGTTTTCGCTTTTCTCCCCTTGCTGATCACTCTTATTGCATCAATATTTAAAGACGATGCATTCGATGAGGGATCAAGTGCTTTTGGGGTATTACCTTGGCTCACATTTTTCACTGCGCCAATTGGCGCTGTCGCCGTGTTGATTGGTCTCATTATCGGCTTCGTAAATTTGGTTCAGCGCAAGAAGTGAACACAAGAAATTCCCCCACAACGAAAATTTCCAGCCGAACATCGTAAGATCATCCTGTGGCCATCAAACACGCTTCTGGTTTATCTACACGAGATGAAATTCTGCGTCTAACGGTTGAGGCCATTGACGGTGCCGGCGAAGGCAGCGTGCATGTCAGCGAAATAGCGAAAGCCTCAAATGTTGCCGTTACTTCCCTCTACCACTTTTTTGATAGTCGTGAAGGTCTCATTGAGGCAGCACAGGCGTCGCGTTTTGCACGTGAGTTCACCACTAATGCCAATGCATTTTCAGATGAAGTAGCCAAGTGTTCAAATCAAGAAGAGTTCCGCACGTTATTGCGACAATCACTGCCTTCATTTTTCGGACCCGAAGGTACACGCCGCCGCGCCGATCGTGTGAATGTGTTGGGCTCTACTTATAACCGGCCATCGCTGACGGCAGCTGTGAGCGACCGAATTGTTGAAGCCATTATTGAACTCTCCAAACCACTGCACATTGCACAAGATAATGGTTGGATTCGTCAAGACCTCAACATTGAGAATTTAGCGTCTTGGTATGTCTCCACTATTACCTCTTACGCAATAGTTGAGCTCACTCCGGCAACTCGAGAATTTGACTGGGTCAATACATTTGTTGAAGCGGCCGATTACTTACTCTTCGGCGAAAAATAGACACCTTTAATATGCCTACACTTTCTATATGAAAGTGCCGCTCACCATTGTTGACCATTTGCGCCGTGCCGAGCTTGTGTATGGAAACCGCACAGCAATTACCGATGAACCCGACCAGCCAGCAGCATCGTGGGGTTCGCTGACATACAAACAGGTGGCCGAACGTGCTCGTGCGCAGGCAGCGGGTCTCGATGCTTTAGGTGTTCCGCAAGGTGCTCGCGTGGCGATGGTAAGCCATAACTCAGCGCGCTTGTATACCTCGTTTTTTGGTGTGAGTGGTTATGGACGAGTACTTGTTCCTGTGAACTTTCGCCTAGTGGCCGAAGAAGTGCAATACATCATTGAGCACAGCGGCGCAGATGTTCTGATTGTTGACCCAGAACTCGACGACTCCTTGAAATCGGTAATCACCAAGCATCGATTTGTGATTGGTGAAGAGTCAGACAGCATTCTCTATAAATATGGTGTTGAACCGAAGCCTTGGATTCCCGACGAAGACGCCACTGCAACGGTGAACTACACCAGTGGCACCACCGCTCGCCCAAAGGGAGTGCAGCTCACGCATCGCAACTTGTGGGTAAATGCGGCAACATTTGGCTGGCAACTAGGTGTGAACGATCGCGATATTTACCTGCACACGCTTCCGCAATTCCATTGCAACGGATGGGGCATGGTTTATGCGGTAACGGCAATGGGTGGTGAGCACGTTATTTTGCGCAAGGTAGATGGCGCAGAAATTTTGCGACGCGTTGACCAGTACGGCATCACCATGTTGTGCAGCGCACCTGCCGTGGCAAATATGATTCTTGACGCAGCAGCTACATGGCCCGGAGAAATTCCCGGCCGTGGGCGCGTACGTATTGTTGTTGCCGGCGCTCCGCCTCCAACACGCACCATTGAACGTATTGAAACTGAACTCGGTTGGGAGTTCGTGCAAATTTATGGGCTTACCGAAACTGCACCTTTACTGACGATGAACCGTTCACGTAGTGAGTGGGATGTGCTCACTCCGCACGAGCGCGCAGTGAACTTAGGTGCAGCTGGCGCTCCTGCATTGGGTGTGGAGCTGCGGCTCGATGACGAAGGCGAAATACTCGCGCGCAGCAGCATCATTATGGCTGGCTATTGGGAGCAGCCCGAAGAGACAAACAAAGCAATTGTCGATGGTTGGTTCCATACTGGCGATGGCGGCACGATGAGCGAAGGCAACTACATCACCATTTCTGATCGCAAGAAAGACGTCATCATTTCCGGTGGAGAAAACGTCAGTTCTATTGAAGTAGAAGATGCCGTGTTCTCGCACCCGGAAGTTGCCGAGGTAGCCGTCATTGGTGTGCCCGATGAAAAATGGGGCGAGTTGGTCATGGCACTTGTGGTGAAAGCACCCAACTCATCACTTACTGAAGATGCCCTCATTGCCTATGTGAAAACAAAGCTCGCTGGCTACAAGTGCCCGAAGCGAGTGGAGTTCCGCACCGAACTGGCCCGTACTGCCACGGGGAAATTGCAGAAGTTCAAACTACGCGAACCCTATTGGGCAGACTTGCAACGCAAAGTGAACTAGTGCTTCTTCAAGCCGGCAACATACGTGTAGAAGTTGCTCCACAAGATGGTGGCCGCATCGCACAAATTTTCTATAACGACGTCGAGCTCCTCATTGCTCGACCAAACAAAGAAACCACAATTACTACTCTCACTTGGGGTTGCTACCCAATGGCTCCATTTGCGGGGCGACTCGCCGGTGGCACTTTTGCATGGAACGGGAATCGTTATTCCACATTGCAGACCCACGGGAACCACGCCATTCACGGCACTGTTGTTACCAGACCATGGGAGGTACTAGATCATAGTGATACTCATGTGTGCATGAGCATCACACTTGATGATGGCTCACACGCGCTGTGGCCCTTTGCTGGCACATGTGAGCACATCATCCAAGTCACACCCAATGAAGTGAAATGTGTTTTGACAATTCATGCTCTTGAACCATTTCCATATCAACTTGGATGGCACCCATGCTGGCGGAAACCTAACTCTACAAACTTTGCTTTTAGTTCCATGTTTGAAAAAGACGTCGATCAAATACCTACGGGGCGTATGGTTGAACCCACAACTGGCCCGTGGGATGACTGTTTTACAGACGTCATCATGGAACCCACACTCCATATCAATGACGTTGCTATTTCTCTCACCAGTACCGCCGAGTATTGGGTGATCTACGATGAGCTAGCACACAGCACATGCATTGAGCCTCAAACAGGGCCCCCTAACGCATTCAACCTATTAACAGACGATTTTTTCGATGTCGCCCAACCGCAACAAGAGGCTTGTGCAGAATTCACTATTCGTCTTGGGACTTCTGCCTGAGCCTATTTATAACTGCGGTATCTTTGCCATATGAGCATCTCAGTCATTCAATGGGGAACCGGAAATGTTGGACAAGCCGCTTTGCGATCGGTTCTTGAACATGCCAACTACAAACTTGTTGGATGTTACGTTTCTTCGCCAAACAAAGTAGGCGTTGATGCCGCCGACTTTGTAGGCCTCCCTGCTTGTGGCGTCAAGGCAACAAACGACATCAATGAAATTTTGAAATTGAAAGCTGATGTTGTTTTGCACATGCCGCTTTCTGCTGCTCAAGTGAATGAAGACCCTGCAAAAGACACAAAAGACATTTGTGCACTACTGCGAAGTGGAAAAAATGTCGTTACCACCGTTGGCTATGTATACCCAAAGGCATACGGTGCAGATGTGCTTCGTGAGTTAGAAGAGGCATGCGCTGTTGGAGGTGTCTCACTTCATGGCACTGGTGTGAACCCTGGCTTTATGGCAGAACTCGTACCACTCATTTTCACATCACATTCTCAAAGCATTAAATCCATCTTGGTACGTGAACATTCTAATTTTTCTTTCTATGCGTCACCTCAAATTATTTTTGATGTCATGGGGTTTTCTCTCACCCCCGAGGCATATGAGGAACACACCGCTCGCTATCGCAAATGGCTCAGTGGACTTTTTGAAGAGAGTGTCTTAATGATGGCCGATGGTTTAGGTCTAGAACTTGATGAACTCACAGTCGAGTCAGAAGTTGAACTAGCAACTGAAGATATTTCTATTGCCGCTGGCCTCGTTCCTCAAGGAACTGTTGCCGCCCAGCGTTGGGAGTGGTGTGGTGTTGCTTACGGACGAGATGTCATTCGCCTAGAGGCCATATATAAGGTGCACAAAAGTGTGGCGCCACAGTGGCAAAGCCCTGCCTGGGTATGCACCATTGAGGGAACCCCGCGGATGCACTTTGAAGCCGATAAATGGACCACCAATGGTTTAGTGGGCACGGCAATGCGTGCTTTTCATGCAATTCCTGCAGTTGTGCATGCCCCTGCAGGAGTGCGCACATTCCTAGATCTTCCACTTGTAGCTGGAGCGAATGTAGTTCAACAATAAGTTGGTATTCTTTCCTAATGCATGACATTGTGATTCGCGGGGGAACAATCGTTGATGGCACCGGAGCTGACGCCTTCATTGCCGATATAGCAATTAATGCTGGGGTCATTACTCACATTGCCCCAAATATTTCTGAAGAAGCCAAGCAAGTCATTAATGCTGCGGGCCACATTGTGACTCCAGGCTGGGTCGATGTGCATACGCATTACGACGGTCAAGTGACCTGGGATGAAGATCTTGAACCATCGGCAACAAATGGTGTCACCACTTTGGTCATGGGCAACTGTGGAGTTGGTTTTGCTCCGGTGCGCCCTGGTTCAGAAGCACCGCTCATTGACATCATGGAAGGTGTTGAAGATATTCCGGGTAGTGCACTTGTTGAAGGCATGCCATGGGGAGCGTGGGAATCATTTCCTGAATACTTAGATTTTCTTGACACGCGCAAGTTCAGCATTGATGTTGGAACACAAATTGCACACGGAGCATTGCGCTTTTATGTAATGGGTGAACGCGGTACCGACAACGAAGATGCAACACCAGCAGAAATTGCCGAGATGGCTCAACTCACCAAAGAGGCAATGGAAGCCGGTGCACTTGGCTTTTCTACTTCGCGCACTATTGGTCACCGCTCACTTTCTGGTTCGCCAGTGCCGGGAACATTTGCCGCAGAAGAAGAACTAGTTGCTATTGCTAATGCAATGGGCAAAGGCGTGTTCGAAGCAATTCCCGCCGGCACCGTTGGCGCTCTTGAAGCTCTTGGTGGCGAAAAAGCAAAACCCGTTGAAGAAGTAATGATGCTTGCCGATGTTTCCCGTAAGAGTGGGCGACCCATTACTTTCACCACGGTGCAAATTGCTGAAGATATTGATCATTGGCGCGATGTGCTCAATGCGGTGTCTGCTGAAAATGCAAATGGCGCACAACTTCGACCACAGGTAGCACCACGTGCAGTAACGGTCATGACCAGCTTGGGTACGTATCACATGTTCATGCGCAAAGGCGCTTACTTGCGTGAAGTTGTACACTTGCCATTGCCAGAGCGCGTGAAGGCAATGCGCGACCCCGCAATGAAAGAAGCCATCATCAACGATCGCAGCGTGCCATCGGAAAATGCTGGTTCTATGCAGGCGGTTGTGGGCTTATATGCGCGTGCATTGAACGCCACTTTCTCATTGACCTTCCCTATTAATTACGAGCCATTGCGCGAAGAGTCGGTCGTTGGCCGCGCCAAGGTGCTTGGAGTGTCTCCCGAGTCGTTGATGTACGACTTGTTGTTGGAAAACGAAGGAACTGCTTTCTATGCAATATTTGGTTCGAATTTTGCGAAGGGCGACTTGAACGCAAGCCGTGAAATGTTGCTTCACCCCGACACCATCACCGGTCTTTCCGATGCAGGTGCTCACGTAAGTTTCATTTGCGACTGCTCCATGCCCACCTTCCACCTCACGCACTGGGTGCGCGACCGCAGCCGTGGTGAGCGTTTGCCACTCGAGTCAACAGTGCGCAAACTCACCAAGAACAACGCCGACCTCTACGGCCTCAGCGACCGTGGTTCATTGGAAGTGGGAAAGCGTGCTGATGTGAACGTCATCGACCTCGACAAGCTCACTATTCAAGCTCCGTTTGTTCGCAAAGACCTGCCCGCTGGTGGCTCACGTATTTTGCAACCATCAACTGGCTATGCAGCAACTTTGGTCAATGGTGTTGTTACTCGCTTGAACGATGCCGACACAGGCGAACGCCCTGGCCGACTTGTGCGTAGCTAAAACTACGACATCAAAGTCAGGCCACCGTCAACAACAAAAATTTGTCCTGTTGCATATTTAGTGCGTAGCAAACCAAGTGTTGCCTCGGTGCAATCATCGGGTGTTCCCGAACGCTTTAATGGAGCGGACTTTGCGACATTGGCGTGCATTGCATCCCAGTCGGCGGTCCATGGCGTTTCAATGAGCCCCGGAGCAACGGCGTTAATACGAACTGGCCAGCAACTCTTTGCCATGAGCTTTGTCATTTGATTCAATGCTGCTTTGGTCATGGAGTATGCCATTGAACTTCCTACTTGGCGTACACCAGCAATTGAAGTGATGTTGACAATGTTGCCGTCTTCGCTCTGCTTCAAATAAGGAATGGCTGCCTTGCTGAGATACCAGGTTCCGTAAACATTCACTTCAAAGGTTTTCAAAAAGATCTCGTCGGTGAGTGCTTCAAGGTCGTGGTGCGGAACTGGAGTGGTCCAGCCGGCATTGTTGACCAAAATATCTAGCTTGCCGAATGCCTTTATTGTTTGATCGAGCAAGTTGAGCGCTTCCTCTTTTTTCGAAATATCGGCGCGAACATAAATAGCCCCGTTTGGCAAAGACTTTGCTACTGCCTCACCCGCCTCGACTGATGAAGATGAATTCACCACAACGGTTGCGCCAAGTTCGGCTAAACGACGAGCAATGGACTCACCAATTCCGCTTGATGACCCGGTAACAATTACGACTTTTCCTTGGAATTCCGACATGGTGAAACATTACAGTGAGGAGATGGAACTTCAGATTCGCCACCAGCCCGCCTTTTCAACCGCCCGCGCCACCCTGCAGCCCAACGAGCAAATGCGCTTAGAGTCGGGAGCCATGATCGCCATGTCGCCCGACATGGTGGTCGAAGGAAAAATGGAGGGTGGTTTTTTGAAAGCCCTCAAACGTTCTGCCCTTGGTGGAGAGTCATTTTTCCAGACGACGGCTACAGCGGGGCCAAATGGCGGATTCGTTGATGTTGCTATGGGCCTTCCTGGTGACGCGGTCATTTTGCAATCCACTGCTGCAGCGCCTTGGATCTTGTCGCAGGCATCTTGGATCGCATCTTCAATGGGTCTCGTACTCGATACGAAGTGGGGTGGCATGAAGTCTCTCTTTGGTGGAGAAGGTGCATTCCTTGTTCACGTGAGTGGTGAGGGCATCTTGCTCGCAGGTGCATATGGGGCAATTGAAGTTGTCAAGCTTGCTGCTGGTGAAAAAATTGTTGTTGACAGTGGCCACATGGTTGCCGTACAAGCATCGGTAACAATGTCGCTTCACAAAGCAGCTACTGGTTGGATGAATACAATTAAGTCTGGCGAAGGATTGGTGTTTCATTTTGAAGGACCAGGCGAGGTATACACCCAAACACGTAACCCCAACTGGTTTGGCCGTTTCGCTTCGGCATCACACTCCCACGGCACAAACTAAAATGACTGCACACCAAGTTGGCCATACCAGCACTCTTGTCATTGACGAGAAGCGCGACAACCGCATGCTTGGTGTTGATGTTTGGTATCCCGCTCAAGTAGCACCCGAAGACGCCATCACGCGTTATGAATTGCTTCCCGGTGTTTCTTTTCCTTCAGCATCTGCGTATGAAAATGCATCGCTTGCAGCCGGAAAATTTCCTTTACTTGTGTGGTCGCATGGGCGCACGGGGTTGCGCTTTAATTACAGCCAACTCTGCGAGGCCATTGCAGCATCTGGTTTTGTAGTGGTGTCAAGCGATCACCCTGGTGACACGCTCACCGATTGGATGACGGGGCAGAACGTTGACGATGAAACCAACGACAAACAGCGACTTGGTGATGTGAGCTTTATTGCCGACTGTGCCTTAGGAACACGTGGCGAACTCATGGCTGGTCTTTCCTCCGTTGTTAACGAGAACAACTTGTTTATTGGTGGGCACAGTTACGGTGGCCTCACCGCACTCATTGCTACAACCGGTATTCACGGTATGCCTGCAGAAAAACGGTTTAAGGCCGCAATTGGCGCGCAGGCATACACGCGAATCCTTCCTGCCGATCTCATTGCTTCTGTGCCCGTGCCAGTTC
>Ga0315905_10008587_pt1 | contig 10336 bp, 3 predicted proteins | sample LakEriMetagenome_5_FD_203522 | JGI IMG/M metagenome (GOLD analysis project Ga0315905, IMG submission 203522) | Freshwater fungal communities from buoy surface, Lake Erie, Ohio, United States - Buoy 4 MA121 | ecosystem: Environmental > Aquatic > Freshwater > Lake | place: USA: Lake Erie, Ohio... | reverse complement strand
CTCTCGGTGACCAAAGACGCTGAGACGTTTCCACTTCCCGACATCTTTCCAGTCAGGCGGCGTGAATGCAGGGATGTACTCCACAGTAAGATTCACTGTCATTAGCTTGTCTGTGCCAGGCACCGGCAGTTTAAATTCAATGTGGCGGGCATTTGATTCTGTCGGCATGTAGCGACTCTGCTCCATTTCCTTTAACAGCATTGAAGTATTGTTTACGAAATAACAGCGACAGTAATCTGGACAAGGAGGTGTTGCGCAATCGTAAACGGTCTGGCATTTACATTGCTGGAATTGGAATGTTTTCGCATTTCCAGAATCCTTTCCAACTGTAGGATGAGTGAAATCTTGGAGGGGTACCATAATATGTCGCTTGCTTATTGCTGTCTTCATACCACTATCTTCATAAACAGAAACACGAACCCAATCAACATCCGTGATATCAGTCATCGGCAGATTCGCTTGGTCCGTCGAGTTTGCCATGAATTTCACAGCGGCGAAGCAGCGCGGTACAACGTACTCTACGTACCGGGTTACTTTGCCTGTCTCCTGGTACAATCTCGTCAGGTTGACTTCGTACCCGACTGGAGTTGAAAGATTGCTCACAAAAGTACCGTAGCAAAGCTCGAACTCAATCTGGACAGGCGATTTGCATCTCTCTGTGCAATTGAGATTGAAATATAAGTTGCCAAGTTCCTGCATATAAAAAAAACTCAGCTCATCGCGGGCCTCCGGTCGTTCGCAGGGTGACGGCGAGCTAGAGTTGCCGTGCCGTATCCAAGCTGCCAAGCCAAAGCCACGTGAGACATCAACGGCTTTAGAGATGAGATACCGTCCAGAAAGCTTTCCTTTGCTAGTTCCCGAGAGATATAGCGAACGACTTGTCACTGGTTGTCGTTGAACTCCTGTATCCCCCGGAAGATACCCAACGTCAATTTTGGATCGCGTTGCAGCCAAATCCATTGCACTGCATTGTGAATTTGAAACGACAGCAGATCCATAATCCCATTGCTGCCTATCAAAGGCGTACGCGTCCAATATGATATCAAAGGCTTTTTCGTAGCTGTCGGCAATGACATTTCTCCCACCACCAAGCTGTGTCCCATACTGGGAAGTCAAGGGTTCAACTTCTTCTGGGTCTGGATCAAAGTCGTCTTCCAGCTCAGTTCTCCCTATGTTTTCTTCAGCAAATATGCGCACTACCCCCCACAAAATTCGTAGGGAGCCGTCGTTGAATCGGTTGAACCCTGCTCCCCGGAATGTGACAGGAGTTCCGCCCTCTACAGGACCTCCCATCGGACTGAATGTGGAAAATTCCGGCTGCAGATAATACCGAAAATTGACCTTGCTGTCAAAAGTGAAGTCTTGTCCATTCAAAGCGACTTCTATCCACACGTCGAGAACACAATCCACGCAGTCGTCGGGGAAGGTGACTCGGGGCCATGGCGTCTCGCACTTTAATAAGCGGTCGCCAAATGCGGTAGCGGAGACCATCTCCTCTCCAAATCTGCACTGCGGTTTTTCATCATAATTGAAGAATCCTGTTCCTGAAATCTCTACGGTAGTAGGTCGTCGGTGATCAGCATCAGCAATCGCATATCGGATCAAAGGCCCCCCTGCCGGAGCCAATGCGATGATCGTTGGACTGAGGTAATAGGAGAAGATGTCATTCGTTCGGTACGTATAATCTTGTCCATTGAACGTCACCGCCACTTGAACAGGGTCTCCATTGACTTCAATGAAACTGATTCCCGGAAAATTAAATCTTTCTCTGAGAAGTTCGAGCATGTAGCCGTTTCGCACAGCTTTGATGATTTTTCGAGAGTCAAGAACATTTGACTCCCACACTTTGCCTTTCACACAATGGACGCAGAAGCCAACATCAATACTGGGTTGCAGCACAGTGGTATGCGGAATCCGGGGCTGCCGAAAGAATTCAACGGTTACATCTTCTGGGAACACGTCATTGTCGCCGAATATGTCCTTTACGGACACAATCTCAGCGACTGCCTGCTTAAGGGCATGCACGCGAGCAGAAGTATTGAAGGAACAACTTGTTTGATTGCATCTCTGCGAATCATCAGGAAACTGAATGCATGCGTATGTACACGCTACTTCTGGACCACCAACCGTCAGAACCAAGTGCGGCGGCGAGTAACAAAGTATTTCGTCATCACGTCCGATTTGCCCCACAGGTTTGTCAGAACCTTGCACCCATGCGTCTGTATCCAAACCAAACTTGCAACGAACATCTTCACCAAAGATTTTGAACCCACGACCAAATATTCGTACACTTGTAAGACCACTGATCGGTCCTCCAGCAGGTACCAGAGTATGAGAGATCGGATGAGGATAATATACGTAAGGGCACCCATTGATCAGGGTTGCAATTCGTGTTTGCATTTCGAGATATGGGATGAGGCCCGGAATCAGTGCCTTCGCATCTGCGGGATTATCCCACATCACTGTGCTGAAGTTAGACAGAGCATGACACATGCCCATGTCCATATTGTAATCTTGGCCGTTGAGGGTTAGCGCAAAGGGAACATTTATCGGTCCCGACCAGAGGCGTGGAGGAGCCCGACATATCATGGTGGTGCTGCTCACGGCGGTGGCGTAGGAAACTGACTTAGAGATTGGTAGATTGATGTCGTAATACTCATCGTAAAATGATTCATCGCCAAACCTGCAACGGACCATGCCATCATATTTCTCCAAATTGGTTCCCGTAATAGTAATCATGGTGTTGCCTTCAATGGGACCTCCCGATGGTTTGATTGTCTTCACAGTTGGCGCGTCATAGTAGATATATTGTAGTTTTGCCTGTGATGTGTATTCGCGGGAATTGAGTGAAATCTCAATATCCGCAAAGCCGTCCACATGTGCAGGAGCCTGACAACGCAATTCTCCTCCATCTAAATAGTCGGCATATACGGAATGTATCCATTCAAATTCAACTCTTTTGAGGTAACCCCAAAAAATAGATGTGGTCTCCAGTGTATATGCAACTGTCTTGTCCTCTCCGAAGCGACATTTGATGCTCGTGGTTCGATTGGCCGCGTACTTGTGCCCAACATTCCTGTCGTTTTGCGGCCAACCTAAGGTTGAATTGGCGGCAATCCAAGGAGGAGCCCGTTCAATTTGAGTGTTATTGAACCAATTATCGTTCTTAGCACCTTCATTCGAGAAATTGCGGAAACACTGCGCTACCCCAAGACTGCCACCAGACGGCGCTGGTGTCGAACTGATCGATGAATTCGCAGACGTTGATTCAACCGGTGTCTCTGCGCCAACCACAATCCGAACAATCTTTCTCATACCTTGAGCAACCAGCCGCCCGTCGATGATATCTTTTGACAATCGCCCCGACTTTGAAAGCTTGTCACCAGCTTCTCTCGAATCAACTACAATGCTCACGTCCACTGAAACAGCTTGTGTGTTGTTGAAAATGATCGGCACTATGCTAGTGATGGCAAGATTGTCTGCCGACATTGCATTATCCTCGCACTTGATATGTGGGGTTTTGAAGTATGTCCATGTTTGAATCACGCCGTCCCAGCATCCAGCAGCCTTTTCAGCAGAAAACGCATATCAGCCAAAGCGTCAGGGTGGCACTTGCAGGAGAAGGTGAGCAGATTCAAAGGAAATAAGCAGATTCAAAGGAAATAAAAAATAGCAAGAGGCAAAAACTCAACAGACCTGGGTAATGGCAACCTTGAATGTGTGCTGCAATGCCGTTGTGAACATTTGTTGAGAGTAAGGAAGTTCGACCAGAATCTTCACACAGTCGTAGCCTATCGTCGGCTGGTCATACTGCCCGATCCATGGCGACATTTCATTGTAATGATAAAACCCAACGCCTTTGACGATCAACTGCGTGAGACCGATGACGGGTCCACCAAGAGGAAACGATGACAACAGAATTGGGTGAGGATAGTAAACAAACTTTTGGTTTAAGGATGATAAGCGCGACATAGGTGGCGAATTAAAGGGCCAGTGCGAATGGCTGCCATCCAGAAAATCCTGTCCATTGAAGGTCACGGTGAATGGCACTGCAATCGTGCCCTTGCCATAACCGGAATTTGCATAAATCATGTTGTCGTCGTATGTCGATAGCAAACCATCTTGGCCTGGGAATGCCTTGCCAATAATGTCAGGATGAATGGCCAAACTTCCTATCTCCCATGCTTTGGTTGCCTTCTCGAGTCTGGCTTGCACCTCGTCCATCTGCTCTTGCAAAAGCGGCGACGGCAATTTCAGGAAGGCCAACTTTGCTTCCTCAAGTTCCTTCGTAATTTGTGCAATTTCAGCTCTCTTTATTTCATCCATCTCTGTGTCGACCATTTGCGGTACGTTTGGCGGCAGGGGAGGCGCGAAGCAAAGCAGCAGTGTATCGTTTACAACCCATGCTGATGTATTTGTGTGGTATTTGTGACTGAGCCAGCCCGGAAATGTTGTACTATTCTGATTGACGACAACAGTCTGTCGTCCAAACTGGCAAAGTGGAAACCAATTGAAGCTTTTGAAACCACTCCCATAAACATACACAAAGGACTCGTCCATCAGAGGCCCGCCATTTGGAGTGATGCTGGTCACTCTCGGCTGCCGATAATACACATAGTGGGCCGCGTCGACATGCATCTTTGCACAGTCTTGCCCGGTACAATCTGGAAAGATATCTTGTCCATTGATCTTGAGTCGCACTGTGACATTCAGCGTCCTATTTTCTGCACTCGCAACTCCACTGCCACTATTCGTGAGACGCGGAGGCGCAACACAACGGATCATCGTATCGCTGACAAATTCGGCGCGGCTTTCGCACTCCTCGATGCAAGATGTGACAACTGTGGTCGTTTCATTATAGCCCCGGAAAGTAGGAGTGTACGCTTCATCGTACGCAGGCCAAAAAAAATACAACCCTGTGGCCCTGTCATACGACGGACAGCCCCTTAAGCCATATACACCGTCGCATTTGAACCAGGTGCCGAAGTGGATAAGATCCCAGACCTTCAAAGGATATGGCTGGTCAAATTGAAACACTTTTGGAGCCTTGAATTGGCCAGTTAATTTTAGAGAATGCCTTGCCGACCCAGAGTCACACCTTGGTCCATTGTTGTTGCCCTGGTCTGCGTAAGAGCAACCCCAAGAGCATAGGGCTTGACCAAGACCCACTGCTTTAAACCCAACACCATGAAAATCTACCGTGGTACCCCCCTCTTCTGGCCCACCGTACGAAAGTTCTTTGCGCTCACGCGCACCAGAAATATGTCCTACAGTGTAAACCGGCGCTGATAGGTGCGATATGGTTGGATTTTCATAGTACAAAAAGGGAAATCCAATGTCTCCATAGTCAGCGCCGTTCAGGCTTACATAGACCAGGATGGAACCCACCACGTACTCACATTCTCTACAACGATCACGGCGAGACGCTCGATTATTGGGGTCCAGCGATGCCCGCACTGTTCCTCGTATGCATCCCGGGCTAAAATCACTGGGGCCAGAGCACGAGCACTTGTCCTCAAAGCCTGTTGGACACAAATTGTTGCACGCTCCATCATAGTCCATGATGCCATTGTCCGAGGGTCCAGATGGTGGCGTGACCGTCGCGATCAGCTTGTCACTCAAGATGCAACCTCGCATCCAATTGTTTCCTACAGTACCAAAACGAATGCGCACATCGGTGGACAAAGTCGGGTCGAAACCGTAGCCAGATACCAGGAGGTATGTGCCACCGGTCACAGGACCTGCCTTCGGAATCATATCTGTGATTCCGGGCAGGGCTACGTAATTCCACACGAAAGTTCTGGGCAATTTCAATTGATATTTGCTTCTCCACCATATTGTAACATTTCGAGGACTTTCGAGAGTCCGGAGGAATTTTGCCATTTTGTCGATATCAACGTCTCCGTCTTCATCTCGAAACCGCACGTCTGGAGTCATGCACCGCAGACGCATATTGCTGTATCTCTCAGCCTTGACGGTCAGCACCAACAAGGTTTCGTTCACAATACCGGTTCCAGCATACTGGCTTGTGTGCGTCCCGTTACTGTAAAATGCAAATCTGCATTCAAGGTCGCCTATGAAGGTGTTGAATCCCTGCCCAATAATATAGACAGCAGTGTTTCCATTGACCGGCCCAGACTCCGGGGAAAAAGAAGTGATTTCAAATGGCTCGCGATCGGATCGCGCTACTGTGTGCTCCCTTCCGGCTTCAATCGCAGAGATGTTTTTCCCATACATGGAAATGACAAGACGGGGCTTCCGCACCATGGAGCCCCAAAGCTCGGGCGCAATTCCAACCTGACCGTACGTATTTGCACCCCACCCAAAGACATTCTTGTCCCTGCTGATCACAAATGACGTGTATTCACCTGCATGCACTTCCATGCCCGTGTTGTCGAGAGGCATCAGAGGCTCACAATCACCTTCTTGCAACCCCCGCGACGCATTTTTTGGCCCACAATCTCTCCTTGTCGGTATTCCCACACATCGCTGGCCGCACCGTGAGCGAACCTTACTGTTGACGCACACCACATCGGCAAAAGTACCACCTACTTCTGAGCCGAATGGTGTGTCACACCATATGCGATCTGGTATATCTACCATTGAAACATGTTCGCGATCAATTGAATCAGCTAATCCTAGCTGTCCGGCATCATTGCGGCCAGCGCTGAAGACCAAACCGGACGCATTCAGCCATAGCGTGTGTCCATGCCCGCCGGCTATTGAGACGCAGGCGCCAATATGGTCTCCCCGGCCTGAAATAGATTCTTGAATCTTAACGGGCCCAAACCTGTCCTGGCGATCACCGAGTCCAAGTTGCCCGTGCTCATTTCCTCCCCACATCCACGCCTCCCCGTCTGCTGTTAATGCCATGCAGTGTGACCAGCCGGTAGCAATCTGGATTACCATTTTTCCTTTCAGTGCCTCCACCAGGATAGGCTCAAATGAAAGTCGAGGACCTGCAGATCTTTGGCCAAGTCCGTCAATATCCTGTCCAAGTTGTCCTGATGCACCTGAACCCCAAACGTAGACTTCTCCGAGAAGCGTCAACCCCATACTATGCGTACCGCCAGTACGTGCAACCACAAATCTGTAGGCTTGTGAATTTTTAACCTTGGTGGGAATATTTTGGTCTCGCGTGTCTCCAGTTCCTAGTTGTCCATGCGCATTTCGACCCCAGGCATACGTCCACCCGCTCCGTGTTACAGCCAGATTATGGTCCCACATTGATGAGATATCAACCACGTGCTCACCCCAGAGGTCGCTGAGAGAGTTCGGAAATAGCATCTGCGAAGGTCTCGGACCGTTGCAGTTGGATTGCAAAGACTTTGTGTCGCAGTGGCTCAGCGTGGAGTCGGACAGACCTAGCTGTCCATTCTGATTACGGCCCCATGACCAGACAAAGCCCTCCTTGGAAAAAGCTACCGAATGCTCCGAACCGGCTGAAACTCTCGTAATGTTCTTGCGCCTCAGCACCGGCACTAGCAAGGGCATATGGACCGGATTGGTGTCCCCGGTGCCCAGCTGCCCAAAATTGTTGAGCCCCCACGCGTACACGTCACCTCCAACGCTCCAGTCCATCAAGCCTCCGGTGTATTGATCCCCCCATGTTCTACCATCTCCAACATAATCCCCATCGAATGGACGCTGCAATTCAGGAGGAAGAGTTGGGTCAACAGGCCACCCGTCACCATCGTTGTTCGAGTCGAGCAGCTGCCGTTGAGCACGTGCCCAGGACTTGGGCAGCACCGCACCCTCCGCTCCGCTCAGCGACGCTGAAGCGTCCTTTGTTGCTGCATCAGCATGCTGCAGCTGCTGCAGGCGGGCAGCAGCATCGCGGTTTGCGCTCTGCCCCTCTGCGACGTCTTCTGCCAGGGTTCGCAGTAGCGCTTGCATGCCACGATCGCCCTGTGCAGACGCCGCGCTTGCCTTGAGGGAATGTCCTGCAATCTGTGTATGGCCGCCCGGCGCATGGCTATCGTTCAACTCTACTCTCACCGCGCCTTCGTGACGCAGAACGCCTCCAGTGAGCCCTGCGGCCACGTGGCCCGCCGCGCGCACCTCCGCGAGCTCGCCTTCGAGCTGTGAGGGAGCCTCAATTGCCAGTGCCAGGCGCGCCGTGGAACTGATCGCAAGCAACAGCAGCGATGGCGTGCTTCCTGCCGACAGCGCGCCCCATCGGAGCGCACGGCGACGCGCTACAGATCGCGCGACGCGATGCTTCGCGTCGCTCAACGGCGCGCCGCCCCCGCCCTGCCCTAGAAGCGCACTCCCCCTCAGCGACGACGTGCGCGTGCAATGGCGTCCCGCCTTGCAACAGAGTGGGCGTCCTGCTCTCCCGTGACCGCCGCAGGACAATGCGCTGTCCCGCTTCGAGACGGCGCTGTGCAATATAGAGGTGGCTGCTGCCGCATCGAGCGGCTGCCGGGCTCCCCGCAGCGGCTCCCCGCAGCCTGCATGCCCGTCGGCGCGCCTTCTTCCCTGTGCGTGGTTCCCGTCCACTTTCATGCCCCACTCCCTTTCCCGCACGGCCCGGACCTCCAGAGTCCCCTTATCAACTTTTATCGGTTTGTCCCGGAAGATCACCGTTCTTTGACAAATGACTCGGACCCGAAGTGGTAGGGGCGAAGAGGGGAAGCGGGTATTTGCTACCGTTGGCACAACGCGCTTCGACCAGCTGGTCGCGGCACTGGACTCGGAGGTCTCGCGCGCTCTGCGCAGGCTGCTCTGCTGCTATCTCTCCGAGAGCGGCGCTGCCCACGTAGCGTTGACCCTGCAAACCACACAGGCAGTGCAGGAGGCACTCTGTGAACGGGGCTTCCGTTCCCTGGTGGTCCAGCGGGGGCGAAGCGAGGTGGAACCTGCCCAGCGAAGCGGTAATGCTTTCTGTGCACGTCGGAGCGTCCGAGGCGCTCGCGAGCTCCTCTTGCTCACAGCGGCCTGCTCGCGTGCAAGCAACAGGAATGGAGGTCGAGGTGTACTGTTTCAAGCCGTCCCTTGCGATCGACATGCAGGAGGCCGATTTGGTCATATCGCACGCTGGCGCCGGCTGTATCATGGAATCGCTCCGGTTTGTGTACCCTCATCTGCTCCTCTGCGACGAAGATTAAACACATGCGCAAAGGGAGACGCGCGCCCAGAGAAACACACGCAAAAGCGAGAGGGGTTGTGCACGAGAGGGATGTGCATGGGCGCGCCAGACAAGCCGGAGCCAGCGGCCGCACGTGCGTGCTTACTTGTGCTCGAGCGTGCGCACATCAACAGTACACGTTGACTTGCAACAGGATGGGCAAACGATTGATCGTGGTTGCAAACGAATCGCTGATGGACAATCATCAGATGGAACTCGCGCACGCAATGCAGGCTAGGGGTCTCTCTCTCTCCCTCCCTCCCTCCCGCTCCCTCCCTCCCGCTCCCTCCCTCCCGCTCCTTTCCTCCCGCTCATTCCCTCTGTCTCACTCGCTCCCGCCCGCCCTCCACCTCTTTCCCTCTCTCTTCCTCGCTGACTTACTAGCTTGCTGGCTCGTTGATCATGAATGTCATGGTGCAAGGACCAGCTATACTCTTCATTTGCACCCAAAATCGACCTCGCAAGCCGCTCATTGCTCCTTGCACAGCACACGAAAGAAGTACATTGCCATCTACACGACATTCTCTCCATCCTGCTCGCACACCCCTCCCCAACGCGAACACACAACACGACACAGGGTATGCGGCAGTAGCAACATCAGAGACACTGTCGCAAGTCATACGTGAGGGTGCAGACCTGAAAATCACGCCCATCCCTCCGCTCGACAATCAGGTGGCCAACAAAAAACAAACACAATCTCGAGCTCGCATAGTCGGGTCCAGGAGACTGCAAAACGGATGAGACTCCAAAACCGATATGTTCTCACTGGGCCACAGCTCCGTCCAATCCGTGCCCGGTTGTAGACAGATCCGTTACCGGTCTTCTCTAGTATTTCGAGGAAAAAATCGTATCGGTAACCCGGTTTCTGGTTTCTGGATACCGGAAACCGGTCCTGGTGCAAGCGGATCCGTCGAACCGGGCACGCAGTCGTGGCCCTGTTAAGACAGATCCGTTTTGGTGCCGCAGTGTCCTGGACCCGACTGTGACAGCACAGGCTTTGGGACAAGGAATAATGTGAATCACGATTTTGTTCTTGCATCGACTTACCCCTATCAGTCTACCTGTTGTCTTTCTGCTTTGTGTGTGTTGCTAATGTGTTGCTAATGTGTCTACCTGTTGTCTTTCTGCTGACACTAATAGTAGGTCTCTTTTGACACTAATGTGTTGCTAATGTGTCTACCTGTTGTCTTTCTGCTTCGTTGTGTC
>Ga0315905_10008586_pt1 | contig 10336 bp, 7 predicted proteins | sample LakEriMetagenome_5_FD_203522 | JGI IMG/M metagenome (GOLD analysis project Ga0315905, IMG submission 203522) | Freshwater fungal communities from buoy surface, Lake Erie, Ohio, United States - Buoy 4 MA121 | ecosystem: Environmental > Aquatic > Freshwater > Lake | place: USA: Lake Erie, Ohio... | reverse complement strand
ACAGGTCATGCGAGAGTAGGACGTTGCCAGGTTATAACGGCCCGTTTTCCGAAAGGAAAACGGGCCGCTTGTTTTTCGGGCGGGGACGCGGGCGGGTGAAGATTTTCAGGCTCTCTGAAGTCGAAAGTTGGCGTGCCCGAGTGGGTTTGCGAATGGGCGGAGTCCGAGGAGATTGTGATCGTGACCATGCGTCTGGCATCGGTCCTGAGGATGTGATTGTGGTTGGCGAGCCGACGGATGAGACGGCGGGCAAGCTGGCGACTGCGGTAGTGTTTTTGCTTGGGGTTGGGGGGACGTGGTGGAGTTTTTTCTGCAAGAAGCCGGGGGTCGCAGGAGATGCCAATGGCGGCGTGATTGGGGGAGGGTGGGATGGGGTGATGCGGGGAGGGGTGTAAGAAAGTGAAGTGATCGGTGAGAAACCTGTTGCGCTCATTGCTTTGTCCTGCTAAGCGCTTTGTGTCGCAAAGCCAACAACAGATGGAACTTAAATGAAATCGCCGGAGGACGAGTGCGACCGAGTGGGTGGGGTGGTGGTGGAAGTGCTGGCGTTGCCGGGGATGCTGAGGCCGGGTGGGGGAGTGGCTGGGAAATGGATTGAGGGGCCGACGTGGAAGCGTGTGATGGCGTGTCTGGTGGTGGTGTTGTTGGGAGGAGCAGCGTTCGGGTACAGCCTGGGGCTGTGGCGGGCGGGGATGATGGGTGGGTATGTGGCGGTGAAGCTGCCGCTGCTGGTGCTGCTGACGGTGGTGACGAATGGGTTGTTGAACGGATTGCTGGCGCAGCTGCTGGGGAGCGGGTTCGGGTTTCGGCAGACGGTGCAGGCGCAGCTGATGAGTTTTGCGTTGTTTGCGCTGATCACGGGGGCGTTGAGTCCGGTGACGGCGGCGATGGCGTGGTGTGCGCCTGGGCCGGGGGAGCCGGGCGGCCAGCAGGCGTATCAGATCATTCTGCTGACGCAGACGATGGTGATTGCGTATGCGGGGGTGACGTCGTGCCGGAGGTTTCTGCCGCTGCTGGAACGGGCTGCGGAGACAGCGGCGGCGGGGAGGCGGGTGTTTTTTGCGTGGCTGGCGGGGAACTTGTTTGTGGGGGCGCAGCTGTCCTGGAATCTGCGGCCATTTTTCGGGCAGCCGGGCAGACCGGTGGAGTTTCTGCGGGCGGATTGGAACCGGAGCAGTTTTTACGAAGCGATCTGGCGCAATGTGGCGTCGCTGGCGGGTGGAGTGGATGCGGGGGTGTGGTGGGCGTTGGTTGGGATTTGCGGGATGATGCTGGTGGCCCTGTTCAATGCGCGTGTGACGAGTTTTCCGTTAACAAACAAAGACAACGAGAACCCATGAATACCCCGACCTTGCCACAACCGCCAAAGCCGCCATCGATGGAACCCTTGGAACCCGTGCCGGGACCGATCGGGCCGGGATCGGTGGTAGAAGCGCTGCTGAAGAAGCCCGGGCAGGTGGTTTATGAACTGAGTGCGGGGAAGAGTGCGGGCCGGGTGGTGGCGGCGATTTTGCTGGTGGCGCTGGCGGGGCTGGTCGCGTTCGGGCTGGCGGCGGGGTCGTTTTCTGGAGGGGTGCAGTGGTGGGCGGCGCCGGTGAAGATCACGGTGGGGACCCTGTTTGCCGCGCTGATCTGTCTGCCGAGCCTGTATATTTTTGTGAGTCTGAGCGGGGCGAATATCCGGTTCGGGGCGCTGGCGGGATTGCTGGCGGGGACGGTGGCGTTGAGTGCGTTGCTGCTGGCGGGGTTGACTCCGGTGGTGTGGGTGTTCAGCCAGAGTACGGAGTCGCTGGGCTTCATGGGGACATTGATGGTGCTGGCGTGGCTGACGGCGCTGATGGCGGGGCTGGGATTCTTGCGGAGGGGGGCGCGGTGGATGGGATTGACGCGCGGGTTTCATCTGCATTTGTGGACGCTGATGTTTCTGGTGGTGACGTTACAGATGAGCTGTGCGCTGCGGCCGATTCTGGGGACCTCGGTGGATCTGCTGCCGAAGGAGAAGCGGTTTTTCCTTGGGCACTGGGCGAAGGTGCTGGGGGAGAGTGCGCAAAGTGACGCGGGGGAGGGTGAACGATCGGCGCGAGGGGACGAGTGAGCGGGAGAACGGGGATCGCTCCGGCTTGACGGTTGGGTCGGTTGGGGTGTTGCTGGGCTAATGTCGTTTTCCGTGATTCAAGCCTTAGTCCTGCGGCACCTGTTTCTGTATGCGCGGAGTCCGGTACGGCTGGTGGAGCTGCTGTTCTGGCCGGTGATGGAGCTGGTGGTGTGGGGGAATCTGGCGGTGTGGCTGGAGGCGGCGCGGGGTGGACCATCGGTGCCGGTGTTCATTCCTGCGCTGATTGGCGGAGTGATTCTTTGGGATGTGGTGTTCCGGGCGCAGCAGGGGGTGGCGATCTCGTTTCTTGAGGATGTGTGGACGCGGAATCTGCTGAACATCTTTGCTGCGCCGGTGCGGCCGGTGGAATATGTGGCGAGCGGATTTGTGGTGGGTTTTCTGCGGATTGCGGTGACTGTGGCGGTGCTGGCGCTGCTGGCGGGGTTGGCCTATCACTTCAATATCTTTCTGTTCAGCTGGCATCTGCTGCCGTTTTTCGGGCTGCTGATGATGTTCGGGTGGAGTCTGGGGATGATATCGAGTGCGCTGATTCTGAGGTGGGGACAGGCGGCGGAGAGTCTGGCGTGGGCGGTGCCGTTTCTGATTCAGCCGCTGGCGGCGGTGTATTATCCGCTGTCGGTGCTGCCTGGGTGGGCGCAGAGCCTAGCGTTGTGTCTGCCGTGTGCGCCGGTGTTCGAGGGGATGCGTGCTGTGGTGGCGGGGCAGCCGGTGAACTGGAATCTGCTAGGGGTGGCGCTGGGGACGAATGCATTGTGGATGCTGGTGGCGACGGGAGTTTATCTGTGGGTGCTGAAGAACGGGCGGGAGCGGGGGACGCTGACGCGGGTGACGGCGCACTGAGGCGCGGGCGTGCGGCGAGCTTGGTGGCGGGGGATTCGCCGAGGCGGGATCGGTAGTCGGCGGCGAAGCGGCCGAGGTGCCAGAAGCCTGCGGTGAGGGCGATGCGTTTGACGGTGCCTGAGGCGGGGTGAGTTGAGAGGAGGTGAAGATTTGAGCAGCCGCTGAGGAGAGCGGCGATGAAGCGGTCGATGGCGAGAGGTTCGGCGTGATGGAGGAGGGGCACCGTCTTGGATTGGGTTGCTTCGGCTGCCTGGGCGTTGATGAGCGGGCGGAGGGAAGCGATGAGCGAGTCGGGATCGCGGAGTGTGGCGGGGTCGGGTACGAGGGGGGCGCTTTGGTGGAGGAAGCTGGCCGGGGGATTCCGGGACGGGGAGATTGAGGGCGTGGTGGAAGTCTTGGATGGGGACGGTGAGGGCGGCGGTGCTGAAACCGGGAGGCGTCATGACTTCGACGTCAGCGCCTGGGTGGAACCATCCGAGCATGTCCGGGCCGTGAGTTATGCCGTATTGGAAGGCGGTGGCAGCGGTTGGGCAGGCGGCGACGTAGACGAGTGTGGAGCGGTCTGGGGCCATGGCGCCGTGGAGGGAGAAGCCTGGGCCGAGGAGGGAATGGGGTGGGTGTGCACAATCCGGATATTGTTTGACGCTGAATGGGTTGGACAAGCGGGGGGGATCCTGCTAGATCTGCAGTGTCAGCTAGATCTGCAGTGTCAGATTACCGAACCCTGCGCATCCATGAAAAAATCAGTTCATCTCTGTCCGCCGCTGCTGATGGGCGGTGTTTTTGCCATTTATATTTCTGCGGGGGTGGGAGTGGCTGCGGAGCTGGACCGGACGGTGCTGCCGATTCACGAGCCGGAGCCTCCGGTGATTGAGACGGAGGATGCCAGGGAGGCGAAGGCTCCTCCGCGGTTTGCGGTGACGGCTCCGGAGGGAGCGCCGAATGTGGTGATCGTGCTGATTGACGACATTGGGTTCGGGCACAGTTCGGCGTTCGGGGGTCCGGTGCGGATGCCTACGCTGGAGAAGATGGCGGGGCGCGGATTGAAGTATAACCGGTTTCACACGACGGCGTTGTGCAGTCCGACGCGTGTGGCGCTGCTGACGGGTCACAATCACCATGCGAACAATGCGGGGGCGATCATGGAGCTGGCGACGGCGTATCCAGGGAACACGGGGGTGAGGCCGCGGAGCATCACGACCCTAGCGGAGATTCTGAAGCAGAACGGGTTCAGCACGGCGGCGTTCGGGAAGTATCATGAGACACCGCCGTGGGAGGTTTCGGTGTCCGGGCCGCATGAGCGGTGGCCGACGGGGTCGGGGTTTGAGAAGTTTTATGGGTTTATCGGCGGGGAGACGAACCAGTGGGCACCGGCGATTTACGATGGGGTGACGCGGGTGGAGCACCGGAAGACACCGGACTATCATTTCACGACGGACATGGCGGATCAGGCGATCCGGTGGGTGAGTGCGCAGCAGTCGCTGACGCCGGACAAGCCGTTTTACATGTATTTTGCGCCTGGGGCGACGCATGCGCCGCACCATGCGCCGAAGCAATGGATTGCGAAGTACAAAGGGGAGTTTGCGGGTGGGTGGGACAAGTTGCGTGAGGAGACGTTTGCGCGGCAGAAGAGGTTAGGGGTGATTCCGGCGGGGGCGCAGCTGACGCCGCGGCCGGCGGAGATTCCGGCGTGGGAGGGCATGAGTGCGGATCAGAAGCGGTTGTTCGAGCGGCAGATGGAGACGTTTGCGGGGTTTGCGGAGCACACGGACAACGAAGTGGGGCGGCTGGTGGCGCAGCTGGAGACGATCGGGGCGCTGGAGAACACGTTATTCTTCTATATTGTCGGGGACAATGGGGCGAGTGCGGAGGGTGGGCCTGAGGGGACGTACAATGAGATGATGGCGCTGAACGGGGTGGTGGGGGAAGCGGAGCAGATGATGGCGCACCTTGACACGTGGGGCGGGCCGACGACGTATCCGCATTTTGCGATAGGGTGGGCGTGGGCCGGGAACACGCCGTTTCAGTGGACGAAGCAGGTGGCGAGTCATTTCGGGGGGACGCGGAACGGGATGGTGATGCACTGGCCTAAGGGGATCAAGGCGTCGGGTGGAGCGGTGCGGAGTCAGTTTCACCATGTGGTGGATGTGGCTCCGACGGTGCTGGAGGCGGCGAAGATTCCGCAGCCGAAGGAAGTGGCAGGGGTGAAGCAGCGGCCGATGGACGGGGTGTCGATGCTGTATTCGGTGGATGCACCTGAAGCGCCGGAGCGTCACAAGACGCAGTATTTCGAGATGTTCGGGAACCGGGGGATTTATCATGAGGGATGGGTGGCGTGCACGCGGCATTCGATTCCATGGCTGTTAGTGCAGAATCCGCCGCTGAAGGGTGATGTTTGGGAGCTGTATCATGTGGATGAGGATTTCAGCGAGGCGCGCAATCTGGCGGCGGAGAAGCCGGAGAAGCTGAAGGAGCTGCAGGCGGTGTTTGCGAAGGAGGCGGTGCGGAACCATGTGTTTCCGATCGACGACCGGCGGTCGGAGCGGTTTAACGCAGCGATCGCGGGGCGGCCGGATCTGATGGGCGGGCGGAAGACGCTGACGGTTTATCCCGGGATGACGGGGATGATGGAGAATGCGTTCATCAATGTGAAGAGTGTGGCGCACACGATCACGGCGGAGATTGAGTTGTCTGAAGGGAAGGCGAACGGTGTGGTGATTGCGCAGGCGGGGTATTTCGGGGGCTGGACGCTGTATTTGAAGGACGGGAAGCCGCGGCATGAGTACAACTGGTTTGCGCTGGAGCGGACGAATATCGGGTCGGACACGGCATTGACGCCTGGCAAGCACACGGTGCGATATGAGTTTGTGCCGGATGCGGCGAGGCCGGGGACTGGGGGCAGGTCGGTGTTGTCGGTGGATGGGAAGCAGGTGGCGGAGGGGCACATTCCGAAGACGCAGCCGTTTGCGTATTCCGCTGACGAGGGAGCGGATGTGGGAGTCGATGGGGAAACGAATGTGTCGCCGGATTATCCACAGGACGGGAATGAGTTTACGGGGACGATCAAGCACGTGACGATTGAAGTGAAGTGAAGCTGGTTGCGGGGATGTGGTGGCGATTTCTACTGCTGTGGGTATGGGGCGCGGCGTGCGTTGGTGCGGCGGATGTGGAGCGTGCGCTGACGCTGCCTCCGGGGGACGGGCCAGTGGAGGTGCGGGCGTCGTTCCGGTTGGATGAGGTGACTGGCATTGACGACCGGGACGAGAACTTTTCGTTTGTCGGGACGCTGGTGCTGGAGTGGCGGGACGAGCGGCAGGCATTTGATGCGGTGGCGTCGGGGATGAAGGAGAAGGTGTATCAGGGGGCGTACCAGGTGGATGAAGTGGCGCCGTCGTGGTATCCGCAGGCGGTGCTGGTGAATCAGAGTGGCGAGTGTGGGACTGCGGGGGTGACGATGAGGGTGGAGCCGGACGGTTGGTGTCGGCTGACGACGGTGTTGGCGGCGACGGCGGCGACGGATTTCCGGATGAGGCGGTATCCGTTTGACCGGCATCAGCTGGAGGCGGTGTTTGGGCTGCCGGGATTCGGGGCGGACGACGTTAGGGTGGTGACAGGTGATGGGGAGGTTAGGCCTGGGCTGAGGGTATCGCAGTGGGTGTTTGAGGGGATGGGCCTTGAGGTGAGGCGGACGGAGTCGGTGGTGAGAGGTGCGGCGGATGAGCTGGTGGTGGTGGTGAGGGTGGCGCGTGACTCGGTGTTTGCGCTGCGGCTGGTGGTGCTGCCGCTGGTGCTGATTGTGATGCTGTCGTGGTCGGTGTTCTGGATGGAGCGGTCGTCGCTGGGGGACCGGCTGAGTGTATCGTTTGTGGGGATTCTGACGGCGGTGGCGTATCAGAATGTGGTGAGTGATCTGCTGCCGCATGTGTCCGAGGTGACGCTGACGCACGCGTTTCTGAACGTGTGCACGGTGCTGATGTCTGCGACGGTGGTGATCAATCTGTGGGTGGGGGTGTGCGAGAAGCGCGGGGATTCCGCGCTTGGGGAGCGGATTGACCGGCGGAGCCGCAGGGTGTTTCCGATGGCGTTTCTGGGATTGCTTTGCATGATCACGGCGATTGCCTTTCTTGTTTACTGAGTGCCCTTGCTGAGAGGGGTGCCATCCATCATCAACCAAAATAACTGATATGAAGACGACTGTCCTGATTGCGTGTTCTGCGTTTGCCACTGCTGTATCTGCCGTGGCCGGTTCTGGTGGGAAGACGGTGGCTCCTGCGGCTGAGTTGGCGGTTGCGCCGCTGAATCCGTGGAGTGTGACGGTGACGCCGTACGGTTGGCTGGCGGGGCTGGATGGGACGACTGGGGTGAGGGGGTATACAGCGGAGACGAGTGTGGGGATTGATCAGATCATGAACAATCTGGACATGGTGGGGATGCTGAACGTGGAGTTGCAGCGCGGGCGGTGGGGTGGTTGGATGGACGGGCTGTATCTGAAGATGTCGGCGGGTGCGGACACGCCTGGGCCGCTGCTGAGCAGTGTGGATGTTACGGTGGAGCAGATTGCGGCGGAGGCGGCGTTGTTTTATCGGGTGTGGGAGGGTGAGAAGGGGTTTGTGGATGTGTATGCGGGGGCGCGGTACATGTCGGTGGGAGCGGATCTGCGGATGAATGTGACGAATGCGGGGATTCGGGAGGCGGCGGATGTGCTGAGTCGGCGTGCGGTGGACCGGATCGGGGCGGAGTTGCGGGATCGAGCGGCTGGGGATCTGGGAGGAAAGGTGGCGGCGGCGGCGACGGCGCGGGCGGTGCAGGCGATCAAGGATTTCGTCGGGGGGCGGGATCGGCCGGTGGCGGCGGTGGGGTTGCTGGCGGGAGGAGGGCCAGGGGGCGGTGATCTGGGAGAGAGCGGGCCGGTGAGGGATGCGTTGCGTGCGTATGCGGATGCGCGGATTGCGGCGGCGAAGGCTGGGGTGGCGGAGCGGGTGGATGCGGCGGTGGCGCGGGCGGAGAAGCGGCTGGCGAAGGCGATTGAGCGGCGGCTGCACGACGCGCTGCCTGCGGAGGTATCGGGTCGGGCGGACTGGGTGGATCCGTTTGTGGGGGTGCGGGGTCGGTATCAGCTGTCGCCGAAGTTTTATGTGGCTGGGAAGGCGGATATTGGAGGGTTCGGGGTGAGTTCGAATCTGGTGTGGCAGGTGTATGGGGGGGTGGGCTGGCAGATGTCGAAGCGGACTGCGCTGGAGCTTGGGTACAAGTATTTTGCGGTCGATTACAGTGATGGTGGGTTCACGTATGATGTGGCGAACAGCGGGGTGATGACGGCGTTTTCGATCAAATTCTAACCGATATTGGCCGGGAGGCCTGTGCAGCTATGAAACTGACGCGGCTACTGGTGCTGGGGCTAACGGTTTTTGCGGGGGCGTGTGCGTCTCCGCGAAAGGCGGCGGTGAGTGGTGGGGCTGGGGTGCCGGTGGCGGGTGTGGAGACGATGGTGGCTGGAGGGTTGAGGACACCTGAGGAGGTTGCGGCGTACAATCGGGTGGTGGGGGAGACGGTGACGGCGCTGGTGGAGAGCGGGGCGGTGCCGCGCGACCGTGCGGATGGTGCGGAGATGGTGCTAGGCGCGCGGCGGTTTCGGGTGGCAGCGCCTGCGGGGCTGCGGTTTGACCGGCTGATACCGGTGGCTGAGGGAGGGGAGCGGCGGATGCGGCGATCGGTGGAGCATGCGGGGGTGGGGGTCCCGATGGTGGCGCGTTGGGAGGGGACGCCGGAGCGGCGGAAGGAGCATCCGTTTTTGTCGGATGCCGGGTATATTTTTCCGGTGACGGTGACGCTGGAGCCGGCGGTGCGGGCTGGGGGCGTGGAGGTGTTGAGGGTGTCGCGGCCTGCGGACGGTGCGACGGTGAAGCTTGGGGGGCGGGAGCTGGAACTGGCGGCGGATTACAGTGCGGTGGGGGAGTACTTGATCTATGAGGTGGAGCACTCCGATAAGCAGCTGGGGATGCCAGGGCTGGGGGCGTTGCGGCACAGCGGGGAGTATCTGGACAAGACGGGGATCATTGCGTTGGAGCCGCCGTCGGCGGACCGGATTCCGCTGATTTTCGTGCATGGGTTGATGTCGCGGCCGCTGACGTGGCACAATGCGTTCAACGAGCTGGGTGAGGATCCGGTGATTCGGAAGCGATACCAGATGTATTTCTTCCGGTATCCGACTGGGGTGCCCGTGATTTACAGTGCGGCGCGGTTCCGGGAGGGACTGGCGACGATGGATCTGGAGATGGAGCGGATTGGGAATGGGGAGGCGCGGGGGCGGATGGTGCTGGTGGGGCACAGCATGGGTGGGTTGGTGAGCAAGATGCAGGTGGTGGACAGCGGGGACCGGATTGAGATGGCGTTGTTCGGGAAGCCGCTGCCGCCGGCTGGGACTGCGGACAAGCGGATGGAGGCGTTGCGGCCGCTGGTGGAGTTCGGGCCGAATCCGCATGTGGAGCGGGTGATTTTCGTGTGCACGCCGCACCGTGGGAGCGGGCTGGCGGACGGGTTTATCGGGAAGTTAGGGCGGAAGCTGATCAATCTGCCGGTGCAGACGCTGGGGACGGCGGGGCGTGCGTTCGGGGATGTGCTGAGCGGGGATGTGGGCGGGACGCTGGCGCGATTGAAGCTGAACGGGGTGCCGTCGAGCATTGACAATCTGTCGCCGGAGTCGCCGTTTGTGCGGGAGTCGATGAGGCTGCCGCTGCGGCCGGGGCTGCACATTCATTCGATTGTGGGGAACAAGAAGTCGCTGCCGCTGAGTGATCCGAAGTGCGGGGATGGAGTGGTGCCGTATACGAGTGCGCACCTTGAGGGAGCGGAGTCCGAGCTGGTGGTGAAGTCTGGTCACGGGGCGCAGGAGACGCCGGAAGCGATAGCGGAGATCCGGCGGATTCTGCTGCTGCACCTTGAGGCGAAGAACCGGAAACAATAGCGGATCCGGGGGTGGTGGTCAGAGGGAAGGTGCGAGGCGGTAGAAGGCGCGTGGTTGGGCTGGGGAGATGGAGTCGGTGAAGGAGGAGGGGATGTCCTGGGTCATGCCGGGGACGGCGCCGATGGTTTGCCAGTCAGGAGAGGCTAGTGACCATGAGCGCTGGACGCGGTAGGCGCGGGAGAAGAGGCCGGACCACTGGAGGAGGATGCGGCCGTCGCCGGAGGGGCGAGCGGCGAGGTTGGAGGGGAGGTGTGGGGTGACGGAGGCGACTTTGAAGAGGAAGCCGCTGTCATTGGAGACGACGAGGAGGTCGCCGTTAGGGGCGAGGGTGAGGGAGCGGGGTTGGGAGAAGTAGTTACCGCCGGTGAGTGGGGGGTGGAGGCGGCTGGTGAGGGCGAAGTTATCTTTTTTACCGG
>Ga0315905_10008585_pt1 | contig 10337 bp, 14 predicted proteins | sample LakEriMetagenome_5_FD_203522 | JGI IMG/M metagenome (GOLD analysis project Ga0315905, IMG submission 203522) | Freshwater fungal communities from buoy surface, Lake Erie, Ohio, United States - Buoy 4 MA121 | ecosystem: Environmental > Aquatic > Freshwater > Lake | place: USA: Lake Erie, Ohio... | reverse complement strand
CTAAGTGGAAAGCCCGTCCTCCTGCTGACCAGACTGATGGTTCCTCAGGGACTTTGAGTAGTCGACCAAGGTAATACTGATACCCACAAGTGAGAAAAGTAGTGAAAGCACTATAACTAATGTGCTCTGGTAGTTCATATGAATCTAGTTTAATCATCTAGTTCATCTACTAAGAAGTCTACTTCTTCGCGTAGTTCTTTTACTCTTGCTTCCAAGTTTGCTACTTCAACAAACAAATCAAAGAACAAGTCTGTGATATCAGCGTGCTCTTCTTCGTGTTCCTTGTGCTTCTTAAATGGATTACGCATTTGTAACTCCCGTCTAGTAGTTGAGCAGATAGCCCTCCTTCAGAGGACAGGAGTGACTCAATGAAGGAGAACTATCTACTCCTATAGTATCTCACGCTCTGTTCTTTTCTGCAACCACGACACTCTCGGCTTGTCCTGCCGTCTTTCTTTTTCCTGTCGACGTATCCCCACGTGGCTAGGCTATGACCATTCTTGCAACTGCCGTTGCTCCAGTCACGTGCCTGTGTAATTGTGTTGTCGCCCGTCTGATGCCTTGTGCTATTGACACTGCTTGGCACTGGGTCCATATGGTATGGGTTGACACACCACTTGTTGCGACATAGATGGTCGAGGGTTAGCCCCTCTGGAATCTCAGTGATGAAGTATTCATATGCCCAACGATGTGCTCTCCATCTAAAGCCATCAGGTCTACGTAAATTAAATCTTGCATAACCCTGAACAGATATTGTTCCTGTCCATTTCCAACAATCATCTTGTTGAATAATTCTTTCAAAGAAATAATTTATTTCTTTTATATTCATTAAGGGTTCCTCCAATAACTCGGAACCCTGATTTTAGGAATACGACCCCTTACCCCAAATCAAGGGTTGTCCCCCTGAAATGTGGTTGAGGAATCAATTCCGAATCAACAACTCGTTGACCCGTCATTTGAGGTTTCCGACCCACTCTTTCGAGTAGGAAAACTGTAGCATATGGGGTGACAGGGCTGCAAGACACGCCAAGAGAATGACAAAAAGACCCCCACTCCTAGGCAAGTTACCTAGAGGTGAGGGTCTAATGGTCTTAAAACGCCCTTGTAGGGCTTATAAGGACTACTTCTTGGTTAGTCCAAAGTCTCCGTCGTTCTTGTCAGCCCACTTAATTGCTGGTGCTGTCAAGGCTGCGATGATTGCTGCGTACTGTGGTGCTAGGTCAGTGACCAGTTGTACTCCAGTAAAGACAGCCACTGCTGCTACTGCTGTAGCCCAGGACTTGATTGCCTTAACTCGCTTAGGGGTTAGGAACTCTTTCATTTGTTCTCCTTCTTCTTAGGTAGAGGCTTAACCTTTGCCTTTACCTTGTCGATTGTCTTTGGCTTACCTAGCCAAGGGAACCAGTTGGATGTGTCGTATCCAGCAGTCTCCTTGATTGAGATATGGACGTGCTTCATATGCTTGTTGCTACCTGTATACTCACGGTTGCCCTTCTCAGGACTCCAGATACGACCCTTGAATATCAGGTACTTGACTCGCTTGTCCTTCTGTAGTTCAAAGAAGACATCATCCCCACTGATACCAAACACTGGGTCGTGGGTTAGGTCGACTGCAAAGCCTGTGTTGTGGTCAGAGTTAGGACTCTGCTTTAGGTGAGCAGCAGACGGGAGAAGACCATCCGATGCTTTCGCGCGCTTGGGTTTCAAGGCTGTCGCTTGTCGCAATACCGCTTTGGCTGCAGGTGCAGCCGTCTTTGCAAGTTTCATCTATGCTCATTTCTTTACTAACTCGACAACTAAGTCTTTAATGATTGCTACTTCGTGCTTGAGTCCAGTAAGTTCGTCTCGCATACTCGACCCCGAATTGGGCTTTAGTTCTGCCAGATAGTGTTTAACTAGCCATCTAACCGATATCATAAACATTGAAACAATTGTCAGGATAGATACGGTTAGTGCTGCCCAATCTTGTGGGGTCATAACATTGCGCTCCTAAGAGTTATGTGGTCGGATATTAGACGGTACGGATAGTGATTTCTAAAACTCCACCAAAGCCATCGAATCGCTTATCTGGTGGTGTCATACGTGTGAAGGTTACTTGCTCGATGATTGCCTGACGAGATTCACCAGTTGATAAATCCTGCCAGATGACAACATCGCCACCTTCTTCTATGTCTTCAAGTGTTTGAATACGTGTGAAGGCTCTGCCTTCGTAGCCAATTACAGTGTTGTATTTATCTGTTTCAACATCAAAGCAGTAGACTGGGAATCGCACAACACGCTGACGTGGAGTAGCAATCGTTGCCTTTGCTTGGTAACCCTTAAAGGTTGGACCCTTAGTAGCATCTGTTGCATCGCGGTACATAATGAACTTGTAGGCTACATACTCCTGAGCCGTTGCTGGCTGTGATGTAGTTACCTCTACTGGTGAGATGTTGGCATCGTATGAAATGTGGTCATACTCGACACCGTTTCTATCAACAGTCTCAAGTGTCATTGAACCGTAGGCGAAGTCACCTCGTCCTAGTAGACGTTTAAAGTTCTTAGGCTCAAGGGTTCCGTATCGGATGTTACCTGTTGTGATAAACCCTGATGTGCGTAGTGTTGACGCATCCTCGATGTAGATACCACCATCAACACCTGATGCCTTAGCAGTACAGAATGTTAATCTGTCAGTTCCATTGGCAAATGCACAGCCAGTTGTTACGTGACCTGTAACTCCGTCCTTGTAAAGGTCGTTAGCCCAAGCAAAGCGTAGTGTCTCAAGTTCATTACTTAAGTCGATACGAATTACTCCAGCCTCACCGTCTACTCCAGTAGCGCACCATACGTAGTGGTCGCGTACTGCAAAGTCATAGCAAGGTTGTGATGTTTCTACAATCAGTGGACCGTAGTTGATTGAACCATCTTGGTCAGAGATAACCGCAGCGCGGACACCCTTATTAGTACCAATCATTAGATAGCCAAGGTAGTAGTAAATCTTGTGGACAATCTCGCCCACTGGTAACTCTGCTGCTACTACTGCAGATGTAAGAGTTGGCATAACTCCAGCAGTAGAGAGTGTGAACTTCTGAATGGTTGACTGAATGCCGTTGTATCCAGCGATGTAGATAGCAGGACCAGATGCGGTCACCGATGTATATACGTGGCTTGGTGTTGGGTGTGTGTACACAGCCGTAGGCATAGCAGATGCTGTTGTAGAGAACTCATAGACTTTGTTGTCAGCACATAGGACAATACGGTCCTTGACGTATTCCATAGCGGCGTTGCTGATTGTGCCAATTTCGTCAAACATTGTAATGATGTCTGCAGTAGATGCAGCGCTACCAGTCAATGGCTTCTTGTATACAGTCTTCTTTGTTGCAGTATTTGTAATCCAGAATGCGTGTGTTCCATCATCACAGATTGAATAGACTGGAGAGTTAACTCCTGCATTGTAATCAACAAAGTGTGTAACTGTTCCATCAATTGCAATCTTGTCTACGTCAAACTCATCGTGCAGAAGTATACCTTCTGTTGAGTTCCACTTGATAGAACGGATGTGCTGTTGTACGTTGCCATTAGCGGCAATAGTTCCAGTTGTTGGGTGAGATACTGTTGAGCAGTTCTTAAGTAAGGTTACTTCGCCCTTATCCCAGACGTTAACTCCCTTAGACTGAGCAAAGCGATACTTGCCATTCTCGTCAGTTGTTGCTGGGTCATAGAACTTAATACCTGAACCAGAGTGGAATGACATCTGACTTCTAATCCACCAACCAGTCAGTGACTGCTCACCTGGTTCAGAGCCATTGTCGAACTGGTCCTTACGGAATGGTGCAGTCTGGCGAATGTATGGACGTGAATCATTGATGGCATAGATGAAAGGCATACCACCTACTGCAACATCGTAAGCGATGTCAGTGTTCTGCCAGATGGATGCGTCAGAGACTACACCGACATCTACTGCAATAGCCCGATTGGACCTGCCCTCGGTTATATCCCGACCCGCCATTATGCCTCCTATGTTATAGTAACCGTATGAAAGAATGCACCAAATGCAAAACAGTTAAGTTAATAAATGATTTCTACCCAAGAAGTAACAGACCAAATGGTAGAGAATCTGAGTGTAAAGATTGTTCTAATGAACGTAAAAAGAAGTTTAGAATAGATAACCCAGATAAAATACGTGCTGAAAATAAACGTCGTAACCCTGGTTGGGATATAGACAGATACAATGAGTACGTAGAACTTCAGGGTAATCGCTGTGCAATCTGTGGAACAGATGAGCCAGGATTATCAGACTGGTGCTGCGACCATTGCCACACTGAAGATAAAGCAAGAGGATTGCTGTGCGTTCAATGCAACGCTGGACTTGGATACTTCAAGGATAACCCTGAGTTCCTTCAATCTGCTATTGACTACTTAAAGAAGTGGCAATAAATATCTCTACCAGCCACCGTATCTCCTTAAGTCATAAAAAATTAGTTGAGCAGTTTGAATCCTTACTCAGGGATAATCTATTAAGAAAAATACCGCATTGGTCTAGACAAATATCCAGAACTTTTTGACTTAACGGAAATTCCACCAGTTACCATATAAATTGCGTAACCACCATCTGAAGCAGTTTCAGAAGATGTCCAGTATTCTCTACCAGTATTAACGCTAGTAAAGTAAGATTTTTGGTTATACCATTGTGTCATTTCATCTCTAGAAGGTAAGAACCAGTCAGTAAATCCTCCACCATTGAAAGCAGTACAAATAGTTGCTGCACAGTTGGCTGTGTTACTTTGTGCAATTATTGCAGCAGTATTTGATTTGCCAGTTCCTATTGCGGTGCCGCTAGCACCGCAAGATACAAATTGTTGCCCAGACCATACTCTTTGTCCAGCATCTGTGTATGGTTCTGCTGCTTCTATGTACCTACCCCAAGACTGTACTGAGCCAGCATCATAAATAACTTTTCCAACTCCAGAAGGTCCAATATCTCCAATTGCATAGGTTTTTTTGGTCATAGAGCCAATCAAGCCATTCTGTATACCGCTCATTAGGTCAAGCCATTTCCACTAATAATCCAAGATGTGCTTGTAATTTTAATAGCAGTAGCAATGCCAAATGGTGCCAGTGTGCGTGAACCTGTAGTTCCAGGACCTGCCAGTAACAAGGTGTCAGAGGTAATTGCAATAGTCACTGTTGTTCCAGTTGCTGCAACAAAAGAGATTGCAGTACCTACTGGAAAAGCAACTGAAGCGTTAGAAGGAATAGTAACAGTACGACTTGCAGTTGAGTAAATATGCTCACCAGCATCACCAGCAACAATAGTATACGCACCAGTTGTGGCTGCAGAACTTTGAGGGATACCCATATATCCTGGACCACGAACAGCAGTTGTTGTTGTTCCATCAGGAATTGATGTAGCAGATGCCTTAGAGTCCAACTGAGTCTGAATAGCAGAGGTTACACCATCAAGGTATCCAATCTCTGTGTCAGATACGCCAGATACTGTTGCTTGCTTAGCATCTAACTGAGTCTGCACTGCAGAGGTTACACCATCAATGTATTCAAGTTCTGTAGCAGATACAACATCAAAGGCTGATGCTGCATTGGCTAAGTCACGGGCTTTAGTCATTAGTTCACCTCTGGCTTTGTTGGTTGCTGGAATGTTGTTCCGTCGTAACCGAGTCCAATATGAGCAGGGTTTTCCGATGTATATTCAACGCAAGTTTTACCAATTACTGCTTCTGCTAGTTCAAGAGACTCGCATACAATAATGTTTTCAACTATTGAATTATTAAGTACTGCAAAGTTTTTCATTATTTATCTCCTAGTAGTAAATCAGTACGCAGCCAGCGCCACCAGCGCCACCTGTAGTCGAACCAGAAACGCCTTGGGCAGTTCCGCCTCCGCCTCCGCCTCCGCCTCCTGCTCCACCAGCACCACCTGAGGACTTGGCTCCAGTGCCTGCTGTTGCAACTCCTGCAGCGCTTCCGTTGCCAAGCAACCCAGCGCCACCACCTCCACCAGAAGGAATATTTAATCCATTAGCGCCACCTGTTCCGCCTGTGAATCCAGTAAGTGTTGAACCACCACCAGTACCACCAAAACAAGAGCCTGTTGAACTAAGTCCGCCTGCTCCACCGCCTCCGCCAGCATAAATTCCTGTACCACCTGCCGCGCCAGTGTTCACGCTGCTTGCAGCGATACCGCAACTAGCGCCACCGCCTCCGCCAGAAACGGTTCCACCTTGCCCTGCTTGTGCAGCACCTGAGCCAATAAATGGGAATCCGCCGTATCCACCAGTTGAATAGACTAGGCTACTTCCTGGAGTAGGTACTTGAGTAACTCCACCATTGATTACTCCGCCTCCTCCTGAACCAGCGCCAAAAACTCCAGCATTTCCGTAACCGTTGTCGCCACGACCAAAGCCACCGCCCGCTGCGGTCATAGAACCAAAACGAGTTGTTCCTCCATCGGAACCTGAACCTTCGGTAACTCCACCACTTCCGCCTGCTCCAATTACAACGCTAGTAACTGGTGCTGCCCATCCTTGAATGACAGCGCCTGCTCCACCGCCTCCGCCAGCACCGCCACGGTTGTTTCCACCAGCACCGCCACCTCCGCCACCGCCTGCTATGACTACATAGACGGCAGTAGGTGAGCCAGTGTAAGTGACAGTTCCAGTTGAAGTAATTGTGTGACGCAATGTAAGTGAAGGCGGAACGCCTACTGGTATGAATGAACCGCTAACAGCGGCTGGTGTTGTTGGTGCTGGGAATACTGATGAACCCATAATTTACTCCTTAGACAATCTCTACGCCACTGATGTGGAAGTTAACTGATGTTGCTGATGCAAGACCTGTAATGGTCTGAGTGGTTGCTAGTACCTGCTTGATATCAAACATTGCTGTTGAGTTTGCAGCGATTGCTGTTGTTGTAAACAGTGCTGAGCCATTAAGACTTAAGGTGAAAGTCTGGGATGAGCCAGATGTGTTAGTTACGATGATGTTCGAAACAACAGCAGTTGTTGAAGATGGTACTGTGTAGAGTGTTGCAGAGGTCAGCGATGCTGCCCCGCGATACATTTGCTTAGTTGTTGTAGCCATTAGTTACTACCTTTCGGGTTAGAGGATATCCATAATTGTTAATGTCAAGAAGTCAGCAACGATTGCATCTCTTGAAGAGAAGTCAACGGCTGCCCATTTGATTCCATTTGGCTGAGTTGAATCAGCGGTAAGAACGTGTCCGTTAGTTCCAACAGCAAGACGTGCTGGTGTGTCTGCGCCTGAGGCAACGATGATGTCACCCTTAGCATCTACCAAAGTATTAGGAATTACGTTTGCTACTTCAAATGAAGTGAATGTAATTATGCTTACTAAGTCACCTGCTGCCATAGCAGCAAAGTCAACAATGCTTGTTCCGTTAGTTGCTGTGTAGTCAGTACCACGCTTGAGTAGTACACCATTGAGGTACACCTGCTCTTTACCTGGAATGTAACTCATTGTTACTGAGTTGTCATCTGGTCCAGATACTGATGTTGCTCCGCCAGATACTGTGTATGAGTAGCGGAAGATATCAGCAGTAGAGGAGATTGAACCCCACTCTGTACCAGTCCAGGCATACATTGCATTATCTGTTGAGTTCCAGTAGATAGCACCTTCGACAATAGCGTTGCCATCATTGTCTAAAGTAGGGGCAGATGACTTGGCACCTAAGTAGCGGTCATCGAATGAGTCGTATGTTGCAGCAGCAGCGGCAGCACTTGCTGCAGCAGCGGTAGCAGAACCTGCGACTGTATCTACGTATACCTTAGTAGCAGCATCTGAGTTAGCAGATGGTGCTGCTAGGTTAGTTACAGTAAATCCACCAGCATTTAAGTTACCAGCCAGTACGCCAGTAGTCTTGTTAAGGTATGTTCCACTGAGAGTGATTACACCAGTGTTACCGTCAACTGACTGAACTGCATCTGTTGGGCTAAGTAGTTCTACCCAGTTACCAAGAGTTGATGCTGGTTCCTGTGAAAGGATGAATGACTTGCTTACATCTGTACGGACTGCAATATCGCCAGTCTGTGCGGTAAGCGCGAGCATTGCTGACTGTGAGTTAACTACAAAGATTTCAGCAATTGCTGTTGCAGGAAGTTGTCCAGAAGGAATCTTACCTGAGCCATCAAGAGATGCAATACCGTTGACTGCGCCCTTTGCTGTTGTGATGTAGTTAAGAGTTACTGCATCCTGAGCGTTAGTTGGGTCTGCAAGACCTGTAATCTTCTGTGCATTAAGAGCAACCGCAGCAGTTGGTGCTGCCATCTGGTCTAAGCGAGATGTGCGAACCTGTGTGTCAAATGTTGGAATCTTAGATGTTGCGATAGAACCAGCAAGCATTGTATTTGTAACTGTGCCAGTATCGGAAGCGGTAATTGCTGTTCCTGCAATCTTTGTAGGAGCAATTGCGGCTGATGCATTGATGTCACCATTGACGATTGTTCCATCTACCAAGTCAGCAGAAGTAATAGTTCCGTTAAGGTTTAACTTGCTGTAGGCAATACCAGCAGTTGGGCTGATGTCAGCATTGACGATAGCCTCTGGTACGTTAGTTGTAGCAATTGAAACGTTACCCAAGTTGGTCATTGTTGCAGAACCAGATACGGCTCCAGTGATTGTAATGGTTGGGTCATTGACGTTGAAGTTCAACTTGCCAGTTGCATCATCGTAGGTTACATCAATACCTGATTCGGTATTAGTTGTAACCATTGTTCCCACAATATCCTGAGTAGTCTCAGTGATGTCAGAGATAGATGAGGCAGGAATCTGTCCACCACCTGCAGCATCTGCGTGGTTGTGAGTTGCGTTAGCAAACGATGCAACTACTGGTGTTACAAGAACTTTGTTTGTTAGAGTCTGTGCGCCAGTCAGAGTTACAACTGATGTTGACAATGTGTTAGTAGCAGATGACAAGTCCTTGTTAGTTAGGACCTGAGTTTCTGTTGTACCGACTGGAGTGCCTACTCCGTGAATGTTTGTTGTTGCTTCGATGTGAGTATTGGCTTCGCGGTAGTCGCGACCAATTGCCATATGTCGAACTACTGCACCTGCTGAGTGAGCCTGTCCTGTTCCGTTGTTATCAATACCGCGTACAATTGTCAGTGTGTTAGTACTGACGGCGGTTATATCAACAATTTCTTCAAGGGCTGTATCTGGGTCAATTACTACTGTGAACGTTTCTCCAGTAGAGATGGTTGCTCCACCAAGTAAGCCAGAACCTGATACAACAGTTGCGGTTGTCGCAGATGATGTAAGAGCGCCAGACAGCGTAGTTTGTTGAGAGCGAGATGAGTATTTTCTAGTTGTCATTGCTGGTTCCTATCGGCGGGAGAAGTGAACTCGTGGTGGATAATTCTTTTGCTGTGACTTTGTTTCCTCTTGCAAGCGTTGAGAATACAAAGCGTAAAGTTGTTTGGTCGCACTCTGTGAAGCACCGTATGGACGCTTGCCATCTGTCTCATCAGCCTGTGGGCTAACCTGAGCAGCACGTGCTGGGTCAAGGAATGATAGAAGTCTGTAAGCAGTTCCAAGGATTGCAACATCTCGTGTTGACTCTGGAAGTCCTGTCTGTGTTGCGTAATCCTGTGAGTTGAGTGTGAACTCAACTGGGTCAGTTGCGTAAACAATTCGGACTTTGCGTCCTGGGATTGGTGCCTGACCTAATGTGATTGTCTGAGCATACGCGCCAAAGGCTGTTGTGTCTGCAGTTGAATCAAAGTCCCAACGGCGGATTGGAATCCATTCTTTAGAAGGTCCGATTGATTCCCAAGATACTGTCAAGATGTTCTTGATGTTCAAGTTGTTGAACGCGTATGTTGACTGTGCAGCATTGAATGTAAATGATGTGCTCTTGACTGCAAAGATGCTTGCACCTAGTGAGCGGATAGTGTCATTGATGGCACGCTTAACAGCGTTGCGAGGGAAGGTTGGGGAGATGGTTACCTTGGTATCTGCATTATGTGTAGCAGCAGTTGAGCCTAAGTAACCACGTCCATAGGGAGCGATTGTCGCAGTGTTAGCAATGCGGTCAAATGAATCAACCCACATCAACTCTTCGTTAATCTCAAGGATTCCCTTACCAACGTTCTCGGTAGAACCCAGAGACAGGATTAGCGGTGAAGCACTTGAAGATGTTGTAGTTGTAACTGCAGTCTTCAGGTAGGTTGCTCGGTCTTGCTGGAATGTATATCCAGCCAGGTTCAAGACAACCTCATCAATCATCTGACTCAGGGTGTACGCCATTATTTCCTCTTATTCCCTACGAACGCGTCGTAGTAGTTAACATCAAAGGAGAACCGCTTCATATGCGGAACTGTTGCTGCA
>Ga0315905_10008584_pt1 | contig 10337 bp, 15 predicted proteins | sample LakEriMetagenome_5_FD_203522 | JGI IMG/M metagenome (GOLD analysis project Ga0315905, IMG submission 203522) | Freshwater fungal communities from buoy surface, Lake Erie, Ohio, United States - Buoy 4 MA121 | ecosystem: Environmental > Aquatic > Freshwater > Lake | place: USA: Lake Erie, Ohio... | reverse complement strand
TTTACATGTGTGTGTGTGTGTGTGTGTGTGTGTGTGAGTGCGTATGAGAGTGGGTGTTCCTATGTGTATTTTGTGTGTGATTGTGGGTGTGTGATTGTGGGTGTGGATCACATGCACATGCAAACATGATTGTAAGTCTCTCCATTGTATCTCCATTGTATCTCCATTGTATCGCCATTGTATCTACGCACCAGCAACTCATGCGTGGCGTTGGGGGCGCGCTGTGCAGGCAGCTTCTCTTTGTCTGACAAGACTGGGATCAGCGCATGCAGATAGTTCGTCGCCAGGGTGTTGCGCAGCCACACAAAATCTGCACACCACCACAATGGAGATACGATGGAGATACAATGGAGATACAATGAGCGCATCCGGATAGTTGCTAGACCACACAAAATCGGGGTCTTGAGCATGCACAGCAGCGCCGTCTTCAGCATCGCCGCAGCAGAGCTGCTGGGCGCGAGCACCCAGGACGCGTGGTACCACTACCTGCATAGCGCCGCCGCACAGTAAAGTCCCGCTCGCCGAAAGCACCGCCTTTCATCTTTGTCCGAACCTCGTAGGTGAGGTAGGCGGAGATACCAGCGCCGTGCTTTTCCGGGTTCGCCACCAGCACCTCGTAAGACGATCGAGGCACCGCTGCCGGCGCGGCGGCTGCTGGCGGCCGCGGAGCCCGAGTCAGACGAACGCGCAAGACAGGACTGTTGGGACACCAGCGCTGTGCAAGGGTGGGCGGGAGCGTGGAGGCGGCGGCGGCGGCAGCGGCGGTGCAGCCGGCTCGCGAATCGCGCTACCACGCACCTTTGTCGCCGGTCGTCGGCGTTTCCACGTCATCGTCATAGTCCACCGCCGTGGCACTGCCAGGGGAGGCGGGCGTAAAGCGAGCGATCAGCAGGAGCACGTGGCGCGTGACGCAACCAGAGAGCCGCTCATCTGCACGCATGGCGCGTTCTCAACCTCGCGGCCATGCTCATGACGGAATCCTATTAATTGGTCACGGTTTTTAGAAAATGTTGAGGAACATTGCGGTGCGCACCACCCGTGCCAGTGTTGAGCTGAACACGGGCTGTCGCAGATCGCAGCGAATCTGGCGGAGAGTGCACGGGAGCGGCGGGCCGTGCCCGCCAGCGGACGCCGGCTCGTCCGCCTTTAGCCTGGAGCCCGAGCCGGATCACTACCGCAGCATTATCCAGTACGACGGGACGAACTTCCATGGGTACCAAAGCCAGCGCTCTGTCGGCAGCCGCCAGGATGTGCGAACGGTGCAGGACGCAGTCGAAGACGCATTGACGCAGCTCAACCGAGGGAACCCCGTTCGAACAACGGCTGCTGGGCGCACCGACAAGGGCGTCCACGCAAGCGGTCAAGTGATCAACTTCAAGCTGCCGTGGTGGCAGCACGGGAATGAAAGAATCCTGCGCGCCTTCAATGCCAAGCTCCCCAAGGACGTGTCCGCGGTCTCATTAGAGCAAGTGGATACAAACTTCCACTCACGGTACTCGGCGAGCTATCGGCGCTATCGCTACGACATCCTGAACGCCCCGCATCGCCTTCCGCTGCTGTCGCGCTACTCATGGCACGTGGTGCAGCGATTAAATGTGGAGGAAATGCAGGCGGCTGCCGACATCCTCGTTGGCACTCACGACTTTTCGACCTTTGGAAGTCCACCAGACGACGAGGGCCATTGCATCCGGGAAATCGTCTCGATTTCCGTGAACAGAACTCCAGTCCTGGGCGCAGGCCCTACCCCGTTTGGAATACACTCAACTTCCTCCGTGGCTGATGAGCGCGCGCAAGCGAGGGAGGCGAGCATCGTTGCTGTCGATATCGTGGGGCGTTCATTCTTGTAACTACCTCTCAAAAATCCTGTACACAGTGACTTAGTAAATATAGAAGGGCACTGACTTTTCCGGAATGTTCAATGTGAAGGGCACTGACTTTTCCGGAATGTTCAATGTGTGCCAGGTATCACATGGTGCGCAATATCGTGGGGACACTCAAGGCAGTTGGTTGTGGAAAGGAAAGAGCAGAGGATGTTCGACTACGCCTCCTGCGGCGAACTCGGGACGCATGCGGGCAGACAGCGCCAGCGCACGCGCTAACTCTCACAGAAGTAGGTTTTTGGGGCGAAGATGGGGGTTTGCCGTTCGATGATTGGGTGGCATCGCGACCGCAGGAGGACATGGGTCAGCGCATATCAATAGGCCCGCCAAAAAGGCCCCCATCCTCAAAGCCCCCAACTACTTAATAAACTCTCTCTCTCCCCCCTACCCTGTCCAGTTTGAGAGAGAGCAAGCGAGCGATCGAGCGAGCGCGAGCGGGGGAGAGGGAAGTTTTATTGACAACCAGAGAACAGGGTTCTTTCTCGCTCGCTCACCGTGAAGAGGCGTTGTACTTACCGACCTTCAGTCATCTATTGGATTGTCAATAAACTCTTCTCTATATATACATATGCTAATAAAACTGCGTGAATGCGTCTGCCACTGCGTCCTGTAAACACATGTACACGAAACTCTGGAAACCGCTGCGGGGTCCCAGGGGGCCCGACAGAAATTTTCAAGCAACACTTGCGGTGTAGCCGGGGCACCCGATTTACTGGGTGGCCTGGCTGCAATACGAGTGTTTGTGGCCGCCCATGCAGTGGGTGGCGAAGAAGGCGTTAGACTGCGCCTGCGTCCGGTCCGCCAGGGCGTGCGGGTTGGTCTGCACAGGAAAAGCCTGGTCACAGAACGCAAGGCATGCGAGCCGGAACATATCGCACGGTGCTCACGCGCGGGAGCAGCTGCGGAAGTCCTTTTTCCTGGTCGCGCATTCACGTATGCGTGGGCTCAGGCGCTCAAGCCGAAGGATGGGAAGAGGGCAACAGCATGGCACGGGGTGGGAATTGGCGAGCGTACGTTGAGGCCGGCTGTTGCGCCGACAACGCACATGTTTGTGCAGCCGTTGAGCTTCTTCGACAGCGCCCTGGCGCCCGACAAGATGCTCATCATCTCCTTCATTGACGCCGGCTTGTCCAACGTGCTGAACATTCTCACGACTCTGTCCCCAAACGACACACACACTTTACTTTGCCATCAGTTCGTGAGCGAGTTTCAGAAGTTGAAAAACATTCAAAATTCCAAGGGGGTCCCTCGTCGCATGGCTCTCGTCGACGAGGCAGAGGCAGACTACCTGCTTGGCACAGAAACCGTGGCGCCGCGGCCTGTTTACTCGAAGAAGGAGCTTGCCACTGCGTTTGAGGAGCTGCTGGTGACCCTGAGCAACAAGGACCATGACTTTTGGCAGCATCGCGTAGACGCGCTCCGCTCGATCCGCGCCTTGCTGCTCGGCGGCGCCGCCGAGTACGACTGCTTCATGCAGTGCCTGCACTCCCTCAAGACGCCCTTCGCCGATGCCCTCGCCGACTTGCGGTCCACGCTCGTGCGCGAGGCGTGCGTCACCGTCGCGCTACTGTCCCAGCATCTGGGCAACGCGTTCGCACACATGGCGGAGACCCTCATCCCTGCCATCCTCAAGCAACTTCCGGTGACGATCCAGGTCCGAACCCTAAAACCCTAAACCCTCCACTGAACCCTAAACTGAACCCTAAGCTTCCGGTGACGATGCAGGTCATCTCGGAGGCGTCGAACCTGAGCCTCCGCGCCCTCTTTCGACACACGCACAGCGCGCGTCTTCTCCCGTTGATTCTGCCTTTCGCGGTTAGCAAGAAGACCAGCCCTGGAGTGCGGGCTCGCTGCGTCGAGTACGTGCTCATCGTGCTGGAGCTCTGGGCCTGGCACGACATTGAGAAGCACGCAGACAGGATCGAGGTAAGATTTCTTATCATCATTCTTATTAAAATAGTATCTAATGCTGTTATATTTTTTGTTTATTGCAGGAGGTTATCGTGCAGTGTCTCGCGGATGCGCAGCCGGATGTGCGTGCTGGCGCACGCCGGTGTGTCGCCGAGCTGTGCCAAAGCTACCAGGCGCGCGGCGAGCGAATTCTGCGAGGCCTCGACGCCCAAACGCAAAAGAAGATCCTCGAAGAAAGCGAGCGCGGGGCCCCGCGCCCAACGCGCTCGCGCTCGTCGCTGAAACCCTCGTCCCTCTCAGCCACACTGACGTCGGCCAACGGCGTAAGCTCCAGCAGCACGCCGACGAGTGCGGGCGGCGCTGGGGGCTACCTGGGCTCCAAACCCTCCGCATCCTCCTCTCGCGGCGGCGGCGGCTATGCTGGTGCACCAGGCACCAAGATAACAGACTCAAAAGGCCCGCGTGCCGACGTTGATGCTGCCCAACAGCAGCAGCAGCAGCAGCAGCCGGGCGGAGGGCCGGGGGCGGTGAGACGAGTGGCGCGGCCAAAGAGCCTCGGCGGCGCCGAGCTCGAGAACCTGAAACACAGCATTCAGCTCGCGGCGGCTGAGGGGTTGATTCCTCTTGATAAGGCCAAGGCGATAGTGAGAGGTCCGAAGCGTGTGCTTGCCTCTTCCGCTGGCGCCGAGACTGAGGGCGATCCGCTGTTGGCGGGGCGGGGAGGCACATGGAAGGGAGAGGGGAGCGGAGCTGCATCGCCGAGGTCGCGCCGCGTGCTGCAGCGGGGCCATCCGATGACCGTGGTTGCTAGCGACGATGATGTGCACGTGGGCGGGGACAGCAAGGGGCAGATGTCCGCGGTATGTTATGTATGAATGTATCTGCTCGTGTGTGTGTGTGTGTGCATGTGTGTGTGCGTGTGTGCGTGAGTGAGTGAGTGTGTGGTGCGTGCGTGCGTGCGTGTGTTGGGCAGATGTCAGAGGACGACCTCGCGGCGCTAATCACCAAGTGCAGCAACAGCCTGTGGTCACTGCGGGAGAGTTCGCTGCTTGAGTTGGCCGCCCAGGTCGAGCTCAGAGGGCCGCCGGCGCGTACCCTGCTCGCCCAGGCGCCGAGGATCGTCGAGGCTGCTTCGGAGCGCGTGACGGTATATGTCTGTGCGTCTGTGCGCGAGTGCGTGCGTGTGTGCGAGAGAGTGTGTATTATACAAACGCACACACACGTGTGTCTGTGTCTCTGTCTCTGTCTGTGTGTGTCTGTCTGCCTCTCTCTCTCTGTGTGTGCGTGTGTGTGCGTAGGACGCGCACTACAAAGTGCAGCAGGCGGCGCTTGCGCTGCTCTCGGCCTTGGCGTCGAACCTCGCCGCGTGTCTCTCTCCACATCTCGACACGGTCCTGAGGCAGATCCTCCCGCGGCTGGTGGACAAGAAGGATGGCAGCCGCAAGGCCTGTGTCGCGCTGCTCACCCGCCTGTACTACGCATGTGGCCCTCAGGTATACAAGCCTATGAGAATAGGTCCCTTTTTGGCCATGTACTGGGTCTCTTTTGACACTTTGGCATACCTCAGGTCATGGTGTCGGGCATCATCAAGGCCATGGACGGCATGCCTGGCGCAGGCAAAGTGGCCGTGTTGGAGTACTTAACCACTGACCTGCATATGCTCGCGCCTCTACTCGCCGCCAGCCCGTCCCTTGCCAGGGCGTTGCTAGGCCAAGCGCTGCCTCTGTGTGACGGGCGCGCGCTAGGCAAAACTTCTGGAAAAGTTATTGTCCAGTACGTTTGTTGTGTAAATTGAATATGTACTGACTTTTCAGAATTTCTACTTAGAGGTGCGGCGAGGCGCGTGCAGCGTGGTGGTGCAGCTGCGTGCTCTCGCACCGCTTGCCTTCTATGAGTCGCTCGCAAAGCCGTGGCCGCCGGGGCTTCTGGCCGCAGTGAAAAAGGCGCTCGCGCCATACCTGCCGCATCTGGAGCGCGAACTCGGCGTCTTCCTCCGGTATAGAGACAGAGAGAGAGAGAGAGAGAGGTGTATTGGTATATAGGTATAAGAGTATCTATGATATATATATTTGTATAATGTCTATGTGTGTGCGTGTATGTAGAGAGAGAGAGAGAGAGAGAGAGAGAGAGAGAGAGGTATATGAGTATATAGGTATAAGTATATATATGATATATAAATTTGTACACACACACACAAACACAACACAACACAAACACACACACACACACACACACAGCACGAAGAAGCTGGACCCACAAGTGGCGGCGGAGGCAAACAGCGCCTTGGCCGCCGCACTTGCTTCAAAGCCCGGGACAGCCTCACCACATGCGCACGTGCAAGGGGGAGTGGGAGGGGGAATCATGGCGGGAACTGGCGACGGGGGGCGAGGTGTGGATGTGGGCGAGGAGAGGGTGGTGAGGGGGGAGGAGGGAGGAGGCGCAGGGGCGTATGTTGTCGAGGTGTACGAGGGGAGTGATGCGGAGGAGGAGAGGTGTGGTTTGGACAGGGTGCGCGAGACGTTGTATAGCGAAGAGGCACTTGAAGTCAAGGCTTACAGTGACGATGACCACCAAGTGGAGGAGGTGGGTGTGGGTGTGGGTGTGGGTGTGTTGTGTGTACCTACGTATGTACACATACATACATACGTAAATACGTATGCATACATACATACATATCATATTGTGTGTGTGTGTGTGTGTGTGTGTGTGTGTGTGTGTGTGTGTGTGTGTGTGTGTGTGAGTAATTACCACCAACAGGAGGAAGGCTCCATCATGGAACCGGAGGAGCAAGAGGACGAGGACACGCAACCTGCGTCCCACCGCAGCGGCGGGGTGGGTGCAGTGCGTGGGGTGGGCGAAAGGAGGCAAGGGTGGGGTCAAGGGGGCTGGGAGGTATCTGAGGAGTCATGTGGGAGCGAAGCACGAGGAGGAGGAGGTGGTGGTGAAAGGCATGGGCCTCTTGGCCTCCACCATGCAAGTCATGTGCAGGAGCAGCGGCCGGCAGCGCGGCAAATGATGCGAGTCAACGGGTGGGGCGAGGTAGAGGGGGGGGGGGGGTCGGGGGGCAGACAGTCGGGTGGTGCCGAGGCGCCGGCGCGGTGTAATGGATCAGGCAAAACTTGTTGAAAAGTACGCTCTATAGTGACTTTATATAATAGAAATACTAGGCCACTGACTTTTCAGTGACTTTATATAATAAAGATACTAGGCCACTGACTTTTCAGTGACTTTATATAATAAAAATACTAGGCCACTGACTTTTCAGTGACTTTATATAATAAAAATACTAGGCCACTGACTTTTCAGAATTTCTCGCCCACAGGGAAGGACGTGGAGAGCGACAAGTGGGCGGTGGAGCGGCGAGGCTGGGGGAAGGAGGGGCGGGGCGGAGTGGGGGGAGGACGCGGAGGGTTGGGGGGTTCAGATAAGAACGGTGAAGTGAAAGCCGTTGTCGAAGAGTGGAATCGCATTTTGTCTCGCGCAGCGGGTGTTGTTAATGAGGCTGTGCAGCGTGGGGATTCTAGAGGTGTACCATCCCACGCACTCGCACAAAAGAGACCTACTATAGAGGCAAAAGAGACCTACCATAGAGGCAAAAGAGATGTACCATCTCACGCACACGCACACGCACACATGGGCGCGCTCACGTGGATCGCCACTCGTGGATCGCATGCGAGCTGGAAAAAGCGATTTGCGTGATGATGGCACCCTCTTCTAGAGAATCATGTACCTGAGATAGATATGATGGCCGTAGATCCCATACACACACTCACACGCAAGCGCACACGCACGCGCGCGCGCGCACACACACACACACACACACACACACACATAGGCGCCGAGGAAGGGTTGGGCGAGTTGCTTGCGGTCTGTTGCAAAGTGCCCGGTATAGATCCTCCTCCTCCTCCAACGTCTCTGCACTGTCTTTCTAGAGTGCATCTCCTCCGGCACTAACTTTCAAGATTTTCCAGATTTTTTGTTTCAATTTTATTTTAAATAATTTTTTTCCCCCAGATTTTGTGTGTCAAGTACATCTGCTGTCGAGACGCTGACTTTCGAGAATTTTTTTGATTTTTTTTTCCCGTCAGCGGGGTGTTGGGGGAAGGGGGGACAGGGTCACGGGCTGCTAGTGCAGCTAGTAGTGGTGTTGGGTGATGTTATGTCCGAGGCGGCTCCTGGTGGTTGTGTTCATGGTGCCGCGGTGAGTGTGAGTGGGTGAGTGGGTGTGAGTCAGTGAGTCGGTGAGTGGGTGAGTGGGTGGGTGTTGTAGGCCAGCTGTGTGAGTGCGTGTGTTTGAGTGTGGGGTGTATGTGTGTGTGTGTTGTATGCGTGAGTGTGTTGTGTGCTACGTGTGTGTGTGTGTGTCTGTGTGCGTGTCTGTGTGTGTGCGCGCGCGCACGCGTGGTGTGTGGTTTGTGGTGTGTGGCTTGTGCGCTACTTCAGCCTAGTAGCACTAACTAACACTAACTAAACTAATCTCAACTCTAACTACTGTGGTGTGTGTCTTGTGAGCTGAAGACGGCTTCTTCAGCCTAGTACGCCCTTGACGTGAGACGCATGCGCACACACACGTGTTGCAGCGGTGTGTGTGTGTTGCAGTAGTGTATTCGTACATGGGTGCGGACGTAGTATATTCATGTTGCTACACACACACACACACACACACACACACACACACACACACACACACACACACACACACACACACACACACAGGTGTTGGAGAGGGCGCTGGAGGTGTGGGAGTGGATGGTGCACGGTCACGTTGACGCCTGCCACGATGCTTCTCTGTGGCAGCAGATTGTTGAGGTGTGTGTGTGTGTGTTTGTGTGTTTTGAGGTGTGTGTGTGTGTGTGTGTGTGTGTGTGTGTGTGTGCACTGGCTCGCGACTACTGGTGCTCCTCCAACGCAAAAAAAAAAAATGCATGTGTACGCACTAGTACATGCATATAAACATACACAGCACCCGTGAGTTAGTGAGATGTACAGAGTGTGTGGAGATATTTATCCACGCGCACACGCTCGGGGCCCGAGCACACGCACACACACACACACACATACATAGTCTCTGTCTCCTCCTTCTTCTTTCATTTCAATGGCAGGTGCTCATGGAAACCGTTAGCTCCCATCCCCATGTGTGTGTGTGTGTGTTTGTGTGTGTGTGTGTGTGTGTGTGTGTGTGTGTGTGTGTGTGTGTGTGTGTGTGGGTGTGTGTGTGTGTGTGTATATATATATGAATATACATGGCAGGTGCTCCTGGAAAGCGTTAGCTCGCATACTCAGTCGCTTTCCCGCACTCTCCTCAATCAAGTATGTGTCTGTCTCTCTCTCTCTCTGCGTGTGCGGCTTCCCCGCACTCTCATCAACCAAGTGTGCGTCTATTTCTTGGTCTGTGTCTGTCTCTGTCTCTGGGTGTTTGTGTGTGTCACTTCTGCGCTCTTCAGCAGCCAAGTACGTGTCTGTGCCTGTGCCTGTGTCTGTCTAAATCCAAGGCATGTGCATGCGCGTGGTGGCACTTGTGTGGAGCTCAAGATGCTAGCCAGATCACTTGTGTGTACTTGACTTGTATACTAAACTAAACGCTTGTGTGTACTTGACTTGTATGCTAAACTAAAACTACTTCACCTCTGTACTAGAGATGCTAGCCAGATCAGACCATCATATTTCCAGGACCATCATCTTCAACAAGTCATTGACATTTATTATGTGTAGTTGTATGGCTGATGGATCAGCATTTTTTTTGTATTTGTATGCCTGATTCATCTCATTCATATCGCAGACAAGTCATTGACATTTATGTGTACTTGTACAAGATTTGACATTTATGTGTACTTGTACATTTGACTTGTACAACTACGCATAAATGTCAATGACATGGATATTTATGTGTACTTTTTACACATGAATTAGTACACATACAAAAAAAAAGTGTGTGTGTTGGTGTGTGTATGTATACATCTAAATACATATCTGTATATAGATATGCATATTCACAAACACAAACCAGTAATGTGAACTTTTTGCACATGAATTAGTACACATACAAAACAAACTTGATATATCACACTTGGCATGTGTGCACACACACAATGTGAAACATGCGCGAACTTGCCCACGAACTTACTTGATATATCACACTTGGTATGTGTGCCTTTTCAGTTACATCCACGTGTACTTCTTCCGCTTTGCTGATGGATACATTTGTGTCATATGAGGAGGAGGATACATGTGTGTCATATGAGGAGGAGGATACATGTGTGTCATATGAGGAGGAGGATACATGTGTGTCATATGAGGAGGAGGATGCATGTGTGTCATATGAGGAGGAGGATACATGTGTGTCATATGAGGAGGAGGATACATGTGTGTCATATGAGGAGGAGGATACATGTGTGTCATATGAGGAGGAGGATGCATGTGTGTCATATGAGGAGGAGGATACATGTGCGTCATATGAGGAGGAGGATACATGTGTGTCATATGAGGAGGAGGATACATGTGTGTCATATGAGGAGGAGGATACATGTGTGTCATATGAGGAGGAGG
>Ga0315905_10008583_pt1 | contig 10337 bp, 4 predicted proteins | sample LakEriMetagenome_5_FD_203522 | JGI IMG/M metagenome (GOLD analysis project Ga0315905, IMG submission 203522) | Freshwater fungal communities from buoy surface, Lake Erie, Ohio, United States - Buoy 4 MA121 | ecosystem: Environmental > Aquatic > Freshwater > Lake | place: USA: Lake Erie, Ohio... | reverse complement strand
TGCGACACAGCCTGCATCTGGTTCAGATCGGGAGTGCTGAACGGCTGCAGGAGGAGATGCGCAAACAGGAAAAACAGGGTGATGAGCAGACCAGCGGCCAGTTGAGCGGGATCGCCGGGTGCAATGAAGATCAGGAGCCCAACCATCATGAACTTGCGCAGCATTTCGCATTGCTCTGCGTGTGAGAGAGTATGGATTTTTTTTTTCTGTCAGGCAGGTAGGATTGCATAGCAGATCCACCACGCGCTTGATGCGGCAATAGTCAATACACCGACATGCACAGGAGAGGATGAACTAACCCCAATAAAATGTGTGTACTTGGTAGGCGACAAAGATGGTGCCGATGCGCCGAATCGCCACCCTCTCGCGCACGTCTCGGGATTCGGGGTCCCATGCCAGGAACGGGATGGCAAGGACACCGCAATCGAGCAATTGCTCCACCTTCTTCTCGAGCTCAAGTTTTGTGGATCTCATAATCTCAGGGTCAACAACCGCCTCATCCTGTGTTCCGCGCATGTCAGACACTTACTGTTGCGAAAACGGGTGTATGAGCGAGTGTCTGGCAATCACGTGCACAGGGACTATCAGATGCGCCGGACGGTAACAAATACCACTAAAGCATCAGTGAAACGCTCTGATGGCCATCTCACACATACATCAAAAGAAAAAAAGTGCAGGGAACAAAATCTGCCAGAAAAGGATGGGATGAAGCTACTTGCCTGATTATCAGCGTGTTTACCCGACAACCCCTTCCACAGGAGGCTCTCGGAATCTGACATGCCTGTGGTTGGCCCTGCTTCATACGTTTTAGTCTCTGGACAATATTTGTCATGATAGAAACCGTAATTGCTCTTCTGGTTGGGGTTTGGGAAGTGAACTCCGAATGGAGATACCCATTCCTCTCGAGGGTCAGGCTTCTTCTTGCCCTTGCCCAGCATTTCCTTGATCATGTCAATCTTTGCTTTGTCTTTTTTGTCGTCTGAACTTCCCCCTTTCTCCGATGGCCATTCGTGGTTCAGGAGCATCTGAGCCTGATTAAGGGAAATACTTTCTATCGTTTCCATGCCTGTGAAGGCCAGCGATAATGAAACAATTTTGCGTACGAGGTGATCAAACATCTCAAAGTCGACATCCTCGTTATCTTGCAATTGGAAGTGCTCGCGAAGGGCTCGATTAAGTAAAATATCAGATGCATTGACCTGCGTGCAGAAGAATCTTTCCATATCAGGACCTGGTCACCATGATTGGAGTTGCGGGGGATTGAAAGACGTTGACGGATATTTGAACAAGAAAAAACAAAAAGTCTTACCGTGTACGCCTCTGCTTCATCCATTTCGAGCTGGCAAATGCGCCTGCCGAATCATCCACACACGTTCGTTCAAGACATTCGTAAGAGAAATGTGTGGATTTCATACCACACTTTGGACTTTTCCGGGGGCAGTAAAGTATAGAAACTGACCTGAAGATATCCTCGATACGGCGAGCATACTCGTTGATATCATCCTCGACACTTCCAATCATTGATGCTATCAGCTTGCATTCTAGAGAGGCGTTCATCCCGTTGAACAGCTTTACCATATCAGAAAATCCTTCTTTTATCTTCTTGTCTCTGGCAATCCTAGGAACTTCCATTATGACCATCAGCCTGTAAAACAAGAAGGGAATACCCAGTGGATACACGAAAAAGCATACAATACTGTACAGCCCCAAAAATGATTGTAACGGAGGACATTCCATGGTGTAATCAGCATTCAGAACACCAAGAGTTCTATGACAATTGAATGCCTGCAGACTGTTCAACGAGGCGACAGGGTAGATGAGAAATGCTCCAAAGAGGACATTGCCATAGAACCTGTCCAGCAATTCATCCCAAACCACACAGCGCTCCGGGGTCCAGCCAGACCACATCGCTTTCATCTTGCACGCTGCAAGAGGAAGCGCACAAAGAATAACAAGTACCAAAGGTCCCGCTGTCGTGGCAATGAGATTGGTCTGAAAACTTATTCCTGCCCACAGGCAGGACAACTTTGGGAGCTGGATTACATTGAGTTGAGCCCCGGAACCCACGTCTTTCATGAGCACTGTGAGACCCTTTGGCCATTCAACGTTCATAGAGGAAAACGATCCAAGGACCTGGACATACCCTAGTACGATCTTCAAGTGTTGTCTCAACTTGTGCTTCTCTGCAAACGCAGCAAACCATGACATGAATCCGAAACATTTCTTAACCAGGTTCCACAGCACTTTGATTGTGGCAATGATTGGAGTGAAGAGCATGTACAGACTTCGCCAAATTCCATACATTTTCTGCCCAAATTCTTTGATGCTGGCCAAGTACCCCTTTGCGCTGGCCATATTATTGTTCATATCCTGCCCACCACTAGATCTGAATCGCAAACACAGCAAAAAGGACTCACGCAGCTTCAGAATTAATTGGGTTTTCCAGTGTTTATTGTTCTGCTCCTCGGATTCAGTTTCGCTCCCTGCCGTACTTGCATTCGCATCTGCGGGATCCCATATTTCTAGTTTATTCGGCGCGCTTGCAGCAGTTGTGCCGGCTGCATCAGCTGCCCTCGCTGCCTCCTCCTCCTCCTCCTTTTTTTTATCCTCGTCGGGGTCTATGCCAAAACCTATCATAATCAAGCGAGCCATCCATTCAGGCATAGGGATTGCACCCATCAAGGGCGTCCAACACGCCAGAATGTATCCGATCACGGCCACGATTCCGCCTCCAGCAAATACTCCGATCTGTAGTAAAAGCATGCCCTGATCACCGGGTGGAGGGCACCAATCGCAACCAGTGGCAACAACGGCCCATCCATCAGGGCACAAACCGCATGCTGGACCTGTGCGATTGCCAAGGCAAACATTGTCTTCGGCACAGGATTCTGCCAGGCATCTGTGCACAATTGCAGCTCTTGGTCTGTGAGATTCATTGCCCCCCTCGGGATTCATCGCCCTCCTCGACACGAAAGCGACTCGGCTTCCCCGAAGCCCCAGTTTTGCGATCAGCGTCTCAATCAAGTCTTCGAATTCACCCTTTGCTCGGTGCCAGAGAGGTGCAACTTCGCCATCTGTGTTCCACAAGTGTGAAGAGCTTGATCTCCTTTTGGTGCCATTCGACACATTCTCGCTCTTTTGGGCAAACACAGGATTGGTCCAGTTGTCAGGTTGTCTCCAAAACCCTTCAAGCGCAGTAACGTCATCCAGCCCAGCACATGTGGCGCCTACTGGACAATTGAGGCACGCGGAAAAGTTGTTCTGATCTAGTAGATAAGTGTTTGCATCGCACCGGAGGCACCGATCCTCCAGCGGGTATCTGTTGTCACGCTCCATGTAGTATCCGGGCGGACACGAGACAATCCTCTTCACCATGTTCAGCTTCCTTGAGCCAGAGTACACTATTTCCCAGTCGCTTCCAGCGGGATCTGGAATAAAAAGGTCCCCGTCAGGGCATCTGGCACCTTTGGGGCACTCTTGGCATTCTCCTCCAGAATTGGGATCAAGTATGTAATTAAGAGCACCACAGGGCGAACACTGTTGCGCCACGAGGTCGAATTTGTAACTTCCAAAGGTGGTGTTGATGAGCTGTGTTCCTCGCGGGCACCCCCGCAAGTAGAACCCAGGGACCTGGGCAGGGTCGCAAGGCTGTGTCTGATCCGTGCACTCAACCACATACTCCCAAACATAGTCCTTTGGATTTTGTCCCTGAGATTGACCAATGGATGACTCTCCGGTGGCATTATCATAAAAGACCTCATAGAAAGCCCAACGACTGGGTTCATGGTCAGTAGTTACGCCCTTGATCGTCGCCCAATTGACACTCCGGGTTCCCACTTTGAGCATTTGAGGGATAAAGTGCATCCAGGGAGGGCTGAATGCAGATCTACATTCAACACCAATGGGGCAATTGGCGCAGTCACGTTTTCCACACAAAGAATCACTGCAATCTGCGAACATATCCACTGTATATGTACTGAACTTGCACTCATAACATTCCTGCGTGTCGACAGTGGTGTTGACGAGGAGATAGCCCCTGGGACATGCCACCAAGATGTAAACACCATTAATTTCTATCCAGACCTCTCCGGGCAAGCGAGTGCTCATTAGGCTTGGATAGATTGGATTCTCGACGCTGTTGTCCAGTCCGAGGGTGCCATTTGGAAAAAATTGTTCCAAGGCTGCAGCGACGTTGAGATATTGGCCACCTCTATCAACGTTCATTTTTGATAAGCGTTCTGCATCGCCAAAGATTCTGAATTTTACTGTGTAGGAGAACAGGGACTGTCTTCTTTTCTTCACTATTGCAGGGCTGAACGCCTCAAGGGAGTCAGCCAGCGCCGAATACTCGTGGACTTTTATCAAATCAGGATCGGTCTCAAAGGCTTGGGAAAGCAACGTTGTCAGGAGGTCCTCAGATGGGAGTATTCCAACAAGGTCCATTGTCATCTCCACGTTCGCTTCTGGAAATGCTGGTTTACCTCGATTGGGGCAGATTGCAGAGGGAGGGCATCTGAAGCACTTGGAAGACGGGTCATTTGAATTGCTGATATACTTGCCCTCTCCGCACATCAAACACTGTTGCAATTCATACCCTGTTTCATTTATGAGTTGATGACCGGTAGGGCAGCCAATGACAGCAAACCTTTCATCGGGGCCACGAATCCATGTGCCCACCACTTTCGGCTTAGACTGCGAACCGATACCGGAGCACAGGAAATCTGGAGAATTTCTCAAACCACAGGTCCCATCTGGACACAAGGCAGCTGCAGGGCATTTGAAACACTGCATAGTGACCGTGTCTCCCGGTCCACTGCGGTTCATGGACATGTACATGTTCAGCGCACACTGACAATCATTGATGGATACCGCACCCTCCGGTGCGGTAGCACCTATGACGCAACGGATGCAATCACTTTCAGACTGCATCCCAATTCTCTTGTTATATTTGCCTGCTGCACAGTCGCGACACTTGTTTGTGCTCGGCGAGTCCTTGTACTTTCCAGCATCGCACCAAGTACATGTAATACACTTGTCTAGCGTGCATTCCATGCCTTCGGGACAGACCTTGCACTCTTGTTTCTGTCCATGGATTTCGTTGTCAAACTTCTCGTCCTGGGCCAATTTCGGCCACACCATGTACCCGGTGGGGCATATGTTCAGTTTCATTATTGGAGGCTGAGCCGACCATGATGAATTTGCCGTGACTGGAACTGTCACGTTGTCGCCCGCGCTGCATATAAGCCCAGGCGGGCAGATCTGGCAGTCGTCCATGTTTGGGTCAAGAATGTACTTGCCAGCTGGACACCGGTCGCACCGCTGAAGCTCAGATTCTGACACTCTTGAATTCCCGACCGCTTTCCTCGAAAATCCTCGTGGACAGCTTTCCAGCTCGAATCTGCCAAACTCGGGGTTCACCGTGGTCTTAGCATTGTTGGCGTTGGGGTACGGTCGCCTGGCCCATTCGCCGTCGCAACGCCCTTGGCAATAGATGCCGGCGAGCTCTGTATTATTCTCTTCTGGGCAGCTGTAAAATGACATGTTCGTCTTGAGAGCACATGATCTGTCCTTGCAAGTTAATCCCTGGGGACATTTCTCACACTTTTTAACTGTCGAGCCGAAAGGAAACTCCGGCATGCTCAGATATCGGTCTTGGGTACACACCACCAATTCCCCCCCATCACAAGAACCTTCATCGCCCTGAAGGCCACCTTCAGGGCATCCCCTGCACGAATCCGACAATTGGGGCGGATTCGTATCTGGTACCAAAACTATGGTTGAGTACGTTCCAGGGTCGCAGCGCTTGCACACGTCCGTAGCGCAGTCAAATTTGTAGGGAGGTTCGCACACCCACTTGCATGTATCGTTAAACCCCCCGTGCTCAACGAACATGGTGTGATTCTGCGGGGGCGTGCAACTCAAGCACGGCGCATCGCTGATTGAGCCCATTGGACACCTGGTTCGGTACTGGCCTATTGCACACCAGCTCATGTTGCAACCCAAGCAGGAGCGTGCCTCCTCAACGGGATTGTACGTGTCACCAGGGCAAGCAATGCACGACGCTGATGAGATCGGGGCATATGTGCCAGCCGGACAAATCAAACATGATGTAGATCCTTGCGAAGAATATCGCCCCCCGGCGCAGTCGGTACACACTGATATGTTGGTTGCTGCAGGTACCGTCGAATATTTTCCCACTAAACATTGGTCGCACACCGACGTGTTTGTATGTTCAGCATATGCCCCTGCCGGGCAGTCAATACAGTCATCAGCAGCAGCTGCCTCCAAAACTGTGTTGTACTTGCCAGGAGGACAAGCTGCGCAAGACGAGGAGTTGACAGCACCGATCATGGGACTGTACCATCCTCTCCCGCATTCCGTACACGTTCCTGGTCCCAGCTCCGTTTTGTATTTACCCGTGCTGCAGGGCATGCACGGCGCTCCATTTGAACCGACGTACCCTCGATTGCAGGTGCAATCGAGGATATGGTCACTCTCGGGCGGAGAATCCGATTGGAGCGGACAATCGTTGCAGTGGCTTGCAGCCGTCGGGAGACTAGCGTACGTACCCTGCTGGCACGATAAGCAGCTGGATGTGCCATTGTCCTGCTTAAATGTCCCTGACAGGCACTCCAGGCACGGCCCCCCATCCGGCCCGGTGTATCCCGGACTGCAAATGCAGTCAAAGCGTGAAACGCTTCCTTGTAAAGAGATGGACCCGGGGACAGCACGACCACATTCCTGGCAAATTGCAGCCCCAGCTGCAGAATATTTGCCAGGGGAGCATGATTCGCAGTCTGCAGGGCTACCTCGGCCATCCAAGCTCGATGAAGTTCCAGCAGGGCATTGAAGGCACACATCTATCGTTGTGGCGCCTACTGCCGTGGAGAAGGTCCCAGACTCACATTGCATGCACCGACTCGCACCGGTCAGGTAAGTGTATGATCCGGCGCTGCAGTTGGAACACGCGGACCTGCCTTCCTCCTCATTATACTGCCCTGGAAGACATGCCTGGCATCCAGTCGAGTTAAGATGCGGACTGAAAGTCCCAACTTCACATCTAGTGCATGCAGATGCGCCTAAGCCTGAAAAACTTCCGCTGGCGCACAATTGACACTCCTCTAGGCTTTGGGCACCTTCGGCCGACATTTTTCCAGCAGGACATGACTCGCAGTTCAAGGTTCTAGGCTGTAAGAAGCCCTCGCCGTATACTTGCACCTCAGCAAGCATCAGATAGCGGGTTGAACTGCGGATGTACAAATATCGGCCTGTAAGGGGCATCAGACATCCGACATCTTTCCAAAAAGGGAAGACCATGGGCGCATCTTGATATGTGGCGCATGACTGGCAGTTGTTGCATGGAAGTTCGGTCAAGTCCAGTCCCTTTTTCAGCTTGTCGGCGATCAGAGCAGATTTTTCTTCGCTCGCATACTCGTCGGTGACGTAGACGCCTGCCATGTCGCCGTTAAAATAGTCATCACCCCAATGACTTCTTCCCACCCAAGTGCCAGAGAGCGTCTTGTCCGTTAAAGCCGCGTTAGCTGTCGTCGAGCCTGCCAGCTGGCCATCGACCTGAAGAGTGCAATTCCGATCGCTCGTCCTGTACCGGGCTACGATTGTCATCCATTGGTTCTGCACGATCGCCGAACTGGTGTAAACCTCACACCGCAGAATGCATCCCTCAAAAACAAGCAAAGCTAGGTAACTGCTGATATGCCACCGACCAACGACGATATTATTGTCACACTGTCCATTCCCAAAGTCAATGACCCTTTCCCAGTTGCCTAGTGAGCCCCTGAACCGCACCACAGCCACCACGGTGAAGCCCCCATTGGTCGCTATGTTGAATGTCCGCGCCCCGCCGTCAAGATACTGCGTCTGCGTGCGGTCAAAGCTCACGTGCCCTTTCCCCAACGGCCCGCCCTGCGCGATGTATGCCGGCGGGGCGGTTGACCCCACATCAGCTGCATGCTGCGTCAACGGAGACACAAGCAACACATTGTGGTTGGCGTTGGAATCCACAGTACCCAAAGTGCTGTTGCCTATGTACACACTGAAACCTTGCAACCATTCTTGGCAGCAATCACCGCGATTATAGACCCGAAGCCCACTGACGGTCACCTGTCTTTCAAAGTCTACCATCCACCAGGGACTGGATTCATCGTTTGTATGGGCAACACTGCCTCCATACCATGACGTGTCAATGTTATTATCAACCGCTCTCGAAGCCACGCCTCCGTGTGCAACGGAGCTCTGAGCAACAATGCAGGCCTGTGTCCCGTCCACGCCGCACGACCGTGCTAAGTTCTGAAGATGGCCAGGATCAACGTTGTATGTCCCTGGAGGACAACGAGTATTTGTTGTATCAATGCAAGGTGCCCCGGGCGAACTTCGTGTATGATTGGCCTTGCACGTGCAGGAGTTTGCGGATGGAGTCCCAGCAGGAGATCCCGAATTTCGGGGACAGCTTATGCATGTCGACGCCCCTGCTTCCGCGTACGTGTCAATTCCGCAAATCTCACAAACGTTCGCCCAAGCGGCACCTTGTGCGCCTGAATATTTGCCCGCAAGACAGTTTGAGCACGCAGACAAAGAAGAGGCTGCTAGAGTACTGCTGTACGTGCCCTTTGGACAATCCAAACAACGATCTGTCAAAGCAAAAGCATAGCACAATTTAGAGGAACCTGCAGAGACTCATCATGCAAGCACGGCAGGGGACGCGGTGCGAGGAGAAAGCGGAGATAGGAATATTTTAGTCCTCGTATCTGTTGCCAAGTGCCCAGCATGAAGTACTAGTGATACCTGGTGTTTTTGCACCTTCTATGTCACCGTATTTTCCAGCGGGACAATTGCTGCAATTTGCCGTTCCCTTCCTGTCTGAGTACGTGCCGAGAGAGCATGGTCTGCAACTTGCAGACGAGTTGGCGCCGACCATATCAGAGAATTTCCCCTCATCACATTTAATGCAACTGCCGTCTGAAGTGGCGCCCAGGATATCCGAATATGTCGCCACTGGACAAGGTGTGCACTGGTCCAAGATCGCCCCAACTTGGTCTGAATATTTCCCCGCCGCACACGAGACGCACGCTGTTGAAGCATTCGAATGGCTGTACTTCCCAGGCGGGCACAGAATGCAAGGAGAGGTTCCTCGCGCGGCTTTGTACTTACCACGCACACAATGGAAGCATTCATGCGCATACGATGAAGGCGTAAAGCCTTCATCGCAGCTGCACGCAGAGATACTTATGCTCTGTTGCGGCGATGACGTTCTGGAAGGGCACGATAAGCAGAAAGACATATTGATGTTCCCCTTTGTATTACTGTACGTTCCAGCTGGACACGGGAAACATTCAAAGGACCCAAAAGAGTCCTTATACTTGCCCAGGTCACATTGTTCACATTCAGCCATCCCGCTGGGTCCAGTGTATCCAGCTATGCAGCTGCAATTATCGAGATGCGATTGACCTGACAACGACGTTTTCAGGAACGGGCACGTTTTGCACTCGGCACGTGCAAGCTCATCCAGATACTTGCCTGGCTTACAAAGATCACAGGGAGCAGAACCAGAAATTGACTTGTACTTTCCGACTGCACAGGCCTCACACGGGCCTCCGTGGGGGCCGGTATAACCAGGGAGACACTGACAATCTGTAATCTGGACACTACCTGCCGGCGATAACATGTTCGCTGGGCACGAGATGCAGTTTGAAACTCCCATCTCCCTCTGCAGATAAAAGCCTCCCTCGCACACGCACTCTGACACCGAGGTAGCGTTCAGCGACACAGTCGTACTGCTCGGAGGACATGACATGCAGGCGGTTGTGCCCCTGGCAGAATACCTTCCAATCCCACACTGAGCACATTGAACGTCAACACATTGAGACGTACAAGTCCCACTCCCAGCTTCTCCAGCCACAGAAACATTGAAGAAGTCCATGAAAACGTTTTGCCTCGTCTGTTCCCAATCGTGATCAGCTGCAATACTCAAATAATGGCCAGCACTACAATTGCAGTTGGTCAACAGCTTGCTCCCATTGTTTGAAATTCCACCTTTAGGGCATGGCAGAAGTTTACCACCGCCTGGGCAGTAATAGTTGCTTGGACAAAGCGAGCAGTTCCCATAGGACCCATAAAATCCTGGCGCACAACCACAACCTTCAATGTGGATTCCCTCACGATAGCTATTCTCAGGGCATTGCAGACACGCATATGTCCCTGCAGTATTTTTGTAGAAGCCAGGGGCACAGTAAGTGCAGCTCGACGGTCCACATGGGGGACTGACGCACTCCTTCCGCCGACCGCATTCAGTGCACTGTTTGAATGGTTCCCTGCCTGTT
>Ga0315905_10008581_pt1 | contig 10338 bp, 8 predicted proteins | sample LakEriMetagenome_5_FD_203522 | JGI IMG/M metagenome (GOLD analysis project Ga0315905, IMG submission 203522) | Freshwater fungal communities from buoy surface, Lake Erie, Ohio, United States - Buoy 4 MA121 | ecosystem: Environmental > Aquatic > Freshwater > Lake | place: USA: Lake Erie, Ohio... | reverse complement strand
TAATAGGAATTTTATTGGGTTGTGCTAGCATGTCTGCTTCAGCCCAGTACACCAAGGTAAATGAGGTTAAGAATGGAAGTAATTATGACTTGACCTATATAAATGTAGAACCTATCGAGGACTTGCGCAAGCACAAATCGGGTACCAAGGCGATAGCAATTATGGGCTTGCTGCCGATTGATTTGCCGAAAATTATTGATGCTGACGACAGTACAGATAATGATTTGGATAACCGTCTGCCGGAGTATATTTTCCCAAATTGGCGTTTTTATCGCTCGGAGAAGGATGTAACTACCATTGGTATTGTTTACGCTCAAACATCCAGCAATTATCAGGGGGATGTTGTAGCAGATACAACAACAGGAGCACCTGAGTCATACGCTTTCAAGTCGAAAAAGCGTAAAATCGCACTGCGAATTGCAAACGATAAGCATTTTAATACCATCCGATTCCGTCGATTTGATTTGGATCCTTATTGGGGTGTTTCTGGCTCATTAGGTTTGGCGCCACAGTTACTTGAGGAGAATGCGACATACGTTGGTGGCGATTACGTCAATTCAAAGCTTACAAAACGATATGTTACACTTGGTTTGGACGCCTATTTTGGATGCAATGTAATGTTTGAGCGCTTCTCTTTAGGTCTCGAGATGATTGCATTTGGAGGTGACTTCCAGAAGGGAGCCGGTGTGAGTAAGGTTCAGGAAAGTCAAAGCTTCGGAGGTACCGTTGTTGATCGCGAGTATTATACAAGTGATGACTGGTATCCGGGCACACAGTTCAGTGATCTGAAAATGTCAGATAACCAAGTATCCATGTACAGAGGAATCCGAGGCATATTCTGCTTCTACCTTGATTAACGAATACAATGAAAGGTCGCTTTAGTGGTTTAGTATTTATCCTCGTCCTGTTTTTTGCTTGCAAGAAAAAGGAAGTTGAACAGTTCTATATCATATTCTCTCCATCTGATGACGTTATTGTTGTGGACTTGGAGAGCATTGATATGAATCTCAAACTCTATGCATCGGAGGGTTTGTCGTCGTTGGATGTTTACTTAAGCTCTGATCAACGACCGGAGGAAATGGTGTTGTCAAAAACATTCAGTGGCTCCGTCATGGAGAACACCACAGTTACGCTCGACTTCGCGTCTGATTTCAGTCGAGGTACTTCAGTGTATGGTAAATTCGTTTTGACAGATACACGAGGGAAGCAATTGGAGTATTTAAAGCGTTTTGATTTAACTCAGGAAATAGCTTTAAGTCTTGTTGAGGATGTGTCTTTTTTCTCGCGTGACAGTGAGTTATTCAATGCATTCTCCCTGGTGCAGGCGTCGTCACTGAACTTTGATGGGTTCAATTCCCAAGGTTTAGCTGATTTGGTTGAATTAACCAACGACACGACAAATAATCCTTACCAATTGTCGCACAAATGGTATTCTCCCACGCAATGTGGAATAGCGCGCATACCAAATTTGAATTTCAACGATGTTCGCAAGGATCAGTTAGGTGTTGTTTTCGAGGCGAATGTCTGTATGGACTATACGGACTCACTCGTTGTAGGAGATATCTATGTGTTCAAGAAGATGATTAATGGCAACCCGCGTTATTATGTTATTAAGCTAACTGCAATGGAGAGCGGTTCGGTTCCGGGTCGCTACATTTTTGACATGAGAAAGTAAGCTACATTTCTTCTTAGTTATTTCGGACTACGATTGAAATTTTTGGAAATAAAAAAGGGATGCGCAAGTCGCATCCCTTTTTTTAAGCTGTGTGAATTATTCTACAATTTCAACCTTCGTCATCTTATCACCCTGACGAATTTGATCTATGATATCGAGACCTTCAACCACTCGGCCGAAGCAAGTGTGATTGCGGTCAAGGTGAGCTGTGTTGTTGCGCGAGTGGCAAATGAAGAACTGTGAACCTCCTGTATTACGGCCTGCGTGTGCCATGCTCAATACTCCACGATCATGGTATTGGTTGCCGCCATCCAATTCACACGGAATCTTGTAACCGGGACCACCTGTGCCAATGCCGTTGGGGCATCCGCCTTGAATCACGAAATCCGGAAGGACTCGGTGAAATGTAAGTCCATCGTAGAATCCGCTCTCTGCGAGTTTAATAAAGTTGGCAACGGTGCCTGGCGCATCTGCATGGTAGAACTCAATCTGCATGTCGCCTTTTTCGGTATGGATGATTGCTTTTTTCATGCGGCGAAGTTAACAAGGAAGAAGGGATTAAACCGCAAAGGCGCAAAGAACGCAGCGTTTTTATCTCTGCGAACTCTGCGCCTCTGCGGTTAAAAAAAAACGAATACTACAGTTTACGCACTGCAGCCTTGAACTGACGTCCGCGGTCTTCGTAGTTTTCGAAGAGGTCGAACGAAGCACAAGCCGGTGATAACAATACAGTATCACCTTCACGTGAAAGGTCATAGGATACGCGAACAGCCTGATCAGCAGTTTGCACATCTACGATTTGTGTGACCGTTCCGGCAAATGCCTTGCGGATTTTGCTGCTGTCTTTGGTGAGACAGACAATCGCTTTCACTTTGCTTTTCACTAGATCGTTTAAATCTGCGTAGTTGTTGCCTTTGTCTTGTCCACCGGCAATCCACACCGTAGGAGTCTTCATGCTTTCGAGAGCATACCATGCAGAATTCACATTGGTTGCTTTGCTGTCGTTGATGAAGGTCACACCGTTCACTTTAGAAACGAACTCGAGGCGGTGCTCAACGTTTTCAAAGTTCTCGAGACTTTCACGCACGATTTCTTTGCGCAATTCGAAGATCATTCCGGCCACACCCGCAGCCATGCTGTTGGCGAGATTGTGCTTTCCTTGCAATGCAAGTTCAGTCATTTTCATAGTTAGCGTATTGTATTGGTTGATATAGATGATAAGTTGATCGTTGTTGACATAGGCGCCACGCTCACCGAAGGGTAGCTTGTCGCTTATGGTGTAGGGAATGAGCTGCGCGGCAATGGTTCGTTCGCTGAGTTCCTTCATGATGATGGGGTCATCGGCGCAGAAAATGAAAATGTCATTCTCGGATTGATTGTTGACGATTCGAAACTTTGAATTCACATAATTCTGGAAGTTGTATTCGTATCTGTCGAGATGATCAGGTGTGATATTGGTGAGGATGGCTACATCCGCTTTAAACTCGAACATGGTATCGAGCATGAAGCTGCTGATTTCAAGCACATAAATGTCGAAGTTTTGTTCGGCCACTTGCAGCGCGAAGCTGTTGCCCACGTTGCCTGCAAGACCGACATTCAATCCTGCATTTTTCAGTATGTGATAGGTGAGAAGAGTAGTGGTTGTTTTGCCATTGCTACCTGTGATGCACACCAGTTTAGCCTTCGTGTAACGCGCGGCAAATTCGATTTCTGAAATGACGGAAATACCTTGCGCCTTTGCCTGAACCACAAGTGGTGCAGTATCGGGTATGCCAGGTGACTTGATAATTTCATCTGCACCCAGCACGCGCGCCTCATCGTGTCCACCTTCTTCAAATGGTATGTTGCGCGCTTGTAATTGCTCGCGGTATTTCTCCTTGAGCACTCCTTTGTCTGAAAGGAATGCATCAAATCCTTGCTTCACAGCAAGCACTGCAGCGCCCATGCCGCTTTCGCCTCCGCCTAATATGACAATCTTTTTCTTCAAGCTTAGCGTGTCTTCAAGGTTATAATGGTGAGCACTGCGAGCATGATGCCGATGATCCAGAAGCGCGAAACGATTTTTGATTCATGCATTCCTTTTTTCTGGTAATGGTGATGCAAAGGCGACATCAAGAAGATGCGTCGACCTTCACCGTACTTATTCTTGGTGTATTTGAAATACGACACCTGGATCATTACTGATAAATTCTCAATGAGAAATATTCCGCACAATACAGGGATCAGGAGTTCTTTGCGAATAGCAATAGCGAACGTTGCTATGATTCCTCCCAATGCCAAGCTTCCTGTATCACCCATGAAAACTTGCGCGGGATAGGTGTTGTACCAAAGGAATCCGATGCATGCTCCCACAAACGCACTGATGAAAATTACCAGTTCTCCTGCGTGAGGGATGTACATGATGTTAAGGTAATCTGCGAAGATGTAGTTGCCCGACAGATAGGCGAGTAGTGCGAGTGTAACACCAATTATGGCGCTGGTGCCCGCCGCTAGCCCATCAATGCCATCGGTGATGTTTGCACCATTGCTTACCGCTGTAACAATTACGACAACAATTAAAGCAAACAGTATGAATAGAGTCGTTGGTGTTTCCCAGGTATCCGGTATAAGCCAGGTGTAATCAAACTCATTGTCCTTAACAAAGGGTATGGTGGTCTTCAGTGATTTCTCCGATTGCCATTGCGATGCATCGCTCTCCGCTAGAAGCGTTGAACTGCCCATCGGTGTGTCGTTTATTTTTGTTTTAATGAAAACATTTTCATTGAAATAGAGCATGCCCGCTACGATGAGTCCCACTCCTATCTGACCGATGATTTTGCTTGTGCCGGCTAGCCCTTTCTTGTCCTTCTTGAATACTTTGATGTAGTCGTCCATGAAGCCTACTGCACCGAGCCAAACGGTGGCGATAATCATCGTGAGAATATAAATGTTGGTGAGGCGGGCGAAGAGTAGAGTTGGAATAAGAATAGCGGCCAAAATGATTAGACCGCCCATGGTTGGCGTTCCTGATTTCTCCATTTGTCCTTGGAGGCCAAGGTCGCGCACCGTTTCTCCCACTTGCTTGCGCTTGAGCATAGCTATGAGTCGCTTTCCAAAAACCATGGAAATGGTAAGGGAAAGTATGATGCTCAGCGCTGCTCTGAATGAGATGTATTGAAACAGTCCGGCTCCCGGAAGATCGAACTGCTGATCGAGGTATTGGAAAAGGTAGTAAAGCATTATTTCTCGAGCATGGTTAGGGTTTCACTGACAATTTGGAAGTCGTCGAAGGGATGTTTGACACCGGCTATTTCCTGGTAGCGCTCGTGGCCTTTTCCGGCGATAAGCACGATGTCACCGGGATTGGCTAGTGTGCATGCGAACTTGATGGCTTCACGTCGATCAGTAACTGCGAGTGTTTTTTTCATCATCACTGAATCAAGACCTTCCTTCATTTCGTTGATGATAGTGTCGGGATCTTCGCTGCGCGGATTGTCGCTGGTGAGAACGACGCGATTGCTCCATTCAGCAGCGATGCGCGCCATTTCCGGACGCTTGGTTTTGTCGCGGTCACCACCGCAGCCCACAATGCTGATGACCTGTTCATTACCAGTGCGTATATCAGCAATGGTTTTAAGCACATTTTTCAGTGCGTCAGGAGTATGCGCATAGTCGACAACTGCGGTTATCCCATTCGGTGTTTTGATATATTGGAACCTTCCGTCGGGCGCTTGCAAACCGCTGATGGCAGTGAGCACATCCAGTTTGTCGAGGCCCAATTCCATCGCAGCTGCATAGACAGCCAGAATGTTGTAGGCATTAAATCCGCCGATGAGTTGCGTGTACAAGTCTTGGCTGTCGATGTGCAAGTGCAATCCGGCGAATCCATTCTCCAATACTTTCGCCCGGTAGTCGGCCATGCTGTGAAGAGCCATTGTTTTTATCTTTCCCTTGCAGTTTTGTACCATGATATCGCCGTGGCGGTCATCTAGGTTGGTAATAGCAAAGGCAGAAGATGGTAGCATATCGAACAGAATCTTCTTGGCTTTTATGTACTCGTTGAAGGTCTTGTGATAGTCAAGATGATCGTGTGTAATGTTGGTGAACAGGGCTCCGCGCAATTGCACGCCGGTTAATCGATGTTGATGCAGCGCATGTGATGAAGCTTCCATGAAGCAATACGTGCAACCGGCAGCAACCATTTCAGCAAGCAACGCATTCAGCGCAATGGCGTTTGGAGTAGTGTGCGTGGACGGCACATCGGTGTCATTAATCTTGTTCACAACGGTTGAGAGCAACCCTGCTTTGAAGCCCATTTTACGCGCAAGGCGATGCATGAGGGTAGCTGTTGTCGTTTTTCCGTTTGTTCCGGTCACTGCAACCACTTGAATTTTTTCACTCGGATTGTCGAAGAAATTCGAGGCAATGTAGCCGAGTGCTGCTGCCGAGTTCTGGACTTGGATGAATGTGATATTGCCAGTAGGATAATCCGGTATTTTTTCACACACGATAGCTACAGCGCCGGATGCAATAGCCTTATCGATATAGGAGTGTCCATCTACAGTCGTTCCTGTAACAGCGACGAATAGGCTGAAAGGCTTCACATCGCGCGAGTCCATTGTGACATGTTCAATGGCCACATGCGTGGATCCGAACACTTGTTGGATGCGCGATTTGAATAGAATGTCTTTGAGGAGCTTCACAGGAGTTCGATGGTGATATTCGGGTTGTTGTGTATGTGATTTCCGGCGGGAATACTTTGTTTTCGGACAGTTCCAAATCCGCTCACTTTTACTTTCATGCCCTGGCTTTCCAGCAGGTAGAGAGCGTCTTGCAGGCCCATTCCGAGCACGTTGGGAACAACACCTGTTTCAACGAGGCGAGGTGACACCAGCAATGAATCGTTTTGTGCTACGGTTGTGTACCATTGTCCTTCACCATCTGTGAATGCAGGTATGTTGAGGCTGGCGAAGACGGTATTTAATTCTTTTGCAGAACCGCTTTTAATTGAAGGAAGTTTGCGCTGAACCATCATCGTGCTATCAGAGCCAGCCGGAGCGCGGAATTCGAGTTCGGTACTGTAAATCTTATCGGCGAGTTCCATGAATACCGGAGCAGCAATCACGCTTCCATAGTATGCACCACGTGGATCGTTGACCACGACGATACAGGTATAGCGCGGGTTTTCGGCAGGGAAGTAGCCGACGAAGGAAGCGCGGTAATGATGCGCCTGATAGCCACCATCTTCGTGCAACCAAGCAGTTCCTGTTTTGCCGGCCACTTTATATGGGCATTTCTTGAATAGCCAGTCGGCTGTTCCGCCTTCTTCCGTTACACCCTCCATCATTTTTCTGCATTGTGCGAGTGTTTCGTCTTTGCAGATTTTTTGGCGGATGATGATGGGTTGCGCTTGTTCTATGATGCGGCCATTACGACGGACTTCCTGAACGAATTGAGGGCGCACCATTACACCATTATTAGCCACCGCATTATAGAAAGCAAGAGTTTGAAGAGGTGTGCAAGTTGTCTCGTAGCCAATTGCCATTTGAGTGAGACTCAAGCCGCTCCAGCCATTGTCTTTGGTGGTTTTATACATCCGCGGCGAGGCTTCTCCTGAAAGAGTAATTCCCAGAGGTTCAGCAATTCCGAATGAATGGAGTTTGTCGAGGTAGCTTTGAGGATTCTCACCAAATGATTTTTTGACGAGCAGGGCGGTGCCCACGTTCGAGGACTTCTCGAATACTTGTTCCGCTGTAATGGTTCCATTTCCACCTTTATCCCAGTTCGAGTCCTTCATGGTGCGACCATGGAAGGTGACCATGCCGTTGCCTGTCTCCACTTTGTCTTCGAGTTTCACACCACCCTCATCCATGCAGGCCATAAGAGAGGCGAGTTTCATGGTAGATCCCGGTTCAATGCTTTGGCTGATGGCGTAGTTCAGACGTTCGCTAAACTCACCCGCTCGGTTGTTGCGAGAGAGATTAGCAACTGCGCGCACGAAGCCTGTTTGAACTTCCATGAGAATGGCACAACCCCATTCGGCATCGGTTTCTTCCAGTTTCCGTTTGAGGGCTGCGTGAGCCACATCTTGCAAGTGCACGTCGATGGTGGTGATGATGTCGGCACCTGGTTCGGGTACTTCCACGAATTCGTTATTCATGGGTTTCCATACACCACCGGCGATTTTTTCCATCATTTGGGCACCTTTCTTTCCACGAAGCAGTTCGTCATAGTCGCGTTCTATACCTACTTTGTTTTCGGCCCGTTCCATGCCGATGGTTCGTGATGCTAGGGCTCCGAATGGTTGGTCGCGGATGAATTTTTCTTCGAAAACAAATCCGCCACGTATAGTTCCTTTGTTGATGAAAGGAAATTTCTTTACGAGTTGCAACTGATTATAGTCGACATGGTCAATGATTTCAATGTATCGGTTGCTGTCGCTTTTCGCCTTCTTGAAAATTGTTTTGTAATCAGCAGCGCTGCGATCGCCAAATAGATTGGCGAAGCTTTGACACATAGAATCAAGTTTCGTTTGGTAGGCCTCTTCGTCGTAAGGTGCTTTTGCATCCCAGCGAATTTCATATTCGGGAATACTGGTTGCCATTAAGCTTCCGTCGCTTGAATAGATTTGACCACGTACCGGTTGTATTTCACGCACTTTGTAGGTGAATCCTTCCGCCAGTTGCTGAGCTTTTTCATCGGGAAAAAGTTGTATGACGAAAACTTTTACCACAATCGCAATAGCCAACAAACAAAGTCCGGCAAAGACCATCCACGCTTTGTTGTGGATGAGAGCGATGTGTTGTTTTTTGCCCTTGGCCTCATGCCCGGGGGCAGACTCTTTGGGAATCTGCACCGGATCATGTGGTTGGTTGATAGGGTTATTCTTTATGTTTTCCGATGGGTTCATTCCTGAGTAGGTTTTTCTTCGAAGAAGCCATGTTCTACATCAATTACTTGAGGGGGAGTGCGCAGTTCTTTCAGGCCCATTTGCTCGATGGCCTGGGCTACATTGCTTTGTTGCTTGCTTTTCTCCAGGTCGCTCATGGTAGTGTTGTATTGAGAGCGTAACTCGTTGAGTTGATTCTGAAGTTTAACTTTTTCGCGTGCGGTATTTTCGAAATAATAGACCAGTCCGATATTGGCGATGAAGAGTCCTACAAGGAATAGCACGAACGACAGATGTTTGATAAGCCCGTCACGAACCAGAAAATCGCCGCTGAGAATTTTTTGGAGGAAGTTTCCCCGACCCGTTTTTTTCTTCGGGGTTTGTGGGGTGGCATTTTCCGGCGCATTGGGCGCAACAGACGATGCCTGTGAATTGACTTCGTTGGTCGGTTTCATTAATTCAGGTTAACCAAGCGGCAGCGCAGTGGCTGTCGGTTGTTTAGCTTATTTGTTTTCTTTAGTCGCTACACGCATTTTAGCGCTGCGTGCACGTGTATTGTCTTCAATTTCTTCTGCCGTTGGCAGAATGGGCTTGGAGGTAAGGGGTTTGAGCGGGCGTTGCAGGTTTCCGAAAAAATCCTTCACCGGTGTTCCTTCGAAGTTGCCGGTTTTCATGAAGTCTTTCACGAGCCGGTCTTCAAGAGAGTGGTAGCTAATGACTACCAGTCGTCCGTCGGGGGCAAGCACATCAGCACTTTGCTCGAGAAATTCCTTTAGCACGTCCAGTTCTCTGTTTACTTCAATGCGCAGCGCTTGAAAGAGCTGAGCCAGCACTTTGTGTTCGCGCATGCGTGGCAAGTGTTTTTGCACTGCGTGCTTCAGATCTTCGCTGGTGAAGAGAGGTCGAGCCTGCATAATGCTTCTTGTCATTGACCGTGCATTTTCCAGCTCGCCATAACTGCGCAGCACTTGCGTGAGTTGTTGCTCTTCGTAACTGTTAACCACGTCAGCTGCTGTGAGCGTCCCTTTCATGTCCATGCGCATATCGAGTGTTGCATCGAAGCGAATGGAGAATCCACGATTTTCACTGTCGAACTGGTGGCTGCTTACTCCTAGGTCTGCTAGAATGCCATCCACTTGACGAATTCCCATGAGTCGGAGCCAGTTTTTCATGAATCGAAAATTTTGGTCTACGAGCTCAAAACGTGGGTCATCGATGCGGTTGGCTAGCGCTTCCGGGTCCTGGTCGAAGGCAATCAGTCGTCCCTTATCCAAGTATTTCAAAATCTCTTTCGAATGACCTCCACCACCGAAGGTTACATCCACATAGACCCCATTGGGCTTTATGTTGAGGTTGTCGATAGAAGCTTGCAGGAGCACCGGTCGGTGATATCCGTCTTCTTTTTTGTGGTTCGACATATCCTTTGTGACAAGCGCTTTTGTAGGCGTCTTGTTTAATTATCCTTTCTCAAATCGTTTTGCACTTCTTCGGCTAGTTGCATAAAGTCGAAGTCGGGCGTGCTGAACTTCGTGTCGCGGGTATCCTTGTTCCATAATTCCATTTTCTGTCCCAAACCACACAACACGAGTTCGTTGTTTTTCTTCAAATCCACTTCGGCGTATTCCAACAGGTGGGAGGGAATGTTCATTCGTCCCACGGAATCAAGCTCTAATTCGGTAGCACCATTCAGAAAGAAGCGGATGAACTCTGCGTGTTTCCGGTTGTGCGGATTCATGCGCTCGAGGTCGGCCGATATTTTTTCCCAAGTCGGTTGCGGATAGATGACCAAGCAGCG
>Ga0315905_10008579_pt1 | contig 10339 bp, 7 predicted proteins | sample LakEriMetagenome_5_FD_203522 | JGI IMG/M metagenome (GOLD analysis project Ga0315905, IMG submission 203522) | Freshwater fungal communities from buoy surface, Lake Erie, Ohio, United States - Buoy 4 MA121 | ecosystem: Environmental > Aquatic > Freshwater > Lake | place: USA: Lake Erie, Ohio... | reverse complement strand
TTACAGGGGTGAAACAAAAGATATTGTAGATATTGAAAAAAGAGTAGAGTATGATATTTGGTATATTGAGAACTGGACTTTTTACCTTGATTTGAAAATTATTTTTCTAACAGCTTGGAATACCATCAAAGGAGATAAAAAAGCGTATTAATAATATTTCACTTTTATTATGAGTTTAAAGAATAAATAGGATTAATGAAGTAGAAGTACTGTTCCTTTTCTAACGATTACTTTTCCGTTTTTGTCCATCCCTTTTACTATCCAAACGTAAGTTCCATCAGGCTGCATTCTTCCATTTTTCGTACCATCCCAACCCGCAAGCCATTTATTGGTTTGGAATACAAGCTCGCCGCTTCGGTTATAAATTTTAAACCATTCTGTATAAGAAATTCCTGAGGGAACGACTCTGAAGATATCATTCAATCCATCACCATTGGGTGAGAACGCATTAGGTGTATTGTAGTCGGGGCCAGGATAAACTCTTATAAATATACTGTCGTTGCCAACACAGCCTTGAGCATCAGTTACCCTTACAATAAACAATTGGTTATCATTAAGGATAACCACAGGGTTGCTTCGGTCTGTGTCAGATATGTTGGTAAAGAATATTGATGGGCTCCATAAGTAATTAATACCGCCGGTAGCTCTCAATTGATGTGGTTGACCGATAACTGCGATTGTGTCGTTTCCTGCAAATGCCGGTACTGGTGGTTTAACGGTTACGGTAACATCGTCGGTAATCGCAAAGTTACATCCATAAAGGTCTCTTATAGTAAGCGTATAAACTTGTGTTTGATTAGGAGTTACACTTGTAACTATTGATGTAGGATCTGAGGCTGTTGCAGCCGGGCTCCATTCATAAGTCACAAGACCAGAAGAGTCATTGTTTGAAGCTGTGAGAATTGCATCTGTATCGTAGTTGCAAACACTAATATCACTACCTGCGTTAGGGTCTGGTTTGTGAAGTACATTTACCGTAAAAGTATCTTTTCTGTTGCAGTATCCCCAATTTGCAGAAATGGTGTAAGTAATAGTATCGTTAGGTATTGCAGCAGCATTGTTTACATTAGGATTGCTAATGGTTGCCAACAATTCCGGTGAGTTGGGTATAGTACTCCAATTAAAGGAAGTGCTGGTTGTTGCAATAGGGTTAAGCAAAGCATTCAAGGTAATAGAACTTGCCTCGCAAACAGTTGTATCGTTGATAGGTCTGAGGTTCATAGCATCATCCAAAGCAAGATCAATAAGCGTATCCATTGAGATACACCCTGCGTTGTCTTTAATCAACAAGTGATACTGAATATTAGAATTGAGTCCAGTTGCAATTGGAGCAGGAGAAGCAGGCAGTGGATTGTAAGTATTACCGCCATCAAGAGAATAGCTGAATGGTGAAGTTCCGCCGGTGAATGTTACTCCGTTTATGATACCATCGTTACCTATACAGCTTGTGGAAGTTGTATCGATTCTGGTAAACCTAATGGTGTCTTTAACTACATACATGGTATCTGTATTGAAAGAAAATGCAGTTGGATCATTTAAGTCAACATATTTAGTTTTGATAAGGTAAACCGTTGAATCAGTAAAATTTGGCGGTAGAGGTATGGTAGGGAAATTTATGCTGTATGTGCTTTCATCCAATCTTACTGTATCGCTTGAAACATTATATGGAACTAAAGCTGTTGGAGACAAGCTCTGATTGGTTGTGTAAATTAGGTTGTTGAACGTATCGCGAATTTCTATTTCTCTGTACAATGTATTAGAAACAGAGTTTGGTATAAAACGCCATACTTCAGGTGAAGCAGGAAGTACCTGCCAAGGTGCACTTGATGCTTTTCTGTTTGGCGCCATTAACCCTTCGTCCTTTGCCATATTTTGAATGCCAACCATTGCTTTTCCGGAGTTCCAAGCATTGCATATTCTTTTTTCAGACATGAACACATCAATAACTCCAGTTGACTCATGAAGAATAATTTGATGCGTATTGAGTCTATTGTTGCATGAAGCGGTGTAAAGTGGCACATCGGCATAGGTTACAATAAATTTTCTATTAGGAGTTACTCCAATCACGCTGTAAAAAACCTTCATGGTCGCTGGTGGATTAGCAGCTGGTCTTGGGTCAAGATCATGAAATGGCCCAGCAATCATACCTGAGTAGTAACTATTGTCTGGGAAATCACCTGGGGTAAGATTCCATGTGGCATACTGATTTCTTTCTGTAAGATCAAAAGATAGGTAACCATTGGTGCTGATAACAACCGAGTCAAAAGTTTGACCATAAAAAGTAAAACTGAAACCTATTGGAACAGCAGAGGAAAATCTGTCATCAATGGGATCAAGAACAGAGTCAGGTACAATACTCGGCTCAATGTAAGGTCTGCAACCTCTTCTTGTACTAACGTTTTTAACTTCGTATTCGTTTCCTATGGAAGCAATAGATCTGATGTCTTCAATCAAATAAGCAGGTATATTAAATGTAGCACCCGAGCCACATGGTCTGTATACTGTAATCGGACAATTTAGGGATTGGTTTTGTCCTACAGACTTAAAACTAATCATGTTGAATACTATCAACGCAATACTTAATCTGAAAAAATTTTTCATCCTGATTTAATTATAGGTATATTATTTAATATCTTTTGTAGGGTTATATTGAAGGTAAAAAAAAAGTTAAACAAAAGCATTTTTTCTTTGAGTTTATAGTGACTTTCCACTTTGTTTAATTAAAGTCCATTTTAACTGAAAGAGGTGCTTTTATATTGCATTTTTGAAATACTCTGAAAGTGCCCAATAATTTAATGTGGTACTTTTTTTGATTCAACTGAAGAATTGTATTTTGTTGATTCAAACATTACTGATTTTTAAAAATAAGATATGCCAGATGAAGTTTATTTAATTGCTGAATTTGCAAAAATGCTGAATAAGGCTGATATAAATCGATTGAAGGAGCTGTGTTCTAACCAGCTTCAATTTTTCAATCCATTGTTTGGGTATTTGAAATCCGAGCAAGTTCATACGTTTTGGGAATTACAAAAAGCTAATGGAGTACAAATAAATGAATTAGTAAGGCCTAATGATTTAGGCGATGGGTATTATAAACTATTGGGCAAATTAATTTTCCTATCCGTTCATAATGCTGCTAACTCAATACCTGTTCAACTGCACATCAGAATTGAAAACAAAAAGATTACTGAATACAGTGAGGCATTTAGTTTGCATAAAATGGCTCAAATTCAAAATCCATTTTGGGGATGGTTATTGGGGTGGAACAAATATTATCAAAACCGCATGAAAATTAAGGCTCGCAGGGAATTATTCCAAATGTTAGAAGAGTAATTGCTCAGCGTTTAATCAAACCAAAAAAAATAACCCTCATGCAGAATATTATCCATTGCAAAAGAGGGTTGCCTTAAATTTTTGAGCTGTAGATTTCTTTTTATTCTACTGTTGTAATCTTGATGATATTAGTTGGCAGGTGAAGGTCAATAGGTGTACTTCCAGTGTTTACAACCACTTCTCCTTTTTTCAAAAACCCTCTTATTTTTAAAATCTCAATCTGGTCAAAAATAATATCGTCAAGGGTTTCTTCCTCTGCATAGTAAAACGCTCTTACACCCCAGCTTAAGCTTAGTTGATTGATAAGTGATTTTTCCTTGCTGAAAATGTAAAGTGGTGATCTTGGTCTGTAACTGCTAAGCATAAATGCAGTATACCCGCTTTGTGTCATCCCAATAAGCGCATCCGCTTTTGCATCGCTTGCAAGTTTACAGGCACTGTAACAAATCGCGTCGCTTAAGAAAGATGGGGAGTGGGGTTGGGGTGTGAGAATATCGTCTCTGTTATAATCGTAAACAGAATTTTCGATATTGAGTATAATTTTACTCATAGTTTCCACCACAAGCGTTGGGTAGTTACCAGTAGCAGTTTCACCACTAAGCATAACGGCATCGGCCCCTTCAAGAACTGCATTAGCTACATCGCTCACTTCGCTTCTGTTAGGCTTGGTTCTGTCAATCATGCTTTCCATCATTTGTGTTGCAACTATCACCGGTTTTGCCCTGTGCATGCATTTTCTAATGATGTCTTTTTGTATAACAGGAACCTGCTCAACAGGTATTTCCACACCCAAATCACCTCTTGCCACCATCACTCCGTCGCTTTCCAAAATAATATCACGTAAATTTTTCAAAGCTTCGGGCATCTCTATTTTGGCAATGACTTTTGTTTTTACTTTTTTGTTCTCAATTCTCTTTTTAAGGTCTATAATGTCTTCTACTTTTCTTACAAAGGACAAGGCCACCCAATCCAGTTTTTCTTCAATGATGAAATTCAGGTCAATTAAATCTTTCTCTGTCAAAGAAGGCATTGTCAATTCACTATCTGGAAGATTTACACCTTTTTTAGGCAGCAATATGCCACCCAGTATCACGCTAACTAAAATTTCTTTGTCATTCAGAATACTTACTACTTTTACTTCCATTTTGCCGTCATCAAGAAAAATTCTCTCGCCGGGTTTAACATCTTTGGTAAGGTTGGGATAGGAAACGTATGCCTTATTTTTGTTTCCAATAATTTTTTCTGTGGTAAATATGAAATCATCTCCGGTTTGGAGTGTTAGTTTTCCATCTTCAAGTTCGCCAACCCTTAGTTTTGGGCCCTGTAAATCTCCAAGTATGGCAATATTGAAGGGTTCGTTTTTAATGATAAGTCGGATATAGTCAATGATTTTCTTTTTGTCTTCATGGGTACCATGGGAGAAATTCAATCTAAAAACATTTGCCCCTGCTTTAACCAATTCAAGCAGTTTGTCATAGGTGTCACAAGCCGGACCAACAGTTGCTACAATTTTAGTTCTTTTTTGGGCATGATGGAATCCTGCCTCTTTGTCCATACCTTGATAAAGGTATTTCTCTACATTTCTATTCATTAGGATTTGGTTGGTTGTAATTGATTAATAAATTCACATTGAGGTTCAAAAAGGAATTGTGGTAAGTTTTAGGTAGCAAGAATTTTTACCATTTTCATCCATTCATCACTGATAATCTGTTTTTGTTTCACTGCTTCATTGAGCGGCATATAATTTATTTTATTGTTGAGTATGCCGATAAAAACATTGTGTCTTCCAACTATCAGGCTTTCAACAGCATGGTATCCCATTCTGCTCGCAAGAACCCTGTCCATGCAGGAGGGCGCCCCACCTCTTTGGATATGTCCTAATATGCAAACACGAACCTCTTGGTTGGGTAATTTTTTTTTGATATAATGATGTAATTCATTCGCTCCGCCAAACTCATCGCCTTCTGCAACTATAATTACATTCACTAGTTTTTTTCTTTTTTCTTTTTCCTCAAGAGAACTTATGATTTCGTTAATATTTGTTTTTCTTTCAGGGATAAGTATATTTTCCGCACCGGTGGCAATGCCACTGTGCAAAGCAATGTATCCGGCATCCCTGCCCATAACTTCTACCAAAAACAACCTGTCGTGAGCATGTGCTGTGTCTCTGATTTTATCAATTGCTTCTACCGCGGTGTTTACTGCGGTATCAAAACCTATGGTGTAGTCTGTTCCTGCGATGTCCTTGTCAATTGTTCCCGGTAGTCCGATGCAGGGTATATTGAATTCATTACTGAAAATTTGAGCGCCTCTGAAGCTCCCGTCGCCACCTATGATTACCAAGCCATCTATGCCTCTTTTCTGCAGATTATCGAAAGCTTTTTTTCTTCCTTCGTATTGCATGAATTCCATACAGCGAGAAGTTTTCAGAATGGTTCCGCCACGCTGAATGATATTGGCAACACTGCGGCTGTCCATTTCAACAATATCATCATAAACAAGGCCGGTATATCCCTGCATGATGCCAAACACTTCAATTTTGTGGAATAATGCTGTTCTAACTACAGCTCTGATGGCTGCATTCATCCCGGGGCTGTCGCCACCGCTAGTCATTACACCTATTTTGGTAACTTTCTTTTCCATGGGTTTTGGTTGTGTTTACATGCGCAAATTTACAAAAGTCAGCCTGAATTTATTTAATTTTCTCTAACATTTATACCTATTATTTTAAACCTTTTCAGCGAATAGGGGAAAAAGTTAAAAATTCAAGTAATTACATTTTTGTAGGTACTTGAATTCCCAGTAATTGCATGCCGCTTCTAATTACATTGGCAGTCATGGTTGCTATTTGAAGCCTTAGGTTTTTCTTGTCTTTCGATTCTGCATTGGATATGGAATGTTCCGCATAAAAGGAGTTGAAATGCTGCGATAGCACAAACAGGTAATTAGCTAAAACGGAAGGATTGAGTTCCTTTGCGGAATCAATTATGGCAGTTGGAAACTGTTCCAGCTGAAAAACAAGCTTTTTTTCAAGTGGTAGTAAACTGCCTGCTGTCAATTGTTCGATGCTGTTTTCTTTCCTTAAAATACTTTGTATGCGCGCAAAAGTATATTGAATGAACGGTCCAGTAAATCCATGGAAGTCGATGGATTCTTCCGGGTTAAAAATCATTTTCTTCTTAGGATCAACTCTCAACAGGTAAAACTTCATGGCGCCTAATCCGAGGGTTTTGTACAATTGCTCAAGTTCTGCTTCATCGAATTCTTTTACTTTTCCGAGCGAGGCAGTGAGATTTTTAGCAGTACTTATCATCTCACTAACCATATCATCTGCATCTACAACGGTACCTTCTCTGCTTTTCATTTTTCCTGAAGGTAACTCAACCATTCCGTAGCTCAGATGATGAATGTCATCAGCATAGGGGAAAGCTAATTTCTGAGCGATAAACTTTAACACTTTCATGTGGTAATTCTGTTCATCGCCGATAACATAAATACTTTGGTCGATTTGATATTGGTCATATTTTTGTTTTGCAAGGCCTATATCCTGTGTGATGTAAACGGACGTTCCGTCTTTTCTCATTACCAGCTTTTCGTCAAGTCCGTCGGAAGTAAGATCAATCCAAACACTGCCATCTTCCTTTTTAAAGAAGATTTTTTTATTTAGGCCATCCTGTACAATATCCTTACCCAAAAGATAAGTGTCACTTTCGTAGTAGGTTTTGTCGAAATCGCAGCCAATGGATTTATAAGTAGTGTCAAATCCTTCATAAACCCAGCTGTTCATCATTTTCCAGAGTTCAATCACCTCAGGTTTTCCATTTTCCCAATCGAGTAGCATTTGTTGTGTTTGCAACATGATGGGAGCATTTTTTTCTGCATCGGCCTCGCTCATTCCGGTCCCGATTAGTTGCTGTATTTGCTTTTTGTATTCCTCGTTAAATTTTACATAGTATTCACCTACTAAATGATCGCCTTTTGTTTTTGTGGACGATGGTGTTGCGCCGTTGGCGAAAAGTTGCCAGGCAATCATGCTTTTGCAGATGTGAATGCCTCGGTCATTTACAATACAACTTTTAATTACTTCATTTCCGTTTGCTTTAAGTATTTCAGCAACGCTCCAGCCCAAGAAATTATTTCTCAGGTGACCGAGGTGAAGCGGTTTGTTGGTGTTGGGCGAGGAATATTCTACCATTACCTTTTTGCCGTTCATGGGTTGCTTGCCATAGCAAATGTCGTTGTGGTTTTTTTGAACAAGCTCCTCCCAGTAGGAATCGCAGACCGTAAGGTTTAAAAAACCCTTGATGACATTAAATCCTGAAAACAGCTGTGGAAAAGCTGCAATCAACTGCTTGCCAAGTTTATCGCCGATTGTTTCAGGAGATTTTTTCAAGGCCTTAACCAGCGCGAACAATACTATGGTATAGTCTCCTTCAAATTCTGGTTTGGTATGGTTGATTTGAAAATCCTTTTCAGAAAAGGATCCTTCGTAAAGGGTTTCAAGTGATTTAACAGTGGCTTCCTGTATGCGTTTAGCTATATTCATGCTGCAAAAATACTATTAAAATGCTTAAGGTACGGGTTGTTGGCGGCGGATTGGGGTAAGCTTCAAAAATTAAGCTTTGATTCCTGTAAGATACCTGCAAAAACAAGTATGAATGATTATCTTTGCGCACTTTTATTAATTATGATAAGTGTAAATAATGTTACGTTAGCCTACGGTAAAAGGGTATTGTTCGATGAGGTAAACATCAATTTTACCAAAGGAAATTGCTATGGTGTGATTGGCGCCAACGGTGCAGGTAAATCTACCTTTCTTAAAATCGTAAGCAGTGAAATCGAACCCAATAAAGGTACCATCGATATAACGCCCGGAGAGAGAATGGCTGTGCTCAATCAGAATCAATTTGCTTTTGATGAATGCACTGTTTTGAGTACGGTAATGATGGGTCACAAGCGCATGTGGAAAGTGATGCATGAAAGAGATGCCATTTACGCCAAGGAAGATTTCAGCGAAGCCGATGGTATTAAAGCCGGTGAACTTGAAAATGAATTTGGTGAAATGGGTGGTTATACTGCCGAGAGTGATGCCGCCACTTTGCTTAGTGAATTGGGTGTAGAGGATGGTTTGCATCAGCAATTGATGAAGGATATCAGCGCTAACCTCAAAGTAAGGGTATTGTTAGCCCAGGCATTGTTTGGTAATCCTGATATTTTGTTGCTAGATGAGCCTACCAATAACCTTGATGTGGAAACCATTTCATGGCTGGAAGACTTTCTTGCAGGATATGAAAATATAGTATTGGTCGTAAGTCACGACAGGCATTTTCTTGATGCCGTTTGTACGCATGTGGCTGATGTAGACAGAAGTAAGATTAAAGTATACACCGGAAACTATTCCTTCTGGTATGAGAGTTCTCAGCTTGCTGCAAGACAACAGAGCGACAAAAACAAGAAGATGGAAGAAAAGCGAAAAGATTTGCTTGACTTTATCGCTCGTTTCAGTGCCAATGCGTCTAAGAGTAAGCAGGCTACCAGCAGAAAGAAAGCGCTTGAAAAGCTTGTTATTGAAGACATACAACCTTCCAACAGAAAATATCCCGGAATTATTTTCAAGCAAGACAGGGAGGTGGGAAATGAAATTTTGAAGGTTGAGAATTTGTCGAAAGTTATTGATGGTAAAACGATTTTCAGCAAATTGAATTTTGATATACAGAAAAACCAGAAGATTGCCTTTATCAGTCGCGACCCAATGGCGCTTACCACTTTTTTTGAAGTGATAAATGGAAAAACAGCTGCAGACACAGGTGTATATGAATGGGGGACTACCATCACCAGTGCATATCTGCCAAATGATAACTCAGAATTTTTTCAGGGAAACAACGACAACCTGATGGATTGGCTTCGTCAGTATGTTCCACCCACAGTTAAAGATGTTGACGAAGATTTTTTACGCGGCTTTTTGGGTAAGATGCTATTCAGTGGGGATGAGATTATGAAAAAAACATCAGTGCTTAGCGGAGGAGAAAAAGTAAGGTGCATGCTTAGCAAGATGATGTTGCAAAATCCGAATGTCTTGATTCTTGATGAGCCAACGAATCACCTCGATCTGGAAAGTATCATCGCCTTCAACGATAGTATGATTTCTTTTCCAGGAATAGTTTTGTTTACTACGCATGACCATCAGTTTATGCAGTCGGTTGCCAACAGAATAATTGAAATCACGCCTAACGGTATGATAGATAAGTTGATGACTTACGACGAATACCTTCAGGATGGAAGGGTAAAGGAGCAAAGAACGGCATTGTATCAATAGAAATTTCAACTACAATTAATCATGAAAGGAATAAAGATTTTTATGCTGGCTATGGGTTTCATGTTTATGAATAACTCCTTTGCTCAATACTCAAAAGGCTCAAACTATAAGACAGCTATTGGAGGGAAATTCTATCCTGGTGCTGTTACGCTTAAGCATTTTCTTGATAAAAAGTATGCTTTGGAAGTATTAGGGTATTTTAAAGATGGCAATCGAATAACTTTTCTGATAGAGAAAAACAAGTCTATGGGGGATATTCCCGGGCTTAAATGGTATTATGGATTTGGAGGGCATGTGTCATTGTATGATAATTCATACAATCAGGGTAAAACCTTTTATGGTGTTGACGGTATTCTTGGCATTGATCTGAAGATAAAAGGTGCACCAATTGATTTTGCACTCGACTGGCAGCCCTCTTTTGAAATAGGAGGAGATTTTGGTTTTAGCGGCAATTGGGGCGGATTGTCAATAAGGTATGTTCTTCAATAGTTTAACCCGCCATGAGAAACAGCATTACGCAAATTGTAGATTTCTTTTATCCTCCGTTCAGGCGATTTATGCCTTTGCTAACTTTCAGGTATGCTGCATGTGGGGGAGGTAATACTTTGATTGGTTTGCTGGTATATTACTTAGGTTATCATTTCCTTTTTGATCAAGAAGTTTTCGTTTGGTGGTTTTTTGCATTTAAGC
>Ga0315905_10008578_pt1 | contig 10340 bp, 6 predicted proteins | sample LakEriMetagenome_5_FD_203522 | JGI IMG/M metagenome (GOLD analysis project Ga0315905, IMG submission 203522) | Freshwater fungal communities from buoy surface, Lake Erie, Ohio, United States - Buoy 4 MA121 | ecosystem: Environmental > Aquatic > Freshwater > Lake | place: USA: Lake Erie, Ohio... | reverse complement strand
CCTGAATTAGTTGCTGTACCAGCACTACCTGCATTAACAGCAGTACCAGCAGATCCAGCATTGGTAGCAGTAGTAGCGCTACCAGCACTTCCAGCATTAACTGATGTACCAGCAGAGCCAGCTGTTACCGATGTTCCTGCGGAACCAGCATTTGTAGCAGTTGTTGCTGATCCAGCACTGCCAGCGTTTACTGCTGTACCAGCAGAACCTGCTGTTATAGAAGTTCCTGCACTTCCAGCATTAGTTGCGGTTGTAGCAGAACCTGCAGATCCTGCATTTATAGCTGTACCAGCAGAACCAGCCGATGTTGCAGTTGTAGCATTACCAGAGAACGTTGTGGCTGTGATAGTGTTACCTAATGCGCTTACGCCAGATAATACATAGACAGCAGTGGAACCAATTGATGTATTACTTCTAGATCCTGTTAAATAAATTGTTGAAGTAGTATCTAAAACAATATTTGTGTTAGCTGCATTAGTCGCAGTACCAGCAGAACCCGCTGTTACAGAGGTTCCCGCTGATCCAGCATTAGTAGCTGTACCTGCTGTACCTGAGTTTGTAGCAGTAGTAGCGCTTCCTGCGCTACCAGCATTCACTGCTGTACCAGCAGATCCAGCAGTTACTGAAGTTCCAGCTGATCCAGCATTGGTTGCAGTTCCAGCAGTTCCAGCATTAGTAGCTGTGGTTGCAGAACCTGCAAAGCCTGCATTGACTGCTGTGCCAGCAGAACCTGCTGTTATAGAAGTCCCTGCACTTCCAGCATTAGTTGCAGTACCTGCGGTTCCAGCGTTAGTAGCAGTACCTGCTGTACCAGCAGAAACAGAAGTACCAGCAGAGCCAGCAGTTGTAGCTGTAGTAGCATTCCCACTAAATGTTGTTGCTGAAATTGTATTACCTAATGCGCTTACCCCAGATAAAACATATCTTGGTGTATTACCAATAGAAACATTACTTCTAGATCCTGTTAAATAAATTGTTGAAGTAGTGTCTAATACAATATTAGTATTTGCTGCATTAGTAGCTGTACCAGCAGATCCTGCTGTTACAGAAGTTCCTGCAGAACCAGCATTAGTAGCTGTTCCTGCTGTACCAGCAGACACAGAAGTTCCTGCGGAACCTGCATTAGTAGCAGTACCCGCTGTACCAGCGGACACAGAAGTTCCTGCACTTCCAGCGTTTGTTGCAGTACCTGCTGTACCAGCAGAAACAGATGTTCCTGCACTACCCGCATTTATAGCTGTGCCAGCAGAACCAGCAGAAGTCGCAGTAGTTGCATTTCCGGAGAATGTAGTAGCAGTAACTGTATTGCCTAATGCACTTACACCAGATAATACATAGACAGCAGTGGAGCCAATTGATGCATTACTTCTTGATCCAGTAAGATATATTGTTGAAGTAGTGTCTAATACAATATTTGTATTTGCTGCATTTGTAGCAGTACCAGCTGAACCAGCATTAGTAGCCGTACCTGCTGTACCAGCAGAAACAGAGGTTCCAGCACTTCCTGCGTTTGTAGCTGTACCCGCTGTTCCAGCGGAAACAGAAGTACCAGCACTACCAGCATTTACTGCTGTTCCAGCAGAACCAGCTGTTGTAGCAGTCGTTGCATTACCAGAGAAAGTAGTTGCAGTAATTGTGCCAGCAGAAAAATTACCTGAACTGTCTCTTGCAACAATGGTTGAAGCAGTGTTCGTTGCTGTTGCATTTGAAACAACAGTAAAGTCAGTTCCTTCTCCAGCACTTCCAATAATAGAAATACCAGTACCAGAAGCTGACACTGAACCTGCATAATTTCCAGTAGTATCAGTACCTAAAGCAACTGAATTAGCAGCAATTGTAGCAGTAAGAGTGGTGTTACCTGAACCTGAGAATGTTACAGACCCGCTTAAATCTCCACCCAATGAGAATGTAATAGGTGCAATCCATTGACCTGCAGCACCAGCTGTTGTTGCTGTTGTTGCGCTTCCAGCACTACCTGTAATTGAGCCAGTAATTGTAGAAGAGAAAGTTTTAGTACCAGCAATTGTTTGTGTGCCGGTAGTAATTAAACCTCTCGCAGTAGCAGAAGCATCAGGAATATTAAATGTGTGAGAAGATCCTGTAGAAACAATAGCAAAATCAGTTCCAGACGATCCAACAGCTAAAGATTGATATGATGTAGCAACACCATTAATGTTAGTAATTCCAGCACCAGTAGTTGAAATTGTAATTGAACCAGTTGAATTACTGATCAAAATACCACTGCCTGCTGTCAATGTGGATTTAATTAAAGAATTACCAGTAGAAGAACCAATCAATAACTGACCATCTGTATATGATGTTTGACCAGTACCACCATATAAGAATCCAATAGTGGTTGCGTTCCATGTTCCAGATGATAATGTTCCAACAGAGGTAAGAGATGATGAAACAACTGCAGAACCTAAAGAAAAAGCATCTAAAACCTTTGTTCCATTGATTCTATATGTATATCCAGTAGAAGCATTAATATCGCCAACTACATGCAATTTGTATGATGGGTTAGAAAGACCTATTCCAACATTACCAGCAAATTGAGCCATGGAAATTGTAGCATCTGCATTTGCTCTAATTAATGGAATACCAGAAATATCATTGACAGAGAAAATCCATCCAGTATTTAAAACAGGTGTGATAGAGAATAATTGACCTTGTGCGCCATCAAAGGAAAGTGAGTTATCTTCTAACACATTTAAGAATATTGGATTTCCAGTTTGTCCAATAAATGCCATGGAAGGAATTGTTGCTATTCCTGTAGTTCCAATTTGTGCTTGATTGAATACTAATCTTCCACTTATACCTACACCGCCATTTACAACAAGAGCACCAGTATTTATAGATGTTGATGCTGTTGAAGAATTGACTACTAATTGTCCAGCACTAGGATTGTAGAAAAGATTGGCATTAGTAAGAATATTTGAAGAACCAGATGTTGCTGATGTAAATGATAAAAATCTGGATGCATTTGTGGAATCTGCAGTTATTGTTACAGATCCAGCGACTGTGGCTGTTCCTGCGCTTCCAGCATTCACCGCTGTACCAGCTGAACCTGCTGTTACTGATGTTCCGGCACTTCCTGCATTTACTGCTGTACCAGCAGAACCAGCTGTTGTAGCTGTAGTAGCGTTTCCAGAGAATGTTGTAGCAGTAATTGTTCCTGCTGAAAAATTACCAGAAGCATCTCTCGCAACGATTGTAGATACTGTATTTGATGATGTTGCATTAGAATTAACTGTAAGAGTTGCACCTTCACCAACTGTCCCGATTATTGAAAGTCCAGTACCAGAAGCTTGAACATCTGCAACATAATTACCAGTAGTATCAGTACCTAATGCTACAGAATTAGCAGCAATGGTAGCAGTAAGAGTGGTGTTTCCTGTTCCATCAAATGTTACAGAACCAGAAAGATCTCCAGCCAAACTTAATGTTCTTGCTGTAGTCCAAGAAGATGCAGAACCGGTGATTCTCGTAGCATCAATTACACCAGTAGTGCCTGAGAATACTTCAGAAGAATTAGAAGAATCTGGAATAAATGTAAAGAAACCAGTGGAGTCATCAAATCCAAAGAAGCCAGTTTTAGCAGTACCGGAGAAATACTTAAACTCTATTCCTCTATCTTTATTATCGTCAGCAGATGGATTGGTATTTCCAATTGATCCACCAATGGTTATAACTGGATCAACAATAGTGGAAACAGTGGAGTTAACGGTAGTCGTAGTTCCATTTATTGTCAAGTTTCCACTAATTGCTATATCGCCTGAGAATGTTTTATCACCAGCAATAGTTTGAGCATGAGGAGATATAGTACCAGTTACACCCGTGCCTGCTAAAGGAATGTTAATTGTGTGAGTAAAGGCATCAGAAACAATGTTAGGTAAATTTCCAGTGGTTCCGATTGCAATGTACTGCACTCTCTGATTCAAACCATTAATTGAAAAAATACCAGTATCTGCCACGCCTGCTAAAGCAACTGTTTCAACCACTGGTGTTACAGATAATATAACTGAAGGGATATCAGGTCTTGTAGGAGATGTCAAACCAGATTTTGCATTAAGTGAAAAATTTGGATCACTTGAAGACATAACCAATTCAAGATAATCATTTGCAGCAAAAGTAGACACAAAATTCAAAGAAAGAACTGTTTCATTGTCTTTCCCTAAAATTGATTGCAGGGTATTTGACTGTGGAACGTTATTTCCATTAATTCTAAACCACATGTCGCCTTTTTGTGGTTGATTACCGCTGGCTAAGTTTATTTGCGCAGAAAATTGAACATTATAAACACCAGCAGTTAATATTTGGATTCTGCTTGTTGTTCCACCGCCGACTCTATTAACTTTGTTTGATTCGTAAGTTCCATTAAATAAGACAGTTGTTGGTGTATTTGCTGCACTAACTATTTGAGTTGAAGTTGAATAAAAAGCTCCATAAGTTGCAGCATAACCATCAGACCAAGTAAGTCCAGTAGCAGCAGATGTGTCAACTCTTAGAATCTGATTAGAAGTACCAATGCCTAATTTAAGTAAAGATGAACCTGTGCCAACAAGCAAATCACCTTTAGCATATGTTGTATATCCAGTGCCACCATATTGGAATCCAATTGTTGTGGCATTCCATGTACCAGATGTTAAAGTCCCTACAGATGTAAGTGAAGAATTAACTACACTAGTTCCCAGGGTAGTTGAATCTAAAACCCTGGTGCCATTAATTCTATATGTAAAACCAGTAGAAGCATTTATATCACCGGCAACATGTAATTTGAAAAGAGGTTGTGATAAGCCAATACCTACATTGCCAGCATATTCAGCCATAGCAATAGTGGCATCAGCATTTGCTCTGATTAATGGAATACCTGAAATATCATTAACAGAGAATATCCAACCAGTGTTTAAGATTGGTGATATTGAGAATAATTGGCCTTGAGTACCTGAGAATGAAATTGTGTTATCATCAAGTACTCTAAGATTTATAGGGTTTCCAGTAGAGCCAATAAAGGCCATTGTTGGAGGAGATGCAATACCTGTAGTTCCAAACTGTGCTGAATTAAAAACTAATCTTCCGCTAATGCCTACACCACCATTGACTACTAAAGCGCCAGTATTGACAGATGTAGATGCGGTAGAAGAATTAATTAATACTTGTCCAATGCTAGGATTATAAGACAAGTTAGAATTAACTAAAATATTAGATGAGCCAGAAGTAGCTGAACCAAACGTGAGGAATCTAGAAGCATTTGTAGAATCAGATGTAAAAGTTACTGAGCCAGCAACGGTGGCTGTTCCTGCAGAACCAGCATTGACAGCAGTTCCTGCGGAACCTGCTGTTACAGAAGTGCCAGCTGAACCTGCATTAGTAGCAGTCCCCGCTGTTCCAGCGGAAACAGATGTCCCAGCGGAACCTGCGTTAGTAGCAGTTCCTGCTGTACCTGAAGATGTTGCTGTTGTTGCTGAGCCAGCAAATCCAGCATTTACAGCCGTTCCGGCTGAGCCTGCGTTAGTTGCTGTACCTGCTGTACCAGCAGAGACAGATGTTCCAGCAGAACCAGCATTTGTAGCTGTACCTGCTGTACCAGCAGAGACAGATGTTCCAGCAGAACCAGCATTTGTAGCTGTACCTGCTGTTCCAGCAGAAGTAGCAGTTGTTGCAGCTCCAGCAAAGCCTGCGTTAGTTGCAGTACCTGCTGTACCAGCAGATGTAGCGGTAGTAGCTGCCCCAGCAAATCCAGCATTTGTTGCAGTACCCGCTGTACCAGCGGAGACAGAAGTTCCAGCGCTTCCTGCGTTTGTTGCTGTACCCGCTGTACCAGCGGAAATAGAAGTACCAGCGCTTCCAGCATTTACTGCTGTTCCAGCAGAACCAGCTGTTGTAGCGGATGTTGCAGTACCAGTTAAATTGCCTACAAATCCACCAGTTGCATATGCTTGGCCTACAATATGTAATTTATATGATGGGTTTGTAATGCCAATTCCGACATTACCAGAAAATTCAGCGATACCAACAGTTCCATCAGCATGTACTCTAAATGATGGAATACCAGATATATCATTGATAGAAAATATATATCCAGAAGATAAATTATTATTTACCGAAAATAGTTGTCCAGATGATCCTTCAAAAGATAAAGTATTATCATCAAGGACATATAGTGTAATTGGGGCATTTGTAGACCCAGTGAATGCTATTCTTGGTAGAGAGGTTGTATCTCTGTTTGGTGTGATACGAATATTCTTATCGGAATTGGCCATTTTTACGCTCTTTTAAGAAGGGAAAGAATAAAATTATTCTGCTTAATTATTAAAGCAGACAAGCTTCTTTATCCTTCTGTTAGAGGTGCTGTCCACTCTGAAGTAGATAAGATTGCTAAAATCTCTTCATGTGTGTATTCTTGTGATTTTGTTGTAAGAGCTGCCACAGAAGCTGGTTGAGTTCCTTCATATTTAACAAAGGTCTTGGTTTCATCAACAGACTTCCTCACTGTATCTGCTGAAGTTTCCATAACTTCAGAAAAATTAACAGATGGCAATTCGGAACAATCAAAAATTACATACTTTCTTTCATTCATAATATTTTCTCCTTATTATATTTATAAACCAAAACGTGATTTCAAAGCGTTATGACATTGCTTTATTTCTAAATCTGTAAGAACTCTTGTGTAAACTAACATATAACTAATTTGTGAATTAGAAAATTCACTATTTCCAGGACCATACATTCCAATAGCAAAGTTTAAAGGTCCATTAACTCCAGCATTATTCCTTGCTATAAGTTGCCCATTTACAAAGTTACCCCAAGAATCCGAAACTTTATTTCCAGTTCCAGCATAGTTTGACCACAATAAATCACTTACTTTTGTATACTGCGAAATAAATCCATCAGCATAATATTGGTTTGTGTACCCATTCCAATGACCTAATAGCCAGTTTGAATTTTTACCTGAAAATGTTCTTCCTTCATCGTATCCACCAGGCTTTGTTACTAATTTTGATGCACCAATAACAGTATAAAAGTTTACATTATATAAATCACATGTAATATCTATATAATCATTTGTGCCGTCTAAAACAACTACACCACCACTATCAGAAGAATATGTTGCTCCATTTATAAAAGTACCATGAGAGCCGTTTCCAGATAAATCATATATGGTGTTGCCAGTTCCAGGATAAGATCTAATATTTGTAGCATCTATAAAACATCTCAGTCCTTCAGCTGGTATATTAGGGCTCATTATTGTTGCCATTAGAGTCCATACCTCTTCTTTGTAGCATTATAATTTTGGCGGATTTCTTGTTGTGTGAGGGCTCGGTTGTAGATCTTAAAATCAGTTATATTTGCATTTCCAGCAATACTTGAAGAGTCTCTGTTTCCAATAAACAATTTGTAGTTACCAAAATTGCCAGTATTATCACCCTGTAATGGTGTTGATATAGATGTTCTTGATACACCATCTATGTAAAGTACATTTTCATTTCCGCTTAAACTGGTGTCAAATATACAAGCCCAATGATGCCAAGATAAATCATTTACAAGAGTTTTTGAATATCCAGCTAAGTTATAACCTACACTTCCTCGTATACCTAAAACTACTGGGTATAAACTAGAATATATAGCAGACCCATCAGCAAATGCCGCAACAAATGTTCCAGTGTTTGAATTAAAATCACTAGAAAGTTCGAAAACTATATTGCTACTATTTGCAGTTTCTCTATAATTTAAAACTTTTACCCAACAACTTACAGTAACTTTATTAGTTCCAGATAAATCTATATTTGGAGTGGAAATTTGATCATTCGTACCGTCAAAGAAAAAACTACCTCCATTCAAACTGCTAAAACCCACTCCATTAATAAGAGTTCCGCCTAAACCACTAACTAACCCATTTACTGTAATACCTGAGCCTGAATAACTTCTTGGGTTTGCAGCATCAAGAGCAAAAACTAATCCCTCTGCAACAATTGAGGTGTTATAAGCAATTCCCATTAGATTCCATACCTCTTTCTTGTGGCATTAAAGTTTTGTCGGATTTCTGTGGCGGATAAAGCTCGATTGAAAGATTGAAAAATGCCTAAATTACCAGTAGAATATAAGTTACTATTTGGGCCAGCGTCAGGACTTGTATATCCTAAATATAAAGTTGTGGCTGTTCCTGCTGTGCTTGGTATTGTTCCGCTATAAGACAAAGTTTGAATAACGCCATTAATATAACATTTTAATCTTTCAGAATTACCAGTCAAAGAACCATTGTAAACCATTGAAACATGTTGCCAGCTAGTTGATGTATTGTTCAAAACGGCATAATCATTTGATCCATTGCCAATTTCAAGATACAAATTATTATCACTCCAAAGCTCGCATGAAATATCATTGTTATTATTTGCAAATTGCATCAATGTCATGCGAGAATTACTTGCACTTCTTTTCATCCAAGCACACCATGTAAGTTGTGTTGCCCCATTGTTTTGAGAAATTGCTGGTAAATACATATAGTCATTAGTACCATCGAATGAAAATACACCTGTAAAGTCTGTAGTAGTGCCAATTCCATTTACAGTTATTGCATTGCTTGATTGACCAGAAAGATCATTTGAATTAGTATATTTAAATCTTGCTTCAACATATAATCGCTTACTTGTCCCAGGGCAAGGATCTCCAAAAACTCCATTTGTAGCTGGAATTGTTCCTGTACTATTATTTATTAAATAACTGGCTACAGCAGCTGTTGATCCTGTTGCATGACAAGCTCCGTTGGTATACAATCCGCATGTACCATTAGGTGTTCCATAACTTGCATAAACAATTTGGTCAAATATAGCTCCTGTAGGTGCTGTCAAAGTTAAGTTTTGACTTTCGTTAGCAGTACCACACACAGTTCCATATGAGTTTTGTGGATAGCTTCTTGAATTTCCAGGATCAATCATAAACACTAATCCATCAATTACAATGCCAGGAGAATGTGAAAGTCCCATTTAGATTCCGTACCTGTCTCTTGTTGCTTCAAAGTTTTGCTTAATTTCTGCATTTGTAAGTACTCTTCCATAAACTTGTACTTGAGAAATTAATCCATTTGCATAATGACTACTCGCAGAAGTGCTCCACAAAGCTCCTATCCTGAAAGTTCCTGTACCAGTAAATTGTCCTGGACCACTGATATTAGGTGCATTTAATTGCTGACCATTTCTAAATATTTTTTTAGTATATGGGCTTGAATGCAAATAAGTGAAAACATAGTTGTACCAAGTATTTGTTGAGAATGTTACACCATCTGTCTGTACATCGTTGTAATACATACCAAATCTTAAGTATCCAGTTGAATCGTTGAATATATGTAAAGCAGCATTATTTGCAGGATCACCAAGTCCAAAATAAGCAAAATTTGTGCTACTTTGATACACCCAACAAGATAATGTAAAATCTCTTCTCAAATCTAATGTTGAAGTTAAGTGGTCATTAGAACCATCAAAACTTAAGCAACCACTATTAGAAGATGTAAAACCAACACCATTTACTAAAGCACAATTTGATCCTGTAAGTCCTAATATTGTGTTCCCTGTTCCTGTGTAGCTTCTCGTGTTTGCTGCATCTATAGTAAGTAATAACCCATCAGTAATAACGCTAGGAGAATGTGCAAGTCCCATTAGATTCCATACCTATCCCTTGTAGCATTAAAGTTTTGAGCAATTTCTTGGGCAGATAAGGCTCTGTTGTAAAATGATACGTTCGAGATTTTAGCATTATCATAAACATATCCAGTTCCTATTTTATTTATGCTTACTAATCCTGAGTTATTGACAGAGCCTAAAGAAACACCATTTTGATAGAAAAATATGTTATTACTGGAGTTTTTAGTGACTGCAAAATTGTACCAAGTATTGATATTGATATTATTATGATTAACTCCGGTAAATGACCCTGAAGAAAATCCTAAATAAATTATCCCACTTAGTAAAAGTATATGATATGAAAATTGTTGTGAATTATCACCTAAAGGACTTCTGTGGCTTGCATCAAAAAAATTATAATTTATCCAAAATGAAGTTGTAAAAACAGAATAATTTTGAATTGATATGCCTAAATCTATATAATCATTTGTTCCATCAAAAATAAAATATCCCGAGTTAGTGGTACCAAACCCAACCCCATTCATTAAAGTCCCGCCAATTCCACCAACTAATCCAAAAGCAGTATTGCCAGATCCACTATAAGACCTTGTATTTCCAGCATCAAGAGCAAATACAAGACCACTACTTACAATTGAGGTGTTATATGCTATTCCCATTAGATTCCATACCTGTCCCTAGTGGCTTCAAAATTAGTCTTAATCT
>Ga0315905_10008575_pt1 | contig 10342 bp, 11 predicted proteins | sample LakEriMetagenome_5_FD_203522 | JGI IMG/M metagenome (GOLD analysis project Ga0315905, IMG submission 203522) | Freshwater fungal communities from buoy surface, Lake Erie, Ohio, United States - Buoy 4 MA121 | ecosystem: Environmental > Aquatic > Freshwater > Lake | place: USA: Lake Erie, Ohio... | reverse complement strand
GGCTCACCTCTCGCCCCACAATTTCCGTTCTGCCAACGCACTGCATTGTCAGAAGGAGCTCGCCAGCACGTGCGTTTTCACCGTCGCGCAACGGAGGCATGGCATGGTATTGCATGGCATGGTAAGGCAGTAAGGCATGGGCGCCCCCGCGACCGCAAGTGGTCTCCCACCCAGGCTGCGCAGCAAGTGCGCCATAGAGGTCGAACAGACCAAAGGCATAGTATGCGCGCTCGCGTAGCCGACTCACTTGATGAACGCGGTGAGCGACGTGCCCTCGGGCATTTCCTCAATGTTGAAGGGCGGTTCGGCGCTCTCGAGGCCGGCGCCCTCCTCGCGCTCCCTCCGGCGGCGGCGCGACGGCCGCGAGTCCTCGTCGTCATCGAAGCCGCGCAGCGCGCGGGGCACGCGCGCCGACCGCCGGTCGCGGTCGCGCTTGTTCAGGGCACGCTCGGCAGCCTCGCGTGTAGACGGCGACATGGGCGAGTAGTCGTCCGCGTCGAGGTCCTCCGCATCGTAGCGGTCGAGCTCCGGCACGGGCATGTAGTCGCGCTGCAGCTGCCCCTCGTCATTGAGGTCCTCGCCCTCATCGTCGCTGTTCTCCACCGGGCCCTGGCTCGAGGGTGGCGCCTCGCTCGCCGGCGTGGGCTGCTCGGAGCTGGCCTGCGCTGCGGGCGAGCTCGCGGCGCCGCCAGCCGCCGCCGCGGGCGAGCTCACAGGCGCATCAGAGTCGTCGTCGGCCGCTTGCAGGCGCCTGCGCCCGCCGGCCCTTCGTCCGGACATGTCTTTGTGTCTCTGTGGTTAGTGGCGCTAGCGGGGATAGAGTGACGAAAGAGGAAGGTGGTTCTTTTTTCATTTTGTGAATTTTTTCGAACGGAAATCCCAAGGAATTTTGAAAATTTGTTCGGCCGCTCGGGTCCCCCCCCGATTGCTGCCCAATCACATAAGAACCAGGATAAGAACTCACGACGACCTTCTGAACAGTAGACGGGATTTTATATTGAATTTATGACCTGGATTTGACTTATTTACCACAATTTTTACTGCTTAGAGAGGCGTTTTAAATTCGCAGGCATCCACAAGTTCCATCCCCCCACTCAACAATCATTTCTGGGAACATTTGGGGTATCACCCTTGCTTTTTTGCGACTCAAACAGACGGGGTATGTTGGAGGTATGATCTCTGCAGTCGGAAAAGAACTAGTTTCACGCCACAAACAGTAAGCATTAGAGCCACATCTAAAAAAAACGTCCGGATCTCCTGTCTAATTCCCATATCTTTATTAGGGTGCCCACCTGTGCGTACGACCTTCGTAATGCGCGATCCAGTCCTTCACTACACACCCCCCGCCGCATCCGCTGGCCGCTGGCAGAGGACGCCCGAGGTTCGCGGTGCGCCTGTGCTGCGTCGCGAGTTTTGGAGGCCTGCGCATTGTGGGCGACAGATGGGCGATCGGGCGACCGCCGCCGGCGACGACCAGATTGGGCATTTGTGCGCATCATGGCAGGCTCTGCGCTTTGAGCACGGCGGCATGAGCGACGATTGTCGCGGCCTATCTCTGTTGCCCGCCAGCGACGCCCTGTCATCCTCAGGCTCGGTTTCCAACAACTTGGCCACCACCTCATGTGGGCGAGAACAGAGCCCTCCGTTGTCTGCACACAATGCCATGAACATGGGCTGCTACAGCGTCGAGGACCTTGGCAGCAGCAGCAGCGAACCCTTCGGACACCGACAACTCGTGAGGGGCGCCCTCGATATGCCGACGTTGCACGCGGAGGCAAGGACCATGCTCTGGGCGCTGCTATCGAGGCACGATTCGGCACAGCTTTCTGCGGAGACGATCTTGTGGCCGTACGAAGGGGAATTGGACGAGGGCTCCGACCTGGCCTTCCTGGTCACCGACGAGCCATGACAAGCAGGGCGGTCATCCCATTTGAATAACTCCGACAAGGCCGGTCCACGTCTCGCATGACCGATTCGGGAGAACTAAAAGGGAATATGTGCCAATGTGTTTGTCTACAAGAAGACATTTGAGTGGTCTGCAACACCAACCTGTCAGAGCCAGGGAAATTTGTTCTCCACTCAAACATATCTTGATTAAATTGGCATGTAATAAAAAATTTGTGTCTCAGTGTTTCTATCTCCTCCCCTACCCCTACAAATTGGGAGAACTTGTGCTCTCATGAAGCTAGGGATAAAAACTGCTCTAGAGCTATGGAGACAAACAGGCTCTATCAAGACCGTTGGTCCGTCAAGGCAATGTCGGGCGGCATTCGTGATAGGTTCCATAGGGTGTGTACGGTTTCTCCCTGTCTGTACTTTTCCTTCCCTCTCTCGCTCTCTCCATCTTTCTCACTCTCTTCCTTTCCTGTCTCTCCTTATGTCTGTCTGTCTGTCCGTCCGAGTCACCGAGTCTCACTCACTCCGGCAATTCTGAGTTCCTAAGCGCCTGAAGCGAGAGCATTTAAGCCTGAAGCGAGAGCATTCAAGCGAGCGCCTGAGCGTGTGAGAGCATTCAAGCATTCATACCAGATCGGACACATCGGGGGTAGAGGCCGGGTTTCTTTACCACGTCCCGTCGTCAATACACTTTGATGGGCAAAGGGATGTGTGTCGTCACTGCGCGTGTACTGGTGCAGTGAGATCTTTCATTCTGGGTGAGGTTTTTCGTGTGGCCGTATATTCATTCTTTCGCCTCGACCGTTTAATTTTCGGTTAATTTTTTTTTAAGCCTGAAGCGAGCGGTGGCGCTATGAAAATTAAGGACCACGAGGTATTTGAAAGGGCAGGTTCTTTACCGGCGTTGTTTCCAAAGCATCGGTCTTTCCTATCTGTTCGGCAGCAGATAGGCCCGAGATGGCAATGGGTTTTCATATAGACAAAAACAACGAAAAAGTCAGACTCAAACCTTTACACTTAGACGGGATCAACTCGTTCACATGCACAACCTTTATGTTATGACCGACTTTTATTGCACATGCGTGTTGGTCTGAGAGGTATCGTGTTCCACCATGCATAAACATTTTCATGCAAGCGTGCATGTATGACACGTAGATGCAATCACGACACCTGAAAGGAATCACCCGCATCAATGAGAGCCTTTTGGGTGTCCCGATGAGTTTCGAACGGCAGCGTTCTGCGGCCAGACGGGAGGAGGTACAGTTGAAGAGGACGTGGGGTGGTGTGTGGGGGGGGGTGCGAGGCGATCAGGAGAGAGGTGGAGGTTGAGGAGCTGACTGATAACAGATTCTCGCATATGCAGAAAGACAGACAAGCAAGTTGGTCGTGTGGTAAAGAGGATTAATGCGAGGCTGGTAAACCACCTGCATAATCAACAATAAATCAAATCAGCTTTCCAGAGCTACAAATGATGATAGAGGGGGAAAAGGTCAAAGAACAAGTACGGAGTCCATCAACTAGTCCAGATGCAAGTTTACCCTACTGCTCACCTTTTGGCTACAGTGAGGGCAGCAAAGAGTTCCAAGAATCCCACCTAGCGAACGCATGCGGTGAATTAAACACACATGTGGTGATTCCTTTGAATTTCTTTCTCTCACCATCATCACCCACTCCCCTCCTTTTCAACCTTGCCACAAATCTCCACCCCCACCCCGCTCGCTTGCTCGCTTCATCTCACGCCTGCACGCCCAGCACTGAGGCACGGAAAATACTTAGAAGGAAAGTACCGAATTATTCATCTTGTCGCGGATCGGGAGCGACACGGTACGGCACGCATTCAAGACCAGTTCAACAACAAGTGTCGTGCTATTCTTGACGTGTGACCCCACGTTTAATGGCCCGTCATAGACAACCGTCCACAGTCCCTTCTGGCATACCATGTGTGTGTGAGCTGTGCGCATAAACACACCTAGCGTATGCGTGCATGGGCTGCACGGTGGGTGGTGATGGAAAGTAAACAGCAACAATGAATTTCGGTTCTGATTGAGTATCTTATGAATTCCACTCAAATTTCACGTGCTATTGCTGCGCATACCTGAAAGCCGACTTGCAGCTGGTCGATGACAATCATGTGGTCTCTACTAATGAGCAGCATCGCCAGCGCACGGTACCTGCTCAATTTCAGGCACGCATGTGCATGCGCTCACAAACCTGGCTCCAAGACGCAAAGGGGAAGCGCCCCCCTCAACGTGCAAGTGTGAGAGAGTGTGCTGTTGTGTGCGCGATCGCTGGGCATGCATGCATTTCGTGCGATGCTCTCAACATCCTCAGCGCTCGGTGGCACGAAATTCGCAACATGCAAGAAAACCCAGTTTCGCATATGGTGACTGCAGATGTTGACTCCCAGGCTTTCAACTCTAACATTCTCGAGCTTGACAGTGCTCCTTATAAAGACTTGTGGCATCATCGTCAACATAGCATGATCCTCAATCATCACATCTCACTTATCTCACATGGAATGCCATTTTGCAATTGGTGCATTCGAAGCGAAATCCGAGAGTACGTGCAGCAGTTTGGGCGCTTCCTGCGACTGAAAGAGAGAGAGAGCGTGAAATCAACAAACTCAAGCAATTAGCGGCGTGTGTGCTGAATGAACAATTAGTGGCAGGGATGCTGATTGTTACGTGACAATTTGTCTGCTGACCTTCCTTCTCTGATCCATCTCCCCTTCCCCTCCCGATATGTCACTCAGATCAGTAGATTGGTGTTTCTTATGTCACCTTCGATGGCTCTGACGCAGTGGCGAGATGACCATCATACGCGATCACCAATGATTGATACACGTCCACGTGGTCTTCTACAGGGGCGCGCCCCTGCTCTTGTGATTCCATGGCCTCGTCCTTCTCGTCTTCTTCGTCTTCCTGCAGACAAGCATGTGTGAGCACGCATGCAAGCGCAAGCGCGCTTGCTGATAGAGAGGTATCAACACGCGGAAGGGAGTGCCACCGCACGCGCGCACGCTCATACCTCGTGCAACCCATTTTTCCTGTCGTGGAGAGCTTTGATTGCAGAACCTAAAGGATCTCGAAAACAATTCAACTTCCTAACGGTTGCCTTGTTCAGATTGCGCGTTGGCCCCTTGTTGGCATGCAGCCCAGTCCACCGAGAAGATGACCCTGACAGATTCCGAGTGAGAACCCCAGAGTTGCGTCGCTTCGCGCGGGGCTTCTGTAGAAGAGACCGCACAGTACCCGCACAGTACCAGTACCTTCGGGTGGTGATGCGTCCTTTGACTTGAGGGCTGGCGTGTGGGGATTCCTTTGCGTTGAGGGCTGACGTGTGGAGACATTTGGAGGACCGACGTTTGCGTCATGCCGGTCCCTTGCAGGTAGGGAGGCTGTCCGTGCTGGATTTGTGAGTGAAGAGCAACACAGAGAGACGGGCGCATGCAGCAGGACGTGCCAACAGTGGGCATTCGGCGAATCACCGTGCCGAGCAGCGTGCCCGTGATGCGGCGGTGGCTCTTGTTCTGAGCCTCTCCGGCTGGTCCGCGGCGCCGTCGACATGGTCTTCGAGAAAGCAAAACCGTAGGGTTCGTGGACCTACTGTATTTTGGGCTTCGCGCCGGGTGGCTGGTGGGACCACCATGGGGGAGAGGAAACATGAAGAGGGGGCAAAGACCATGCGGCGCGTTGTAGCTGTTGTGCTTGCTGCGTCCGCCGCGGCAGCGGTTGCGCTCCTCGCCTCGGACTCGACCCAGCACGCTTCAGAGCTCCTCGCCAAAGATCTCAGTCTGCGCACAGTCAAGGTCTCCACCCGCGCGGGCATCAGCGCCATGTGCGTCAGACATGCGACTGGCCGCTCTGCACTGGTGTCCGTGTGCTTTGCTGTTGCTGCATATCCTCACATCGTGTTTGACAGGCACAAGTTCACGCTCGCCGGGCGAAGGAGCAGCAGCTGTTCCAGTACCAGCAGGCGTACCAGCCGGGGTACCCGGCCTACATGCAGTCGGCTTCATACAGGCAGGTGGTGCAGCAGCCGCAGATGGCTACTTACGCCCCGCAACAGGCACAGCATCCACAAAACGCAAATGCACCCGGCCTTGCCATGGTCCCGCCCCCCGCAGGGGCGCAGCGCCAGCAGCAGGCGCAGCAGGCGTTTCTGCAGCATGCGGGCTCCTACTTCACCCAGGCAGCGGGCGGAACGACTGTGTCGGCCGGCGTGCAGCAATTGTACGCCGCGCATGCACCCGCATATGCTCAGCAACCACAGCAGCAACAGCAGCAGATGTACCAACAGCAGCCGGCCTCCCAGTACCCTCAACAGCAGCTCTACAATCAGCCGCCGCCGCCGCAGCAGCAATACGGTTCGTTGGCCGGCACGCAGCAACGGTACGCCACGGGCGCGCTCGCATACGCGCAGCGACCACAGCAGCAGCTGATGTACGAGCAGCGGCCTGGCTACCAGTACCCCAAACAGCTCTACTATCAGCCGCCGCCACCGCAGCAGCAGCAATACGGACAGCAGGCTGGCTTGCAGGGCGTTGCGCAGGGACCTGCCATCTCGCAGCAACAGCAGCAACAGCAACATGCAGTCATGATGATGCAGCAGATTCCAGGCACCCCTCCCTCGCCGCCGCCGCAGCTCTCACAGGCGCAGATGCAATCGAGCCCTATAGCTGCTATTCTGCCGAAGCCCGGCAGCGCGGGCAACGGCGGGCTAGCGAAGGGACAGGTATTCCCGTCAGACCGTGCAATTCAAAAACTGAGCCAGGGCAACACGCTGTTCCGCATCTTCTCGGCCCCTGAGTCTTCTTTTGAAAAGAAGAGTGCTGCCGGGAATGCGCCTGCAGCACCCTCGGGGGGGCAGCCCTCGCGGGATGCGCAGGCGGTGGACGCACATGGCTCACCACGGGGCGCGGGCGACAATCAGGACTCGCTCTTCAAGCTGTTTACGGCGTCGCCGTCTGCCTTCGGTGCGCCCCCGCCTCCTCCTTCCCTGTTCGTGGATCAAATCGCACAGGAGTCGACGGACGGGGGAAGCAAGGCTGCGCAGGAGTCGACGTCGGACGACTCAGCCGAGCTGCCGCAGACACCCAACGACGTGGCGGCCATGAAGGATCTCGCGGCGCTCTCCCAGGCACAGATTGTTGCAAGTCTGTGCCCTGGTGTATTTACTATGTAACCAAGCCACTGTTGTAAAGTCAGTGTAAGGCTGACTCTTGAGAATGTGTGTCAGAATCCGTCTGCCGGCCAGGCTAGCCTGCCTGATACTTCAGCCGTGTCATTGTCGGCCTCTTCCTCCTCCTCGCTATCAGCCTCGAGTGCAGAGCTGCCCCCTGCGCCCCTCCGAGATACGGACTCGGAGGGCCGCCAATCTGCTGCGTCCGTAGCGGATCGGGGACTCTTTAGAATTTGGCAGGTGCCTTTCATTACTTACATACATGCATGCATGCATACATACATACATACATACATACATACATACATACATACTCCTGTGTGTGTGTGTGTATAATATACTCTGTCCCTCCCCCCACCTTCCCCTAAACCCTAAACCTTACCCTAAACCTTAAACCCTAAACCTTAAACCCTAAACAGAATGCAGGCAGCGAGGCAAATACAAGACAAGGGCCCTCCACGGGATCCATAGTTTCCTCTTTAGAAGCTGCCGACGATCAAGATGGGGTGGCCGTGAATAGCGAACCCTCCAGTGCAGGTGTGTGTATGTGCGTGAGAGAGAAAGAGAGGGGGGGGGGGGGAGAGAGACTCAGAGAAAGAGAGAGATTATAGGAACGATACTCGCATTGGGGGTTGCGCGCAGGTGTGTGTGTAAGGGTGTAGATTGCTGTTGATGTATGGTTTTAGATTACACTATGATACTTATGACGCATGAGCATCATGATCATGGTATTCGTCTTAGTCTTACCCGTCTTGGCCATGGGTGTCCATCACTCGCAAGGGCGGGTTCGAGTGAACGCGATCACTGTTCGCCGGGTATTTTTTCGCAATGAGCCAACTGGAGCACTGCCATCACTCCCGCGCGCGTGCCTGCAGATTTCGTGCTGGTGAAAGAGAGGGGTGCGGGAGTGTGAGTTTGTGCGTATGTGTGGGATTGTGAGTATGTGCGTATGTGTTTGCAACTAATAGCACCTGCGTGTCTGTGTGCGATGCATCGTGTGCTCTCTGCATGCGAACATCATCTGCAGACTATTACGGCATCCCCAACGGTGGCGCTGCCGTTCCTGTCTAGGGAGGGATGGAGGAGGAGGAGGAGGAGGATTCAAAGCAAAGCGATGAATGAGGTGGCGCTGTCGTTCCTGTCTAGGGAGGGATGGAGGAATAGCGAAAGGCTCCGGAGTGCAAACGGAGGGAGATATGGGGAGGAGGCAACTTTCACATCCCGAAGGACCGCGAAAGGTGGAGAGAATGAGCGACAAGGTCGACAGACAGACGGGAGGTCAGGGGAGGGAGAAAGCGGGCGAGAGAGGAAAACGGGGAGGGTTTATTATTAGTTCAAATGTGCTTTTGCGTCATTTGCCAATGGCAAAAAAACGCCCGCAAGAAAGTGCTCGCACGCACACACACACACACACACACACAAAACCACAACCACAACACAAAGACACGTGAGAGTGCCGTGCTGTGCACGAGACCGCGAGGGGAACAGAGGACGCGATCTTTTGCTCTGAGCCGGCCAATTTAGTTTCGATGGCATACTGCCATGTGTACATGAAGATCTTCGATCTTGGCTGAGGGCCCTTCCCTCTGTCCCTCCCTCTGTCCCTCTCTCCCTCAGGTCCGGGCTCTCCCTCTCCCTCTCCTTCTCCCTCTCCCTCTATCTCTCTGAGGCTACTCTCTCGCCCTGGATCTCCTGTTATTTGAATAAGTAAAGATGACAACCCCTTGATTGACGGACGCGGTAGCTGAGAAGCATGAGGCGCATGCGCGGCTCGATGAACGTGGTTGAGCGCTGCGGCGTTGAGGAGCAAGAGACTGCCTGTCAGAGAGAGAGAGAGAGAGAGAGAGAGAGAGAGAGCTTTATTAGGAACTATGGTCCATGTCACTGCCATTGTTTGGTTTTGAAAGGAGAACGCATTTATTCGCCGTGGCTGGTCTTTAAAAACACCCATGACCGTGACTAGACCGCGTGACTAGACCGCGACTAGCCTGAGACCGTGACTTACAGCTAGCGGCAATAAACAAGCCAGTATAGGGATCGCCATCACATTATCGTTACTAATAAACTCTACCCCCCACCCCACAGGCCCAAGTCAGGCCTTGTCCCAGGGAGAGAGAGAGACAGACTGACAGAGAGAGAGAGAGATTATTATACCAGGGGCATGCACGAATCGGTATGAAAGATTCGCTGCAGCCAGCGGCCATCATCATCTGCTTGTGTATGAGGGTGAGGTTTCAGGAGAAAGAGGGCAGGCGGTTTGAAGCGAAGAAGTCATAGACGATAGATGTCGAGTTCATTGGTACTCAGGCTTTCGAAATTATTCTATATATTACAGCCAAAACTCGAACTTCAGGATTTAGGGGTCGGGTGAGGCCTCGTCGAGCAGTAGTCCACATCACCCATGACGTCGTTGAAGTTGACAGTAAACTTCAGCCACCCTACCTCCTCCGCTGCCACTTAGTATGGCGGGAGTGACCTACACTGAGGGGCTCCCCGGCATCGCGGAGGCTGCGTGTGTCGCTGTCGTGGTGAGCAACGATGACCGCACTTCGGACCACGTGGAGGAGCGCAACCTCTTGCAGATGAACTTGAGGGTAGTAAAAGAGACGTTAAGGTACGAGGCATGGTCGGCGTACGGCTTGATAGACTCGAGGTCAATCTGCACCGGGAGGCCCCCGCGAGCTGCGAGGACCTTGCCGCTCGAGCCGACGAAGGCAGCATTGCACCTGCGAGCACGGCCGACAGAAGTACACGTGCAGGGAATGCGGCGGCAACGGCATCTGCGAGCACGGCCGACAGAGGAGCCATTGCAGGGAATGCCACGCATCTTTATAGGCGGATAGAAGGCAACAGAAAGAGGGAACCCTGTACATAGCACCAGTGCAGCACGCAGCGGACACCACCGCCGCTTCCGCAAACTGTGTTTGTGTGTGTGTGTGTGTGTGTGTGTGTGACAAATGTGTGTGTGTGTGTCCCCTCCTTGCCTTTTTTCGACGCCATTTTCGGCGAATTTACGAACTTTCTGCGATTTGTTGGCACAATTTTGAACCGCCCCGCGAAACGGTGTGCGCCCCGTGGCTTTTGTGTTTATTGCACACGTGGTTACGTGTTCTTCCAGTGAACGTGTCCAAAACTCCAACGGACCCCAAAATGCGCCATGCACTAATCCACCCGCGTGAAACACCCCACAGTTCATAACAGCGCACGTGACCCTTCTCTCTCTCTCTCTCTCTCTCTCTCTCTCTCTCTCTCTCTTCTCTTCAAG
>Ga0315905_10008574_pt1 | contig 10342 bp, 9 predicted proteins | sample LakEriMetagenome_5_FD_203522 | JGI IMG/M metagenome (GOLD analysis project Ga0315905, IMG submission 203522) | Freshwater fungal communities from buoy surface, Lake Erie, Ohio, United States - Buoy 4 MA121 | ecosystem: Environmental > Aquatic > Freshwater > Lake | place: USA: Lake Erie, Ohio... | reverse complement strand
CGACGCTGGTGGTGACCTATGGCGGCCCTGCGGGCGACCCTTATTGGCGTTCGCACACCGATGTCTTCCGGCATCCGTTGATGGCCAAGCATTATCCGCCAGCCGAGCTTGCGGCCAATAATGCCCGTCGCGAAATTGCGCCGGAAGAAGATTATGTCGACGACAACAGCGCACGCGAGGCACATAAGCTGGCCAAGCTGGGCGTCCCTGTCTCCATCGGTGCGCATGGCCAAGAAGCTGGCATTGCCGCGCATTGGGAGCTTTGGTCCTTCGTCCGTGGGGGCATGTCGCCCATCGAAGCGCTCGCAGCAGGCACCATCGAGTCCGCACGTTCGCTGGGCTATGACAAGGATGTAGGGTCCATCGCCGCCGGAAAGCTTGCCGATCTCGTCATCCTCGATGCCGACCCAAGCGTCGATATCCGCAATTCGGATAAGGTCGCAAAGGTCATGATCGGTGGCCGTCTATATGACGCAGCCACGTTGAATGAAGAGGTTACCGGCACGCGCAAGCGCATGCCGTATTATTGGGAATAAAATTATCCCGGTGAGTATAATTTTCTGGCCCGGGCGAACAATCCCGGGCTGGGAAATGGTGCGCACATATCCCAGTCATTATGTGACGGCATGCCAAATCATTTCAGGAAAAAAGCTGACTCCACATTGCTGTAAAATGCAGTATAGAACAAAACATGAACATCAACGCGATTCTACCGACGACGGCTTTTCCTTCTGCGCATGACGCATGGAAACAATATCAGCCGAACGCATCGTTCCCCTTATTGCCCATCGGCGCGCCCCGAGTCGATGAACGCTTGCACGGCGGCATCGCCCAAGCCGGGCTGCATGAATTTTTTGGCGGGGCAAAGGCGGACGCGCATGTGGCGGCGGCATTTGCCCTGCTGCTGGCATGGCGGTTGCCCGACAGCGATGCAGGAATTTTTTGGATATCAGGCGATAAGGAACGCCAGACGTCGGGGCGGCTATACCCGCTTGGGCTATCGGCCATGGGCGGCAATCCATCGCGCATATGTCTGGTCCAAACCACCGATTTGCGCGACGCCCTACGCGCGGCGGCCGATGCCATCCGGTCAAAGGCGGCCAGCGCCATCATATTGGAAACGCATGGCAATGCCCGCTTGGTGGACCTGACATCGACGCGGCGTTTGGCACTCGCTGCGGCAGAAAATGGCGTATTGGCGTTGCTGGTGCGCGGCGACGCTGTGCCTATGCCAAGCGCAGCCAGCACAAGATGGCAGATATGCGCGGCGCCGTCGGTGCCCTTGGCGGGCAATGCGCCGGGCCTTCCAACCTTTGACATCAACCTGCTGCGCCATCGCGGTGGCACAGCGCCCTTTGCGGCAAGAGTGACTTGGGATCATGCAACACGAAGCTTTTTTGACACGCCGCTATCTGGCGGTCTTTCTACCCCTATTACCGACGCAGAGGTTGATCCGCAGCAAAGGTTCCGCGCCTGATACGCCTTTTGCAATGGTCGAAAAGCAACGCGGGGCAATGCGGTTGGCGGCCTGCGATCCGGCAGCACTGGCGCTCGGTTTAAATGCTGGCTTGGCGCTGGCCGACGCCCGCGCCCGCGTGCCTGACCTCATGGTATTTGACCATGATCCAGCGGCGGACCGCGCATTGCTGCATTGGCTGGCCGACGGGTGCGAACGCTATAGCCCCGCCTGCATGCTTGACCCGCCGCAAGGGCTGTTGATTGATATTACGGGCTGCACCTACCGCTTTGACGATGATGAGGTGCGCTTGGCCAAGGATCTGAAGCGCCGCTTGCGCCGCCATGGCCTCACCGGACAGATTGCCTTGGGCGCAACGCCCGACAGCGCACGGGCCAAGGCACGTTATGCCAAATCGACAGTTCCCGCTTTGCCCGTCGAGGCGTTGGACGCCGGAGACAAGGTGCATCAGGCGCTGCGCCGTGCGGGTCTCAAAACATTGAAGGACTTGGCCTGCCGCCCGCGCAAGCCCTTTGCCGCCCGCTTTGGCAAGGCGACCGTCGTTAAGCTGGCGCGGCTATTGGAGGAAGAGGATGCACGCATCACCCCGCGCCGCCATGTGCCCGTCATCACCGTCACGCAGAATTTTGCTGAGCCCATATCGCGCACTCATGACGTTCTGGATAGCATCGCGACGCTGACCCGCGAGGCCGCTGCGCAGTTGAATGACCGCAGCCAAGGTGGCCGCCGGTTTGAGGTCAGCCTGTTTCGCAGCGATGGCCATGTGGCGCGGCTGGCGGTCGATACGGGCGCACCGACACGGGACCCCGCCCTTTTGATGCGGTTGATCCGCGAACGAATTGACGCGCTGTCCGACCCGCTTGACCCCGGCTTTGGCTATGACCTCATTCAACTCAGCGTGCCGACGGCGGATATTTTGCTGCCATCGCAGGCGGGGTTGGAAGCAAAGGTCGACCATATCGCACAGACCGCCGCCTTGATTGACCGGCTCAGCGTTCGGTTGGGCCGTGACCGCGTGCGCTATTTTGCCGAACGCAACAGCCATATTCCGGAGCGCGCCGCCGTCGAGTGCGCGGCGCAATCCGGCCAGCCGCACACGCAGTGGCCAAAACCCGCCGACGCCGAACCGCCGATGCGGCCCTTCCGCCTGTTCGAAACACCGCAGCGGGTGGAGGCTTTGGCCTCAATCCCCGATGGCCCGCCGCGCCAGTTTCGTTGGCGCAAAAACCTGCATCATATTGTCGCTTATGAAGGCCCCGAGCGCATTGCCGCCGAATGGTGGCGGCGCAAGGCGGGGCATGAACCGGGCAAAGGCGGGCCAACGCGCGATTATTACCGTGTGGAGGACAGCGAAGGGCGGCGTTTCTGGCTGTTCCGCCATGGCCTATATTCCGAAACCGATGCGCCGATTTGGTATCTACACGGGCTGTTCGCATGACACAGGCCCCTGTCTATGCGGAGCTGGTTGCGGCGACCAATTACTCCTTCCTACGCGGGGCATCGCATCCCGCCGATATGGTGTTGCAGGCGGCAGCACTTGGCCTCAACGCCATTGGCATAGCCGATCGGAACAGCGTCGCGGGCGTTGTCCGCGCATGGGTCGCGGTCAAAAAGGCGAAGGCCGAAAATGTGCTGCCGCAAAGCTTCCGCTTGGTGACGGGCAGCCGCTTGGTCTTTGCCGATGGCACGCCCGACATTGTTGCCTATCCCAAAAATCGCAACGGCTGGGGCCGACTGACACGATTGCTGACGGTCGGCAATATGCGCTCCAACAAGGGCGGGTGCATCTTGCGCTTTGATGATCTGGCTGGATATTTGGAGGATTTGCTGCTGATCCTATTGCCGCAGTCGACCGCCGAAGAGAGCAACCCGCATAAAAAACCCGTCGCATATGACCATGCCGATGGTGACACAAAGCTGCGTCTGGTGGAGACCGCACCGGCCGATTTGGATGGAGTGATGCGCCGCCTGCAAAAGCTTGCGCCCGACAGGGTCTGGCTTGGCATAAGAATGCATGGCCGCGGCAAGGACCGACGAGAGTTGGAGGAGCAGCGCACGCGCGCCCAGCAATGCGGGGTGCCGATCCTTGCGGTCAATGACGCGCTTTATGCCGATAGCGCCGCACGGCCGCTGCATGATGTGCTGACCGCGATCCGCTTAGGCCTGTCGGTAGATCAGGCGGGTACGCAGTTGGAGGCCAATGCCGAACGCTATTTGAAATCGCCCCCTGACATGACGCGGCTGTTCGCCTGCGCGCCAGAAGCGATTGCGGAGAGCCAAAATCTCCTCAATCAAATTGCTTTTGACCTCAGCCAGTTAAAATATGAATATCCCAAGGAGCCAGTGCCAGACGGGTGGGAACCGCAGGACTGGCTGGAACATCTGGTGCGCAGCGAGGCCGAGCGGCGGCACCCCAATGGCCTACCCCCCAAATGGGTCCGTGCGCTGGATGAAGAATTCACTTTGGTGCGCCGGAAAAATTACGCCTGCTATTTTCTGACGGTCCATGACATCGTTCAGTTTGCGCGATCACAAGACCCGCCGATCCTGTGTCAGGGACGTGGCTCCGCTGCCAATTCGGTGATTTGCTACTTATTGGGCATCACATCGGTTGACCCTGTCGCCAATAATCTTTTGTTCTCGCGCTTTCTGTCCGAAGAGCGGGACGAACCACCTGATATCGACGTCGACTTCGAACATGAACGGCGCGAGGAGGTGATGCAATATGTCTATCGCCGGTTTAAGCGACATCGCGCCGGCATTGCCGCGACGGTCATCCATTATCGCCCGCGCAGCACTGTACGCGAAGTAGGCAAAGCCATTGGCCTTACCGAAGATGTGACGGCACGGTTGGCAGGCACCGTCTGGGGCAGCTTTGGTCGCGACTTGCCTGAGGCGCGGTTGATGGAAGCTGGCTTTGACCCCGAAAACCCGCAGATCGCCCGACTGCATGCCTTTGTCGGCCAATTACTCAATTTTCCGCGCCATTTGTCGCAGCATGTCGGCGGCTATGTCCTCACCGAAAACCGGCTGGATGAAACCGTGCCAATCCACAATGGCGCGATGGCAGACCGGACCTTCATCGAATGGGACAAGGATGATATCGATGCGTTGAACCTATTGAAGGTTGATATCTTGGCATTGGGCATGCTGACTTGCATCCGCAAAAGCTTCGAAATGCTACGGCAAACAGGCGGTGGGGATTATAGCTTGGACAGCGTTCCAGCCGAGGACCCGGCTGTCTATGCCATGCTGCAAAAGGGCGACAGCATCGGCACATTTCAGGTCGAAAGCCGCGCGCAGATCAACATGCTGCCGCGCCTAAAGCCCAAGGAATTTTACGACCTTGTCATCCAAATCGCGATTGTGCGCCCTGGCCCGATTGAGGGCGATATGGTCCACCCTTATTTGCGGCGGCGCAATGGCGAGGAGAAGGTCGAATATCCCTCTCCCGCGCCGCCGCATGACCCCGATGAGCTGCACGATATTTTATACCGCACATATGGCGTCCCCTTGTTTCAGGAACAGGCGATGAAGCTGGCGATGGTCGCCGCCGCATTTACGCCCGACGAAGCCAATGGCCTACGCCGCGCAATGGCGACCTTCCGCAATTCAGGCACGATGCCGCAATATAAGGACAAGATGATCAATGGTATGGTGCAGCGCGGATATCAGCAGGATTTTGCCGAACGTTGCTACAAACAGATTGAGGGCTTTGGCAGCTATGGCTTTCCCGAAAGCCATGCGCAGGCCTTTGCCCATCTGGTCTATATTTCATCCTGGTTGAAATGCCATCATCCGGCGATTTTTACCGCCGCCTTGCTCAATGCGCAGCCCATGGGTTTTTACGCGCCAGCGCAACTTGTGCAGGATGCCCAGCGGCACAATGTTGATGTCCGCGCCATTGATGTCAATTTCAGCGCTTGGGACAATGTGATTGAGGCCGGCGCCTTGCGGCTTGGCTTCCGGCAGATCAGCGGGTTTCAGCAAGATTGGGCGTTGGCGATTGCAGCTGCGCGGCCCTTTGCTTCGCTCGAGCAATTGGCGCGCAAGGCAAAGCTGCCACCCCGTGCCTTGCATATATTGGCCGATGCCGATGCCTTGCGCTCGCTTGGGCTTGATCGGCGGGAGGCGGGCTGGGAGGCGCGGCGCACGCCATCGGATGAGCTGCCCTTATTTGCCGCGGCAGATGCACGAGAATTGGCGCAGGAGGCGGAAATTGCACTGCCTATCATGCCCGTCCGCGAACATGTCGCCGCCGATTATCACATGACGCGATTGTCGCTGAAAGGGCACCCAATGGCGTTCTTACGCGATATCTTCGCCGCCGAGGGCATATTGACCTGCGCGCAGACCGACGCGGCAAAACATGGCACGCGCGTTAAAACCGCCGGCGTTGTGCTGACACGGCAAAGACCGGGAAAAGGCAATGCCATTTTCATCACGATTGAGGATGAAACGGGCACCACCAATGCGTTATTGTGGTCGCGGCTGTTCGAACGGCAACGCCGCGCCGTCATGGCGTCACGGTTGATGGTTATCGAGGGCGAGGTGCAGCGCAGCAAGGAAGGCGTGGTGCACCTTATGGCGACGACCATCACCGACCGCTCGCAGGAGCTGGAACGTCTGTCGCAGGAGCATGACCCAAATGTACCGCTGAGCCGGTCAGACGAATTTGCCCGCCCCGTTTATCCGCGCCACGGCCATCCGCGCGACGTCCGCCTCTTACCCAAGTCACGCGACTTTCATTGAAACCTTAAGCCGCGTCCTTGGCGGCACGGCGGGCGGCAAGTTCCTCCACCGAGGCCGCGCGCATGAACGGGTTGGTTGCGCGTTCCAAGGCAATCGTCGTCGGCACCGTCGCCACACCACGATCGCGCAACGCAACAACATCGGCCAGACGCGCGGCAAGGTCGGCATTGTCCGGCTCCACCATCACCGCAAAACGGGCGTTGCTGAGCGTATATTCATGCGCGCAATAAATTGCGGTATCGTCGCCCAAAGCCTCCAGCTTACGCATATTGTCAAACATCTGCGCCGCGGTGCCTTCGAACAATCGACCGCAGCCCATCGCGAACAAGGTATCACCGACAAAGGCGGCCTGCTCGGTGGCGAAATGATAGGCGATATGGCCTGCGGTATGCGCCGGCACGTCGATTACGTTCGCGCGCAATGCGCCCAATTGGACCACATCCCCGCCGCGCACATGCACGTCCAGCGTCGGTATCCGCTCGGCTTCGTCTGCAGGCCCGGTGATGACGCAGCCCGTCGCCGCCTTAATCTCTGCATTGCCGCCGACATGGTCGGGATGCCAATGCGTGTTCCAAATCTGCGTAATCGTCCATCCGCGCGCGTCCGCCGCTGCCAAGACAGGGGGTGCAACCGCCGGATCGACGACCAAAGTCTCTCCGCTTTGCGCCTCATGCACCAGCCAGACATAATTGTCCGACAGCACCGGGACCCGCACAATCTCCAGCATCGTCACCACACCCCAATATTGGGCATGCTGCCCCATGGCTCCGCAGGCGGAAGATTGCCCTCTTGCAGCAGTTCAATCGAGATGCCGTCGGGTGTCCGCACAAAGGCCATATGCCCGTCGCGCGGCGGGCGGTTAATCGTTACCCCTGCATCCATCAGCCGCTGACAAGTCGCGTAAATATCGTCGACGCGATAGGCCAAATGGCCAAAATTGCGTCCGCCGTCATATGCCTCCGGCGCGCTGCCATCGGCCGGCGGCCAGTTGTACGTCAACTCCACCTCGGCAAGCCCGGCCTGCCCCGGTGCCGCCAAAAAGATCAAGGTGAAGCGGCCTGCCTCACTTTCGAAACGGCGCACTTCCTCCAGACCGATCAGCTTGAAAAAAGCGACCGTTGCATCGGGGTCCGTGACGCGGATCATGCTGTGTAGATAGCGTGTCGGCATATTCATTCCATTCACAAAAAGTGGTCTATTGGACATAGCCATGAACCGTGACCGCTGTCCACACAAGGTCGGGAAACACCCGCCCCAATTATCTAGATTGCGGTTCATCCTTCGCTGTGGGCGTCGCCGTCGCCGCTAAAGCCGCAAGCTGTGCCGTTGCGGTCACCGCTTGGCGGCTATTGGGTCCGATCTTAATGACCTGTTCCCATTGCTTGCGCGCGGTGTTGTCGTCGCCAGCGGCAATGGCGATATTGCCCGCCTCCAACGCCACCGCCGGATCGCTGGGCAGCAATGCCGCCGCGGTTTGAATAAAGGCCAGCGCATCGGGCAATTTGTTCAATCGCCGGGCCAAGGTCGCCGACAACAACCATGCCGCGCCATTTTCAGGCGCCAACTGCCGCGCTGTGGCCAAGGCGGCCTCCCCATCGGCGCTTTTGCCCAAGGCGACCAGCGCACGCGCGCGATCCACTTCGCTATCGGCGCGTTCAACATTATCGAGAGCTTTAGACGCGAGCGCTTTGTCCAGCGCATCCACTGCGACATCTGCCTGCCCTGCGGCAATCGCGGCATTGCCCGCTTGGGCCCAGAAACGCGCGGCGCGCGGATCGCCCTTGGCTTGCGCCAAAGTGGCTGCCTCGGTCAGCATCGGCACCGCAAGGTCAAATTTAAAATCGGTCGCCAGCGCAAAGCCATGGCAGGCACGCGCCAGATAGCCGCCCTTTTGCTGCGCCCATAAGCTGGCACTCGAAATCGCCGAAGCGGGATCTTTACTGGCCAGCGTTAGACATTCGCTGAACTGCACCTCATCCAAAGTCGGAAGCGGTTGTGCTGCGGCGGGCGTTGCGGCCTGAAGGAGGAAGAGGGGAAAGAGAAGCATATGGGATCCTAAAAAAGGCCGTCACCCTGAACTTGTTTCAGGGTCCATTGACCAACCTGAACTGCCGGTCGCGTGGCACGATGGATGCTGGAACGTCAGTCACCATTGGTGAAACGAGTTCAGCATGACGGGTTATATCCTAATAGACCTTGCCAACTTGCCAACAACATCAATCAGCAAGGCAATATCCTGATCCCGTGACAGCCGGTGGTCGCCATCCTTTAACAATATCGTCTGCACATCGGATGAACGCAGCGCAGCTGCGAGCTTCAACGACGTCTCCCATGGCACGTCGGGGTCATTTTGCCCGTGGATCAACCGCACGGGGCAATCGATGCCGACCACGCCAGTCAGCCGGAGATTGCCTTGCCCCGATAGCCAAAAATCTTGGGTGATAACCATCGGATCATAGCCATAATCGCTGGGCCGTTCGATACGGCCATTGGCGGCAATCGTTGCGCGGTCGGCGGCGTCGAAATCCCAATCGGTAAAATCGGGCGCGGCGGCAATGCCCACCATCGCGGTGACTTGATCACCCAAAGCTTCCGCCACCAACAGCATGAGCCACCCGCCCATTGACGAGCCAATCAAGATCAGAGGACCTACATTCGCCGCCGCAATCACCGCCAGAACATCGTCGCGCCAAATGTCGAGCGTGCCGTCTTCAAACGCGCCATCGCTCTCGCCGCAGCCGGAATAATCCAAACGAAGTATGGCCAGACCTTGCTCGGTCGCCCACGCCGCCAGCGCCTGCGCCTTGCCGCCTTGCATATCCGATTTATATCCGGGCAGAAAAACCAACGTTGGCCCGCGCCCCTGCACATGCCGATAGGCCAAGCGCACACCATCGGCGCGTGTGGCAAACATCATTGGCGTATCTGGCATCGGGGGAACAGACAGCGTCAGATGACCCAGTCAACGGTCATCATTTGCGTCACATCCTGCCCCTTGGCTCGACGCTGTTCGACCATGATGCTGTTCAACCGCTTCACCGTATCGCTGCCCGATGTGATGCACAGACCAGGGATGACCGCATGGACCAGCGCCTTCATCCCGCCCCAAATCATCGTAAAGCCAAAGCGGCTGGCGACACCGAAATGTTCGACATAATTTTCATCGACGCTTTTGGGGTGATCGACAAAGAGGCGGTTGAACATAAAAGGTCCTTATCGAATGCTGCGGTGGGCAATTGGACCGAGTGTAACGCAAACCTTATTTAAAATCAAAGCCGAAGCCTGCATTGGCGGTGCGGTTTTGCGTGCACATAGGAAAGTTGTCGGTTGCGGGCGTAAGCTTAACGGCTTCGCTATCGTTTCCGCCGCTTCGCGGTTCCGGCTGAACAATTTTCCAATCCAGCTGTCGCCAAAACCAACAAAAAAGGCCCCGTGAGGGGCCCATTTATGTTGGTTGCGGGAGTAGGATTTGAACCTACGACCTTCAGGTTATGAGCCTGACGAGCTACCGGGCTGCTCCATCCCGCGCCACCAACGAAGCGATATCTCTATCGCCCGGAAGCCTTTTTTGTTTCCCGTTCTGCGTCTGCAAAACGGCGGCGGGCTGCTCCATCCCGCTTTACCAAAATGCCCTGTATTTCAACGGAGCGAAAACGAAAAAAGGCGGACATCCGTCGAATGAACGACAGCGGTCCGCCTTTTGAATTATGAATGGGTTCTTCCAATGCACTTATATCATGAGCGCCGGCTACAATGCCTGGCGACGCCCTACTCTTCCAACGCTTAAGCGGTAGTACCATCGGCGCAGTTTGGTTTCACGGCCGAGTTCGAGATGGGATCGGGTGGGTCACAAACGCTATGGTCACCAAGCAATGAAGCAGGCGCTCACTAACAAGTGAAATTGGGTTATAATCGATGCCCGTGCAGGGAATATTATCTGGTTGCGATGTAATCATCCGCCATCAACGGTGCTGAAAGATCAGCATTGTCATTGATGGTGGGACTTCAAGCGCGAAAAGAGTAATTAGGATTGGTTAGCTTCACGCATTACTGCGCTTCCACACCCAACCTATCAACGTAGTGGTCTACTACGACTCGATGAAATCTAATCTC
>Ga0315905_10008571_pt1 | contig 10344 bp, 7 predicted proteins | sample LakEriMetagenome_5_FD_203522 | JGI IMG/M metagenome (GOLD analysis project Ga0315905, IMG submission 203522) | Freshwater fungal communities from buoy surface, Lake Erie, Ohio, United States - Buoy 4 MA121 | ecosystem: Environmental > Aquatic > Freshwater > Lake | place: USA: Lake Erie, Ohio... | reverse complement strand
ACCACAGTGCCACATGGATTTGTAACTGGCAATACAATAACAATAACTGGCATGTCAGACACAGCATATAATACAAACGGCAAAATTATAGAGGTGCCATCAAGTACTTCATTTATTATAGAAAAGAACATAGGTAAGATTGGCTATCTAACATCTGCTGGAGTAGCCACTATACCAGAAACAAAAGCAGCAATTGCAAATAAGATATTAATTAGATTTGATAAAAATCATGCACTACCATCCGAAGTTACAGTTAGCATAACTTATAAAGATGGAACAGTAAAGTCAACAACTATGCCAACTTTTAGTACTAATTTTCCAGGAGGAGAAGTATCTTTATATCCTACCGAAACAGATACAAACTGGAATTATTTTACTGACAATATTTACAGAGCACCAAAGTATATAAAGTCAATTGCATTAACTGCAAAAAATCCTGGCGGAACAAGTGTTATGGGATTAATAGAAATTTCTGCAAGATGGGTAAAAGAAATAAGCCCACTAGTTGCAGGATTTTCATTATCACAAGAGTCTTCAAATTCATCTTCAAGCGACATACTTCCAGTAGGAAAGCTTTCAGCAAATGTTCTTTCTTTGTCTTTGTCAAACTATAATCAGAACCAGGTTATGATTAGATCATACAATAGAGAAAAGCCATGGACAACTATTGCCAATGGACCATCTGATTTTGATTTCTTATACACATTTAAAAATGCAGAACTAAGACCACACTTTAAGATATATGATGGCTCAACAGAATATAAGATTCCACAGGGATCTTACTACATGGATAGCTGGACAATCAATAACTTTGGCGACACAGACATAGTTGCTCTAGATGGAGCAAAATATTTAATGGAGTCAATAGCCCCAGACATGCTATGTGAAACGTACTCAGCGACTGCAATAATTAGAAGACTACTAGACTCAGTTGGATTTACAAATTATAATATAAATATGGTAACAGAGACATCTGCAAAGGGTGCCGTAGTAATTAAAGATACTTCAATACCAACAATAGGATACTGGTGGACAACAGATTCAAAAACGGTATGGGAGCACCTTCAAGATTTGTGTAGAGACATACAGATGAATGCCTTCTTTGATCAAAATAATGTTTTGCAATTTTATACAAGAGATAAGATATATTCACAAACGGTACCAGTTTGGAATTTTTATGAAAAGCAAGAAGGGTCAGTTCTTCCCAACATTATTTCTTTAAGTCAAGAAGAAGTTGCTTCTGGAAATAACGTAAAGATTATATGGAATTCAATTGTGCCAACTCAATATACTGGAGATGCTACAAAGCTTGCACAAGCACCAACAACTTTTTTAAGCGCAGGTGGACTAAAGCTAGACATATCAAAAGACACACCAGCAGATAATACTGTGCTGGTTATAAACAATAATACTATTGGAGATTCTTATAGTCAGTATCAAAGTGGATTTGCATTCAGCGGATACTTCCTTATTGACTCAGAGGTAATTGAATTTGATGCATTAGAATATCAATTTATTGATTTTAATGATGATGAGAATATTGTTTGGATAGCTTCACAAAATGATGTTAACAAGTATGTGTCATTGTCAAAGCCAGGATTTGTTGATGTTAATAACATTATAGGAACAGCATACTTTAAACCAACAGGAAGATACCGTGTTAAAACACGTGGAGCACTTGGCACAGTGGCAGCGGACCATAAAGCAACACCAATGAATGTAATAGAATCTGGCGGATGGGAAGAAAGAGTGGTGGAGTGGGTATGAGACTAACAACAGCACAACTTATTGACGGAGGATCATCTATTGGTACATCTATCGACATGCTATACGCATCATCAATACACGAGATATCAAATAAAGATCTAGAATTAGCCGAAAACCCAAATATAAATATACATATATCTGTAAAAGAAATTGATCTGGGGATAGACCCAGATGGATACATAGTAACCTATCAGATGTTCTCATCAGATGGAGTTTCACCAGACGGGCCAGAATCAAGTTTTTGGCCAGGAAGCCAAACTAGAAAGCTAATATTTTATAAGCACAATGTAACAAAACTGGTATGTGCAAATAATCTAATTACATTTACTGCAACAGCACATAATTTTGCAGTAGGAGACTATGTAACTATAACAAATACTTTTCAAAGATTTAATGTCTCAAAAAAGAAAGTCATATCTGTAACAGCAAATACATTTTCTTTTGACGGAACTGGAGTAACTCCTATAACAGAAAGATCTACAACTGGTACTGCTATTCAAGACATGATAATAACTGGAATAAACTCTGGTAGATACTATGATTTTAGAATAAATCCATACAAAGGAAACCCATCCCTTGAAGCAAATATAAGCAAGAACTCAGAGCTTATAAGTAAATACAAAACATCATACTATTCTCCAATTGCAAGAGACAAGATATCTCCTGCCTCATTAGCAAATCAAACATCTGGAAAATCATACTTAGAAATTTTTAATGATAGAAAAAATAGCACTTCTATTGTATATAAAGATTTTGAATCAGTTGTTCCGCCAGGGTCTACATATGATCAATATTACTTGGCAACACCTCAAAGTGGATATTATTCTTTTGGAACAACTGTTTATTTTGATACAGCAATTAATTCAAATGGAAGAAATTCAGCAGGAATAGGATTCTTTGTATCAAACAATGGAGGTACTGGATACTTTGTCCAGCTCAGCACAGAATCAAATGCATCAGATGCAAATAAAAAACCACTTAGAATAATAAAAGTTGACGGATCAGAGCAAAGAGTTTTAAAAGATTCACAAATAACAAGAGACTCCCAGTTTGCTGGAGTTCAGGCTGGAACAACATACACTATTGATTTGAAAGTAAAGTATACAACAACTCAAACAGTTATAATATGTTTTATTAATGGACAAAGAGTTGTTGCCACTGACAATGTGAGTAATGATAAAAGATTCCCAGGAACAATAAGTCCTAAAAAAGGAGTGGCACTATTTGCCACAGTAGGAAAATCATTTTTTGATTACGTATATGCAGACACTATAACAGAAGAACAGTATAAAAAAGCAGAGTACTCTACAAATTTCTATGCAGGACAATTCTCAAATGATATATTAGATTTATCATTTGGAGATTTTATATACAACTCTGTAAGCGAAGATGACGAAATTGCAAAAAAGCCAGGGGCGGTGGAAGAGTTTGGATCTACAGTAAGAGAGATATATAGACTAACTACAAAATTTGATGAACGTCCAGCTAAGCCTATTGACATATCTTTATCTTTAAATAAGTCAGCAAAGATATTGGGCAATAAAACGTCTGCTTATGGGACAGATATATTTGTTTTAAACAATTCATCTACAACAGTTCCGCTAGAAGATTCAAAGACCAACAGCCTATTTGTTTTTGGAAATCAGATAAACAAAACCCCAGACCAAGAATTTTCTACAGTAAAAGAAAATGACTATAAGAGCGACGAGCCAATAGTTTTTCAGTCTATGTGGCTACAAAATGAAAACGATGTAGAGTCATTGGCATACTGGATCAAGGACGCAGTTGTAAATAAAGGAAGAATATTGGTGGCAGAGGTTTTTGGAAACCCGCTATTGTCTCCTGGAGATATTGTAAGCGTAAAGTATACATATCAAGGTCTGGACGGAACAGAGAAATTTATTATTACTGGCGTATACCACACATACAAGGAAGGCCTAACTACAGAAATTACCTGTAGATCATTGGGAACACAAATGGTATAATGATAAAATGACAAGAAGCGACTCGAGACAACCAGTAGTATCAGAAAATGATATTGACTATACTTTATTTTTAAACAAAAATAAATTTCTTGTTACCAAAAAAGAAGCTCAGGCTGCATATGTAGGTTCAGATTCTGCCTATGATGATGGCTCAACAAACCCAAACCCAAATCCAAACCCAAATCCAAAGCCAGAACCTGAGCCTGATCCAAAGCCAAAGCCTATAAAAAAAGATGTCCCAGATCTTAGTGACATTGAAAGTATTACATTTCAAGAAGACTATGACCCAACCACTAAGCTAACAACCATGACTGCATTTATTAAAATTAGAAACTCAAGCGACAATAAAGAAAACATTGCTGGAGTAGATGCAAGAATATTTGATGCTGCTGCACCTAGAAATGTAAATGAGACACCAGCAGGTAACCCACAGAAATTTATTGCACCTACACCAACTGTACCAGCAGTAACATTTAGTAGATATGGAAATAGCAATACATCTCTTGCTTGGGGATGGAATAACTCAACAGGCCTAGGCTCATACGAGTCAGTAAGTTATGAATGGATAATTAGCACAACTGCTGGCAAAAATGCAACATCCCTAGATAACGGAACTAAAGATTTTGTTGCCTCTGCTTCAAAAACAATTGGAGATAGTGGTAAGAATAGAACATATAGAGTGAGCTCATATGAAGGAGATACATCTGCAACAGCTAGCCCAAGGTGGCTTCGTGTAAGAGCAGTTGTAGTTGGAACAAATGGAAAGACATACTACTCACAGTATTCTACACCAAAATAATGGAGATAATATGATAACAGGTACATACATATATTATGAAGACGGCAAAGAGATAGGCCGTTCAAAAAATATTATAACAAAGTTTGGTAAAAGATATTTAACTAATCTTCTTGCTGGCAAAGTAGAGACAGCTGATAGAGATATGGCATTTGGAATAGGATCAACTGCAGCAACTGTAGATGACACAAGATTAGAGTTTGAATTCTATAGACTGCCAGTAGGAATTTATAGCACAGACATACAGACAGATACCGATGGAACTACATACGCAGTAGTCTATAAAGCAACATTGCCACAAGATGTTTCTGGTGTAATTTCAGAAATTGGAATTTATCCATCAACAAGAACATCTTCAAATAATTATGACAGCAAATTTCTTTCAGAGTTTTCAAGTCCCCTAGACTGGGAAGAGCTAGCAGGAGGCAACCCAGCCCTTGGCTATGTAAATGGAAAAATTGGAGACACCACACTTGAGATGTATTCAGGAACGGGATCATCAAAAGAATATGTGACGTCAGTAATCCCAATTGATTTATCTGGATATTCAAAGCTAGACTCCCTATCTTTTGTTTATTATCAAAACGATTTAAATCTTTCAAATATAAAGATAAGATTCTATAGCGATGTTGACAAGTACTATCAGATACAGATAGCGCCTGCAGGTGGAGTAGGGTATAAAATGGCAGACGAAATATACCTAGAGCAACTATTTGCGGGGGCAGTAAATGGACCAGACATATCAAGCATTAATAGAATTGGAATAGTTGTAACCCCAATTACTGGACAACAGACATCTATTGGCGCAGACGGACTCAGAATAAATGATGAGGATACATTTGATCCAAACTTTGGTATTATAAGTAGATCAATACTTTCTTCACCGCTATATAAAACAACTGGAAGAACAGTAGACGTAGAATACAGATTGGACTTAAACTTATAAAATGGCAGAGTATCAGGATTTACTTAAAGACACATCGCAGTCATATGACAACGGCGATTACTTTATTGTAACCATACCAGGCCTGATACCAGGAACTATTTATCCATTAGAGTTTAGATGGAAATATAAGGATGGAACATTTGGAGAAGATTGGTCTGCAGTAAAAGTTATTACCGCACCTGCTGAATCTATTCCACAACCACCATCCCCAGCAGTTGTAACATACTCACAGGGAATTATTACAGTAAAATGGGACGGCAAAAATTCTACTGGTGGATCTTATCCTGCAACATTAGATAAGATTGAAGTTTACATAAAATGGGCGGCAGATGCAGATAACCTATACATTAGCAAAGGCTCAATCCCAGCAACAGGTGGATCAATAAATATACCAGTACTACCAGGTGATTATAATATAAAGCTAAGGTCAGTGTCGAAAACAGGTGCATGGTCTGGATTTAACCAAGTTGTAAATGTAACAGCAAAAGCAGATGCCCCAGTAGTTCCAACATCAATTGTCCCAGCATGGTCTGGCACAGACTTTACTATAGGATTTAATTCTAATCCAGCAGCAACAGGAAATGAATATTTATCTTTTTACCTAATTAAGTTAACAGCTAATGATGGTACAACAAGAGACTTTACCTTAAGAGCAACCAATGCTGCATCACAAAAGTTTGCTTTAAGTTTAGCAGAGAACACAGCGGCATTTGGTGTTCCACAGACATCATTCTCAGGCTCTGTATCCACAGTAGATGTCTATGGCAATGTTGGAACAGCTGTAACATTTGGTGCACACGTATATGTAAATAATTTACCAGCACCAACAATAACTGTAACAGAAGCAGTTGAGGGGTATGCAGTATCATACACAACACCAGCGGATAAAACATTTAGCAGTATTGAAATACAAGAGGTAGAGTCAACCGCAACAAATGACCCAGCCTTTGGATACGAAACATGTTTTTCTGGATCATCTAATCCAGCAGTAATAACAAGAAGTAATCAAAACAAGCGTTGGGTGAGAGCTAGATTTATTGCTAATAACGGAAGTGCTGGACAATACGGAACAGCAGTTTCTGTTACACCTAAATCAGTAGTTGTTGCAGATTTAATTCCACCAACAAATCCGACAGGAATAGGTGCGGTTGCAACAGTTGATGCTTACGACCAAACTGGATTTAGTTTGTCTTCAAGGATTTCTTGGACAGCATCAACAGATACTTCTACAAGAGGTTACAGACTTCGGTGGTCACCAGATAACCCAGCAACAGTGCCAAATCCAAATTGGGAATATGGATTTACAAATGCTAGTTCATTTACTGCATCTGGGCTTATTCCAAATGTAACATATTACTATCAAGTTGCATCTGTGGATCAATATAATAATACACAAACATACAGCGCAACCCAGACTTTCACAGCTGCAGATTCTGCTGCAACCGCTGTAAATGCTGCAGCAAGATTAAAATCAATATTGGCAATTGGTGGAGCAACAGGAGACCTGTTTAAGTTTGGAACAGGAATACCTGATTCAATTAATACTTCTATAACAACTACCCCAACAAACTCACCTTCACCAGTTGGCGGATATCATGGAATACTTTTAAATAAAACGGGAAACAAAAACAACTACTGGCTTACAACAGGACAATTGCGTGTTGGAACAGATACACAGTTTATGTACTTTAATGGAACAAACCTTTATCTTACTGGAAATATAAATGCAGCAAGCGGATCATTTACTGGTAATGTAAATATTGCAAACGGTGGCTCATTATATTCTGGTGCAATTGTAGGTGGAAATTTATCTGGTGCTGGATATATATTAAATTCAAGTGGCCTTACATTTAACTCAGCAGGCACAAATGGTATAACAACTATTAATGGAACTACTGGGAAGCTTACTACAGCATCTGCTTCTATTGGTAACTGGGATGTTACAACAACAGCTATATCAAAAACAAGCACCTCTGGAACACTAACTTTAAATTCAGCTACAGCTCAGATAACTGCGGCTAGCTCGACATATCAAGCTGGTATAGCTACACCAAATACGAACTCTCCATCTGACATTGTGTTCTGGGCAGGTGGTACAAGAAGCACATCTGCTCCATTCTATGTAAGGGCAGACGGATCAGTTGTTATGACAAGTGCAACTATTACTGGATATGCACAAGGCAACCTATCTAATTATGCAACAACTACAGCGCTAAGCACAGGACTTGCTGGTAAAATAAATGCAGCTGGTGCTGCCGCAGATGTTAATAGCAATACAACAACAATTGCAGGAGGAAAGATTAGAACTGGAGCCGTCCAGTCAACAACATACACTGCACCAGGCGGAACTAGCGGCATATACTCTCAAAGCGGAATGAGCATTGTTCTTGATGGTCAAGGCTCAATTATTTCTAAAAACTTTGTGATAGATACATCTGGAAACGCATTTTTTAGAGGAGCCATTGCAGCAACTAGTGGAACATTTAGTGGATCTATATCTGGGTCTACAATTACTGCTACAGATGGAACAAACACATTAACAATTAATTCTAACGGATCAATATCAAATAGCTCAACAAACTTTAGTGTATCGTCTACAGGAGTTTTGACTGCAAAATCAGCAATAATTTCTGGAAGCCTTACAGCAACAACTGGATCAATTGGTGGATGGTCAATTAGCGCAACAGATATATCAAGTGGCGGAACCATACTTTCAAATACTGGTAAGCTAAGTTTAGGAGTTACAGGAGATGATGCATTAAAATTAAATGCTGGTTCAAATATATCAATGTTTGCAACATCTGGAACAGATGGTCTTTCTTATATTACTTTTTATAGAAATGGATTAAGCGGTGGATCCTGGGATAGCAGAATTGCACAATCAAATGGTGGAAATTTTTATATTAGTGGAGGCAATTACTCTGGAAGCTCTTTTATTAATTTAGCTGCGTATACTGCTGCTTATAGTGGTGCCGAAGCTCGTTCATATAATAATGGAGTTGACCAAACAACCTTTACTGTTGCTAGACAGCTACCTAGTGCAGCAGCTGTTAGCAGCGAATCAAGTGCTGCTGGAAGACAGAGAATGGTTTCTTTTGGAAGAAGAGACAATACTGGTGCTTACACTGGTGCAGGAATTATTACAATTGATGTTTCAGGTTCTGCGCCACAATTTGAGGCTAACTCTGATATAAGAATTAAAAAGAATTTTGAAGTGTATGACGGTGCTCAGTTTATAGAGGACATAAAAAATATATCTCCTTATAAATTTCACTACAATGACATGCCAGACACATCAGAAAAAAGACTTGGATTTATTGCTAATGATTTTTATGAAAACTATAAAGATGTAATTGGCGGCCACCCAGATGCCGTTGATGAAGATGGAGATGTTATACCAATGACATTTTCAAGAGAAGCTTTAATACCGCATATGTTTGCGGCAATTAAGTACTTAGTACAAAAGGTAGAAGAGTTGGAGAATAAATAATGTTCAAGCTTGGATTAAATGAAGATCACACCATGTACACAGTTCTTTCAAGCACAGATGAAGTCTTATTTACTTATAGATATAAGCTACAAGCAGTAGAGCATGTAGCCGCATTAAATCTAGGTAATGATTTTGATCCTGCAGGGAAAGACTATAAGTATATTTCTAATAATATGCTTTGACAAAAACGGCAGCATAATGCTATGATAGTAACCTAAGAGGATGGAATATAATGGATAAAGCAGAATTAGTAGTACAGGCACTACAGCAACGCATTGGAGAGCTTGTCTCAAATTATGAGACACACATAGCAATCCTTCGTGCAGAAATAACTAATTTAACAAACAAGCCTGAAGAAAATACACAGCAAGTAGGAGAGTAACATGGCAGACTATACACTTACACCAGTAAATTTTATGGAGGGGGAACCACTAGACCCTAATAAATTAAACATACTTCAGCAAAACATAACAAGTGTCTTTAAGCAGAATGCTTCATTGCAGAATGCGACAGTTGGACAGAAGTCTATTAATAGAGTTCCAATTATTGATGCTGGAAGAATACCTGTAAGTGGCGTACAGAAGGGCGTAGTAAAAGGCTTTCCAATAAACTGGCTGGGCTCCCAGCTATTTGATCTTAGTGGAGAAACAACGCTTCCATATGTTACAGCAATATACCATGGAAACATTGGCGCAGAAGGATCAAAGGGTAAAAACATTACAATTTCTGTAAACACCCTTAAAGATGATCCAAAGATATATATCTATTCTGATACAAAGATTGATAATGGATTTATATCATGGCAAGCAGTTCAATTCAAAACGCTTAGCTAGTATTGACAACCGCATAAAATATGTTACACTTACGGTGTAACATCAAAGTCACGTACCCGTGACTTTTTCCGTATAAAGGTAAACAATGAGTAACGATTTAAAATGGATGATATCCTCTGACCAGCAGTTCCCTTATCAAGATGATAAGATGATTGCTCTATGGTTTAAGGTAATGAAATGGTTTAAGCCAGATGTGGTTGACTATTTGGGAGACACAGATGATCAGGCTTGCTATAGCAAGTACACAGAGGGACGTTCAGCAGAGTTCTTAAACTATCACAAGACTGAAAGCGGAGATCTCATTGTTCCTATGATGCGTCATGAAGCAAAGGGCGCAAGAGACTTTTATGCAAAGACAAGAGAGATGCTACCAGACGCACAGCTATTCTCAGCACTTGGTAACCATGATATTAGAGTCTTTAATTATGTAGATGCAAAGCTTCCTGAGTATATCAGTGAGGTTACACCAGAATCCCTATGGAGCTTAGACTCATTAGGATATGAATATATTTACTATAACGAATTGC
>Ga0315905_10008570_pt1 | contig 10344 bp, 10 predicted proteins | sample LakEriMetagenome_5_FD_203522 | JGI IMG/M metagenome (GOLD analysis project Ga0315905, IMG submission 203522) | Freshwater fungal communities from buoy surface, Lake Erie, Ohio, United States - Buoy 4 MA121 | ecosystem: Environmental > Aquatic > Freshwater > Lake | place: USA: Lake Erie, Ohio... | reverse complement strand
AAATAACTCATTACCGTGGACGCTTCTTAAGTATGTATGGAAGCGATGAACTTGGACTGCTGACTTGGCGTTTTAAGTTAGCTGATGCTGGTTACGGAGTATCTAGCGATATCTTGAGCCATAGCGTTTCAATGGCGCAATTCTTAGTTGGTCCAATCGCCGAAGTTGTTGGAATGCAGAACACCACAATTAAAGAACGTCCATTGCCTTCTGCAAATGCCAGCCATTACTCACGTGGCAAAGCGAGTGATCCTAAGGGCGTTGTAGAAAACGAAGATTTCGCTTCAATGCTCTGCACCTTCGCCAATGGCGCAACCGGAACTTTTGAAGTTAGCCGCACTGTTGTAGGCCCAGAAAGTCAGAACGCCTTTGAGATTTATGGAACAAAGGGTTCACTTCTTTGGAACTTAGAAAAGATCAATGAGTTGCAGTATTACGAACTCGGCAGTTCGCTCAATACCGGATACACCACTATTTATGGCGGAGATCGCTTCCCATTCCACGGTGCATTTGTGCCTGGTCAAGCAAATGCCATTGGCTTTGAAGACCTAGTTGCAATTGAAGATTATGTATTTATGCAATCAATTGTTGAAGGCAAAGCTTTTGGCCAAAGCTTCAAAGAAGCGGTCGATGTCGTAAGCGTGCAGCAAGCGTTGATTAACTCTTGGAGCTCGCGCACTTGGGAGAAAGTTATAGATTTAAGTCGCTAAACCAAGTTAAAGATTCTGGATTGGCAAGTGCTCCTAAGTTGTTATTTGCAACTTTATTTACCGCGTTAGCAACCGCTAGCTCAACGAGTTTATTGCTCTTGGTACGCGGGAATTCTGGCGCTTGCACAATCAAAGCAGGTACGTGGCGCGGGCTTGCTTTCTGCCTTAGCGCTAATTTGATCTGAGCAATTAGATCTTCAGTTAGCAATTTACCTTCGGCCAACTTCACAAATAGAACGACTCTGGTATCGCCATCCCATTTCTGGGCTATCGCCAAAGATTCTGTAACTTCGGCAAACTCTTCAGTTATGCGATAGATCTCGGCGGTTCCGATGCGAACTCCGCTGGCATTTAGCGTTGCATCTGAGCGGCCCTGCACAATGTATCCACCCTCTGGTGTTTTTTCTACAAAATCTCCGTGCGTCCAAACGTCTGCAAATCGCTCAAAGTAAGCAGATTTAAATTTAGCGTTGCCAGAGTCATTCCAAAAATAAAGTGGCACAGAAGGAAATGTATTTCGGCAAACTAATTCACCCTTTACTCCAACTTCTGCAATTGTGCCTTCATCGGTAAAGACTTGTACATCCAAGCCAAGTGCGGGAACTTGAATCTGTCCGGAATAAACTGGCAAGTCTGGTGAACCGATCATAAAACATCCGCAAATATCGGTGCCGCCTGAAATCGAGGCGAGATGAACTTTCGATGAAACGTTTTCATAAATGAAGTCAAAGCCATCTGGGTTAAGTGGTGATCCGGTAGATGCAATGGTTCGAACTCTTGATAGGTCGTGAGTATCTTTAGGAAGCAATTCCAGCTTTCGAATTGAATCTATATATTTGGCGGAAACACCGAGAAAGGTGAGTTCGTTCTCTTGTGCGATATCAAATAGCCGATTCGGATTTGGGTGCATTGGATTTCCATCAAATAAAACTATTCCTGCGCCGGTTCCCAGCGCCATAAACAACCAGTTCCACATCATCCATCCGCAGGTAGTGAAGTAAAAGGCTTCATCTTTACCCTTTATATCTAGGTGATATCTCTGCTCACTTAACGCTTTTAACAAAACTCCAGCTGCGCTGTGCACGATGCATTTTGGTTTACCGGTTGTTCCGGATGAGAACAAGATAAAACCCGGTCGATCGAAGCCACCCGATACTGAGATCTCACTCTTCGGGTTACAGGTTGCTATCCAATCGGTGAAGTTCAAATATGGAGAGCTTGCTGAACCAATTGCGATGACTTTCTCAAGTGAGGGTAGTTGCGAGACTATCTCGGAAATCTTTTCTAAACAGCTAATTTCCTTGCTGTTATATTGATAATTCGTAGTAACCAATAAGACTTTTGGTCGAATCTGTTCAAAGCGGTCTAATACTGTTGCAGTTCCGAAATCTGCTGAGGTGCTTGAGAAAATAGCACCGATCTTCAGAGCACCTAACGCAAAGAAGGCAGTCTCGGCAACGTTGGCAACAATTGCCGAAACGACATCACCTTCTTTTAGGCCGAGTTGCTGTAAACCGAAAGCGACTTGGTTAGCGATTAAGCGGACCTGCCCACGGGTGTACTGCTTTTTCGTTCCGGATTCGCTTATCTCGGTAATCACTATTTGCTGATCGTCACCCTTAAGTAAGGTATCAACAATGTTTAACTTCGCATCTGGAAAGAATTTACTATCGAGAAAACCACGATCAACTATTCCTTTATCGCCAAGGGTTCCGACCACTCCACTATCTTCAAATACATAGCGCCAGAAAGTTTCCTTATTTTCAATAGACCATTTATGTAGGCTTTGGAAATCACTTACTTTGGCAAATTTCTTTAACTCACTGATCGCCAGATTATCTGACGAAGCAGGCTCCCACAGCGCACGTTGCTTCACTTAAGGGCGACCCATAACTGCAAAGCCACGCTCAAACATTTCCGCGAATGCGATCGATTGGGAATGTGGCATTAGCCATCCTTCTCCCCCGCGAATGCGACGCGACATAGCATCGGCCATTAATTGGTAAGGATCACACGGAGCGAAGTCTTCAACCGTTACTTGGCCGGCAACTTCTATCTCTAACGCACTGGCTTTGTTGTGAGAGTTAAAGGCATCGTTTCCGGATAAAGAAACTCGTCCTTTTGTTCCGACTACGTCGAAGTAGAGAGTGCTTGGTGTGTTCATAGAAGTTAACGCTTCGGCATGTGCGCTGCCAATATCAAATGAGATATTTAATGTTTCATCACATCCACCGGGATGCCACTTAACCTCGGACTTTACATTGCTCACAGGAGCAAAATCCATTAACCAAATTGGCGCCGCTACCGAATACGGTCCGAGGTCATAAAGACCTCCCCCGCCTAGTTTGTAAATTGCACGAATATTGCTGGGATCAAGGCCATCGTATGTAAATGCAGTGCGAATGTTTTTTACTTCACCAATTACTCCAGAGTCAACAATCTCCTTTAATCGCAATGTTCGTGGATGCCAACGATTCCAACTCGCCTCCATAAAGATGAGCCCGGTTTCATTGGCGACCGCTATAGCCTCTTTGAGTTCTGCTACATCCATAGCGGCAGGTTTTTCACATAGAACATGTTTACCTGCGCGCATCGCCTTAATTGACCATTCGATATGCAATGAGTTTGGAAGCGAGATGTAAATCGCTTCAACTTTCGGATCGGCAAGCAGTTGCTCGTAATTTGTGTAAACCAGACCGGTAGGAGACAAGGACTTTCCGCGCTCTAAATCTTTTGATCCAACCGCGTATATCTCGCCAACTTCAGAATTTAGTAGCGCTGGATATAAGGCGATCCTTGCGATGTAACCAGCGCCGATAAAACCCCATCGTACTTTCTCCATATCGGTGACAATACTTGCAAAATTGGCTACCGCCAAGAAAATCCAAAATACCTGCACAAGAATGAAAATTTGAGTGCCTAAGATGCTGAGCAATCTAGCTTCCTGGCCTGAAACTGCAGAATCTAGTGATGTGTTGGCGGGAATAATTGGCGCACTTGTTGCCACTAATTACATTGAAATTTTAAATGATCCAGATCATCTTGCGAGAGTTGCTGCGAGTGGTGCTTACATTCACAACTCGGCTGCGGTAACTGTATCTAAGGATTGCCCTATTTCTGCATCCGCAGTCATTGAATTTATCCCTTCAGCGTTACAAAAAATATTAAAGTAGGGGTAGCCCCATAATTTTGATTTTCACTCATTTCGCTTCACGCGTGTTACTAATCAGCGTTACCTTTAGGGGTGAAGAAATCACCAACAGTTTTAGTTGCAAGCGATGATGCATTTGAGTTAGCCACACTCAGTGCAGCGCTTCGATTGCACGCTATAAACGTTGTCGCTGAAGCCCACACTGAAGAAATAGCACAGAATCTTTATAAATTTCTTTCACCAGAAGTTGTGTTAATAGATCTACAATTTTCAGGTGAAGAAGCGCTCGATTTAGTAAATAAATTTCGCAAAGTAAATCCACTTCTTGGTGTCGTCTTGATGACCGCCTGCCCGGATCTTCGTTTACTTGGATTGGTTGAGAAGCAAATACCTTTGGGTTCTCAAGTCATATTGAAAAAGTCTGTTTCTGACTTGTCTGTTGTTAGTTATGCGATAACTAATTCACTGGTTGCAATAAATGAAAAGAAGAAGATGTCTTGGATCGATAGCCACGGTTCTCTACATGAAAATGCCTTTCGCAGCATCCTGACCGACTTCACTGATATTCAAATTGAGACCTACCGTTTACTTGCCAAGGGCTTAAGCAACTCAGAAATCGCTAAGGTGCGTTTTGTCAGCGAGAAGTCTGTGGAACAGATTGTCGCCCGAATTGCACAGCATTTACAAGTTGCACCAGACAGAGCGCAGAACCTGAGAGTTGTCTTAACTGGTGAATATTTCAAGTGGATCGGCTCACCGCGCCACTAGCTAACTTTGCATTCCCCAAGCCAGTAAAGTGTGCGGCATGGATGCGCCGCTCTCACTTCCCGAATTGCGCGGCAGTTGGAATGATGTGCTCGATCACTTAGAAAGCCACGACCGAGTTGCTTGGATCGCATATTTTGATGCCCGGCTTGCTGAATTTGACGGTGCAAAACTCTCGCTTGATTTCTCAGATGCACGCAAATTCTCCGGTGGGCACGAGTACTCACCTACTCGAGAAAAGCTGCAGAACTCGCTGATCGCGTCAATCAAAGCTACTTTGAATCTTGATATTCAGATTGAAGAAATCTAATGAAAAGACTAGTTCTCTTTCTCGTAATAAGTTTAGGGTTCTTCTCATTACAAGCAATCGGATCTGAAGCAGCGACTTCAAAATTGAGTATGACTCTTAAACAGACTCCTGGTGGCGAAGAACCAATTGTTACTTTATATGGAGAACTCAAGCCTGCTAAATCTGGAGTTAAGGTATCCGTTCAAATCCAATTAGATGGAAAATGGCAAGATACTCGTTTCTCGGCCAAGACTGCACGCGTTGGCACCTGGCAAGTGGTTGCCGTCGCAACTGCTTTAGATGCCAAGGTAAATTATCGCGCCAAAGTAAAAATTGGCAGTAAATACATTTATTCGAGTAGCAAATCAATAACAGTTCGATCCACACCTGAGATTTCTAACGCATCTTCACTTGCGGTCATAGATCAATTAGGTCCGGGTGGAAGAATCCACGGCGCAGACATTAGCCGCTGGCAGCACCCAAATGGCGCGCTAATAAATTTTGAAAAGATGTATGGGGCGGGGGTTAGATTTGTAATTATAAAAGCATCTGATACTCGGGATGAGGCCGATGCTTTAGCGCTCAAATATGTAATGATGGATCGTTCCGCCGCCCAAGCAGCTGGTATTTACACAGGTTTTTACCATTATGCAGTATTGCCAAATGTTAAGACTAATGAGCAGGTAATTGTTGATGCACAGACACAGGCACAGAAAGTACTTTGGCGAATAGGTGCGTTGGGCGGTTACAACGAGCGCGATCTTCCATATGCCCTTGACCTCGAAAATAACTGTGTTCAACTTTCTGGAACAACTTGCGCAAGATATCTACCAAAAACACAGGTGTCACTATGGGCAAAGACATTCTTAAAGATCTTAAAGGAGAAAACAGGTCGCACTCCGATCATCTACTCATATCCAAATTTCCTCGAGGGAGCGATGGTACGAGATGAAGAGTTGCGCCAGTACCCACTTTGGTTAGCCCAGTATGCGATTAATCCAGCGGATCCTTTAGCTCAGCCTGGATTAAAAGATGGGGGTTGTTATGTTCACTCCTGGACGACGGCAAATTGCTCATCTACTTGGACGATTTGGCAGTATTCATCTTGCGGTATCGCACCTAGATATGGAGTGCCAGGAAGTCGTTTGGACCTAAATGTATTCCGCGGTGCACCATCAACATTTTTAGATTTGATAAAAGGAAGATGGACTCCAGAAGCTGCCGATCAGATGCCGAAGAATGAGGCAACTTCAATAACATATAAAAAAGTAAAGTTTACTACCGCCGATAAGCCGGTGAGTTTAGAAGTAGATGTTAGAAGACCAGATGGAAGACCAGTTGTAACCGGCACAGTTCGATTCTATGTAAATACGCTGACTCCGATAAATCCTAAGCCCATTCAAACTGTAGTGCGGGCAACAAGTGGTTCTTGGAAGTTGAGCATAAAAGGAATTCCAGAGGGTGCGTGGACAGGTGATATCGGATTTGTTGATGCCACCGGTACGCACGCTGTCAGCAAAACTCCAATCGAATTCGCAATCGGGCAAGCACTTCCGGTTTCACCAACGGCTACGCCAAAACCAACTCCAATTCCGAGCAAGAAGCCTGTAACCGATAGCTGCAAGAACCAAATTAGAAATTAATTTCGCTTAGCAAATACTCGCTTTGAGTTGCCTAACCCCTAGAGTTATCCATTATGAGCCAGGTAAAGAAAATTGGTGCGGGAATCACGCGTACCGATTTAATTATGGCCGATGGCCGCACAATTCGTTACTACGACACTCAAGGTCAAGTTCGTAGCGCTGCCGATCAAAGGCCCGCAGAAGAACAACCTGGAATAGGTGAACTTCGTTTAGATCCTTTGGTAAATGAATGGGTAGTAATGGCAGCGCATCGCCAAGGCCGAGTCTTCTTGCCGCCCAAGGAACTATGTCCGCTCTGTCCAACTAAGGGTGAACTCTTAACTGAAATTCCTGATTCAAATTATGAAGTTGTTGTATTTGATAACCGCTCCCCTTCATTGCGCCGCCCCGAAGGTGATTGGGCAATTCCGGATATGGTCGGAACTGAAACGGATCCTGGATCGGCTGCAGGTAAGTGTGAAGTAATTACTTTTACGGATAACCACGGCGGCTCTTTTGCAGAACTTTCTCCGCAGCGCGTGCGAGTGTTGCTTGAGGCTTGGAAAGATCGCGTGCACGAACTTTCCCAAGAAACTTATATTCATCACATTGCCCCTTTTGAAAATCGTGGTGAAGAAGTTGGTGTAACCCTTTCTCATCCACACAGCCAGATTTACGCTTACTCCTACCTCCCACCACGCGTTCAAAAGATGCTTTCCGTTGCGCAGTTACATTTTGAAAACACCGGTCGTGTTCTATTTGATGATGTTGTTGCTCGTGAATTAAAAGATGGCGATCGCATCATTGCAAAGAATGCGCATTGGGTTGCCTTTGTTCCATACGCTGCGCGCTATCCATTTGAAATTCACGTCGCCCCGCTGCATCCAGTTGCCGATCTTGCCGAACTCTCTCCTGAACAATCTGATGCTTTTCCAGAAATTGCTCTTGAGGTTATGTGCAGACTAGATGGCGTCTTTGGCATTGCAATGGCTTACATTGCCACATGGCACCAAGCGCCAGTGCGCGAAGGTCGAGATTTATTGCGGCTACATTGGCAGATCACCAGTGTGCGTCGAGCACCTGGAAAGTTAAAGTATCTAGCGGGTAGCGAATCAGCGATGGGCGCCTTTATTATGGATTTAAAGCCTGAACAATCTGCTGGTCAACTGCGCGATGTAGTTATTCCACCGCAGTAACAGAGATAACTTCAACGCCGCCGATTGATCCTAGAACGTCTAATAAATCCGTTGGGTCAGAACCTGGCACTGCAACTGTTACATCATCAAAACCACGGCCACCTTCAGATTTAACAACTACCAAAGCTCTAATATCCCCACCGGCTGCGCCAATAGCGGATGCCAATAGACCTAAAGACCCTGGTCGATCGGGTAGAGAGAGTTGTAAACGAAAGAGCGCCATAGGAAAAGTTTACCTCGTCCTATTGAACAATGTCAGTTGAGTGATATTTGTACCCAATAGCAATCCGCTTATCAAAGCGCTGCCGCAGAGCCCAGAGTTACTTTGTAGCTCTGGCTCGTACCGTTTGGCAATACAAGGACCACTGTAATCACGGAACCAGGTGCGTATGACCGAATCTTTACGATCGCAGCATCACGATTTGCAATTTTGACTCCATCAATTGAAGTGATGACTGAACCAACGACGATTCCCGCCTTGATAGCACCCTCACCAGGACTCAATTGAATAATTTTCGCTTGAGTCTCTGCAGTGACATCATCAAAGACCACACCTAACACTGGTCTGGTTGACTTGCCGGTTGCAATAATTTCTTCGATAACGCGCTTCGCTTCATTGATTGGAATAGAGAATCCAAGTCCGATGCTTCCGCTAGTTCCACCCGAAGATAAGGTCGCGATCGCTGAATTAACACCAATTATTCGACCCCGTGAGTCAACTAGTGCGCCACCAGAGTTTCCTGGATTAATTGCCGCATCAGTTTGAATGGCGTTTACATATGAAACTGAATCCGCAGTTCCTGCGGTAACTGGGCGATTTAGCGCCGAGATGATTCCTTGTGTAACTGTGTTGGCGAGCCCAAGAGGTGAACCAATGGCTAGAACTTCATCTCCAACGCTAACTTTAGATGAATCACCTAGTGAAATAACAGGCAAGTTTCCTTTTTTGACTAGTAATACTGCAATATCGTAAACTCGATCGCGACCGACAATTGTTGCCGCTATATCTGACCCATCGGCAAACTCAACTCTAATTGAGCCAGAAGTTACTGCGCTTTCAATTACGTGATTATTTGTAATTATGTAACTTGAGGTTGAGTTAGTTTTATAGATTGAGCCAGAGCCAGTACCGCTGCCAGAAGTAGCTTTAACTGCGATCGAGACAACTGATGGAGTTACAAGTGCTGAAACAGATTTAGCATTTATCGAATTGCTGCCAATTTCGATAGCAGTTTTATTCGTTGCACACACCCCGGCTTTTGCCAGAGTCAGCACTTGAGTTCGATTATCAGCACAGACGACAACGCTACTTACTGGCGAATTTGTCGATGCTGTTGCGACGGAGCCAGCGATTACTGCGCCGAAAACGAAAGCAGCTGTAACTTTTAGTGGGGTGCGGTTTAGTTTCATAAGTTAATCATCCCTTTAATTACTTAGCGTTTCCTGTGATCTGATTGAAAATTCATTTAGGATTCTACGATCCATGAGCCTTCTGTGGAGACTTTGATCTTGGCTAGCGGTTGGTTTGTTGGCCCGGTTACTACCTTTGCTCCATCAAATGGATCAAATATGGCGCCATGACAGCCGCACTGTAAATTCTTAGACGCTGAGTTAAATGCAACGGTACAACCTTCGTGTGTACAGACTGCAGAGTAAGCAAAAACACCAGCTTTGGTGCGAAATAGCACCGCCGGGGTTCCATCTTTTGATTCAAAATTAAAGGTTTCCCCAACTTCGAAAGATGCGTCCTCAATTATTTTCTTACTTGCTGTGTTTTCACCAGCACTTGCTGAAGCTGCACCAGTCTTTAAAAATACCTTTCCAACCACTGCAGCAGCTACTGCGAAGGCAGCGACTGTTGAAACTCGCAAGAATCCTCTTCGATCAATCGTTACCTTGCTGTTGCGACGAGATCCATATAAGAATAGGAAGTAAGTAAGCCATAAAATTGTGTAGGCGGAGTTGCTAGCTAGAAAATATGGTTGAACTTGCCAAGTGCTAGAAAGCCATAAACCAAGTGACATCACAAATCCGCCGAACGCTGCCCAAGTCGGTGCGATCCAGAGCAATGTTGCGGCACCGATTGCAAACTCGGCAAGCATTACAAAGATTCCAATTTGTATGGCATTTTCTGAGACGCTATTTAGAGCAAAGCCAATTGGTGAATTTGTGGCAAAGGCGGAAAGTTGTGTTCCTATAAAAGTTGTTGATCCTGAAGTTAGAAAGCCCGGGTCGCTTGCTTTATCCCAACCTGCGTAAATCCAAGTCACTCCCAGCCAGAGGCGCATTACGCGCAGCGGCCAGAGTTGGTTTCGCCAAGAAGTTTTTACGTTCATATGCAAAAAGTAACCTCTTTGACTGTAAATATGGAGCTGCCCCACCTGGCCTCGATCCAGGGACATCCGAATTAACAGTTCGGCGCTCTACCAACTGAGCTATGGGGCATTAATTATTAACTTGTCGTGCAGGCGCAAACTCTAGCGTAAGAGGCGCCTTGGGTCTAAATCGCGCGAAGCGCTAGGTCGTGAAGCCCACGACGGGTGGTTTCAAGGGCCACGAGGGCAGCAAATGCTGCGTTGTACTCCTGTTCATTCTCCACAGGATTTAACCG
>Ga0315905_10008569_pt1 | contig 10345 bp, 9 predicted proteins | sample LakEriMetagenome_5_FD_203522 | JGI IMG/M metagenome (GOLD analysis project Ga0315905, IMG submission 203522) | Freshwater fungal communities from buoy surface, Lake Erie, Ohio, United States - Buoy 4 MA121 | ecosystem: Environmental > Aquatic > Freshwater > Lake | place: USA: Lake Erie, Ohio... | reverse complement strand
ACTTCATCCGTGGTTTTATCTGCCAATATTTTAATAAATCCTGCAGTGTCCATGCTAGCACGAGCGCGACCAAGTGCTTTAATAGGAAAATTCCCCACTTTATATTCGATGCCTGCCGTTTTTAGTTCTTCTTCTGTCTTTCCTACAGCGGCTACCTCCGGCCAAGTATATACCACGCCCGGAATTAGGTTGTAATTCAAATGGGGTTTTTGACCCGCGATTAATTCTGCAACATACACACCTTCCTCTTCTGCTTTGTGTGCTAACATAGCACCACGCACCACATCACCAATGGCGTAGATGTGTGGAATGGATGTTTGTAAATGATCATTTACTTCAACTTGTCCACGTGTATTCGCAGCAAGACCTGCATTCTCAAGCGCTAAACCGTCCGTAAAAGCTTTTCGTCCCACAGCAACCAAGCAATAATCTGCCTCAAAAGTCACTTCCTCGTTCTTTTTGTTCAAGGCTGTTAGAACAACTGATTTCCCCTTGTTTTCTACTCTTTGTACGCGATGTTCCATTTGGAACTTGAATCCTTCTTTTTTCAAGATTTTCATCATTTCCTTGCCGATGGATCCGTCCATAGTTGGCAATAGGGTAGGTGCAAATTCGACAACTTCAATTTCTGTTCCCAAACGACCATAAACGGAGCCTAATTCTAGGCCGATTACCCCTGCACCAATCACAATCATTTTTTTTGGAATTTCCTTTAGATTCAATGCCTCTGTTGAGGTAATGATGCGCTTTTTATCGGGTTCCATTCCTGGAAAAAAATTAGGTTTAGAGCCTGTAGCAATGATAATATTCTTTCCAGTTATCTGGTTAGCATTTCCTTCAATCGTAGTAATTTTGATAGTATGTTGATCTACAAAAGAACCAATGCCAGTGTGTACATCAATTTTGTTCTTATCCATTAAAAACTTCACTCCCGCGCACGTTTGACTCACCACTTCGTTTTTACGCTGAATCATTTGTGTAATGTTAGCTTTAAGTCCTTTGACCTCGATACCGTGCTCGGCAAAATTATGAGTGGCATTGTGGAAGTGCTCGGAAGAATCTAATAACGCTTTTGATGGAATACATCCAACATTCAAACAAGTACCACCGAGTGTGGAATATTTTTCAATAATTGCTGTTTTTAAACCCAATTGGGCACATCGAATTGCCGAAACATATCCACCAGGTCCAGAACCAATAATAACAACATCGTAAGCACTCATACACAAATATTTTTCGCAAAGTTAAGGAAGAAAATGAGGAATTGAAAACCTTTAACCAAAAGTACTTATTTGTCTTTTTTCTTAGACTTCACCTCTTTATCGGTTACAAAAACATACCTTGCCCCAAGAAAGAGTGTTGTTACTGGAAAACGAACCCCCGAGATTGGAGTTAGAATTTGATAACCGGTTGATAAATGCAATTGAAGCACTTTGAAACCAATCGAAGGAGTTAAGCCAGCCATGTAATTTTCATGGAGATCTGCTCGTAGATTTCCAGCTATTCCATACGTAAATCCAAAGGTGCCAGATTTATACCATGTCCCCATGTCGAATCCAATGATGGTTTTTAAGGATTGTTGTTCTAAACCTATAGCCGCATTGGCGCCGCCATGAATAGCCATTGTGGTGGAATTTTTCCACTTTCCCTTTTTCCATTGCCGTTCCATTCCCGCCTCAAGCGTATAATAGCGACCAGCTTGAATTCCAATATAAGGTCCTGTTCGAATGACGGTTTTGGGTTCGGGTTTTTTCCAGAATTGACCATATAAACTTGAGGTAATCAATAAAAAGAATGCTAAGACGACTTTCATTTGCTTTTTTTAATGATTTCAACGGCTTCTTTTTCAGAAATATTGTATTGCTCAGCTAGTTCTCTTGCTTTTATGAGATCTTCTTTGGATATATCAGGATTGCTCTCAATTTCCTCCTCTTTCTTTTCATTTTCCTTTCCCGATTGAAATTTGTACAAATAGGTTTCGGTTGCACCGGGGATTGTTTTAGATACAAATTCAGTGGAAAATCTATAAAGCAAAGAGTTTTCTTTGGTGTCAGAAGAAATAAATTTTTCTTCTTTATCCATCGAGGTCATGAACATCAGCATACTCCCAGTAAAGTATAAGAATTTTGCTGTACCAATGATGCCACCTGCTATTCTATTGGGTGTGGAAAGCATGGCAGCCTTGATTACTTTTTCAAGCGCTTTTCCCGCAAAGTAAACACCAACACCGACACCAATAAGTAATACGATAAAAATAAGCGGCGGCAAATATTCAGGCTCTTCATGTTGTGTGTCAACAAACATCCCGGTGAGCTGATCGGAAAAGGTAAAAGCTGCATAAAGACCAACAAATAGCGCCAAAATGGTAAAAATTTCCATAATGAATCCATTACGAAAGCCTTTATATGCTCCGTAAACAAGAGGTATCGCAATAATTATGTCTAAAAAATTCACTTCACAAATGAACTAAAAATGAAAAACGGTTAAATATCTTCCCATCAAATCTTCTGAACATTGCGTTGTGAGAATTACCTTTGCTGAAATAATTGATTATGCTCACGCCCTACAACGATGATTATTTTATGAAGCAAGCGTTAGATGAAGCGCAAAAGGCTTATGATGCAAATGAAGTTCCTGTTGGAGCGGTAATAGTTGCTAAAAATCAAATAATTGCAAGGGGTCATAATTTAACTGAGACCTTGAACGATGTTACAGCGCATGCCGAGATTCAGGCCATAACTGCCGCCGCACAATATTTAGGAGCGAAATACTTGAAGGGCTGCACACTTTATGTCACGTTAGAGCCATGTTGCATGTGTGCAGGGGCACTCTATTGGTCTCAAATTGATAAAATCGTTTTCGGGGCGCGCGATGAAAAACGTGGAGCAGGAACGGTTGGAAAATCACTTTATCATCCGACTACACTTGTTCAAAATGGCATAATGGAAGCTGAATGTTCTAATCTTTTGAAAGCTTTTTTCTCAAGCAAACGTTAGCGTCGATAACGAATTAACACGAACGTTTGAATTACTAATAAAACCAGAAATTCACCTAAGAAAAAAAGTATAAGGGGAAGATCATCTCGGGTGTAAATCAAGGCTAAAGCAACCGATAAGAAAAATAACATTTGTAGTGTAATGAGCAACAGAACACGCAACACGAAGTCAAAATCTTTGGCCTTGTAGAAAAATGAAATGGCAGAAGTAGAGGTATAAATGAAGAAAGTGATAACAGAAATTAAAAGACCATCTAGAAATTCTCTACTTGCTACGGCATTAAAAATAACTGCGGAAATTACACTCACAAAAAGATAAACGATGGATGCAAAGAGAAAATTAGTCTTGTTCATTTTCTTTGTTCATTCTGAGCACTTCTCGAATGACCAGCACCAATGAAGCGGTCACACCAAATAAAGAAAAACCAATGGTCCACCAAGGTGTTGAACCCGGGTTTTTATCATCCAAATAAGTTCCAAGAAAAGTAAAAATGGCAATGATCGCTGCCATTTGAAAACCAATTGCTGAAAATTTAGCGTAAGACGAAAATTTAGAACTTGAAGGCTTTTTTGAGTTACTCAAAATCTACATTCGCATTGAAAGTTGGATTAGAAACAGGCGATTTCATTACACATGCTCCTTCGAAAAATGCTCCCTCCTCAATAGTTAGTTTCAATGTTTGAATATCTCCTTTAATACGGGCAGTGTTTTTGAGTACTAATAGATTTTCGATTGTCAATTCTCCATCCATTCCACCTTCAATTTCTGCATTCACACACACCAAGTTTCCTTTAACCTTACCTGTTGAGCCTATAAACACCTTGGAAGAACACGAAATATTTCCGTTCACTTCTCCTTCAATTAAAATACTTGCATCAGAGACAATATCTCCTGTAATCTCAGTGCCGGATAGAATTTTATTCATTTTTTCCATCGAATCATTTGTATGCGTTGAACCGAAAAAATCTTTACGTTTTAGAAGATCCATAATTAATAATTATCGTCGTAAAACAACTTGTATTCGTCAAATTTCGAGCTTTCTATTAACTTTTTCAAATTTTCTTGCGTAATAATGTAAATTTTATTGTCTTGATAATCACCTAAATCTTCAAATCCGGCTTTGTAAGCATTCACAAATTCTTCTGCATCCTTTATTTTACTGAATTCTTGAATCAACACCATGTGTTTTTCGGTTAATGTCAGTTTTGGCGAAATTTTCATTTTGGTTAGTTTTAATTTCCTCGTTGTGAAATCTGAAATAACACCTTTTGCGTCGTCAACGTCATCTTCTTCATCCATCAAAACTATAACATATTGCGCCACATCTGGGTTATAACTGAATGAATAGTTTTTATTAAAATTAACGGGTTCGTTTTTTGAATAACCATTTTTGATAATGTCTAACATTTCTTTTGCTCTTTGCGCTTGAGGTGTCCCTGGTTTTTCTTCAATAATTTTCTTCAATCTAGGCATCAACTCTTGTTTATTCTCATTTATTTGTCCAAAAGCAAGCGCATTGAGAAGTAAATACTCAGCCCTGAGTGCATTTGCGGGTTCCGATGCTATAATTTTATCGGAGGTTTCCATTACTTCTTGATATTTTCCATTTTCATAAAGCGAGATTAAAGCGAGATAATTCACTTGTGCTTGTTGCTCAGAGGCTTTTTGTTTTATGTAAAAATCAGGGTCTTCAAAATACTTAGCAGCATCCGAATTTGGATAATTTACGATAATGTGGTTTCGGTATTTAAACGCAGCTCCTCCTTGCTCGTTTAGTTTGTATAGTTGAAATGCCGATGAAAGATCGGTCAGATTTATTTCCTTAACTGCCAATGCCGATTCAAATTGTTCGCCCGCTAAAGAAGTTTCATTCAATACTTCCTTGTACAGAACTCCTGCTTGATAATACGCTTCTTGCATTTTTAATCGAGAGGTTTGAAACGCACTATCAGAAAGTGGAATATCAGCTAATAACTGATCTACGGTCAAGCTATCTTTTACTTCGTTTTGATTTTCGTTATTCACAAGCGTAGTGTCTTCTTCCGTATTGTTATTAAATACAATTTTATTACTTCTTCTCCAATCATCTTCATTTTCTCGCGGCCCCCATTGTTTTTGGAATTCTTTAAAGCCCGTTTCTCTTAGTTTTGGATTATTGAAAACAAATTTATTTGCGTTATTTCCACCGTCATTATTTTGTTGAGATTGCAGCGCGAGTAATTTTTGAGCTTCAAGTTCTTTTTTACGCTGTATATCCTCCTTCATCTTTTTTAAGGTTTCCCTCAAAAATTCGTTTCTCTCTTTTTCGGACATTTTCGCTATGCGTTGCACACTGTCTTCAAAAGCAGCAGTTTCAACAGCTTTTACGAGATCTGCAAGTTTAATCGCTTTGTTTTTAACTTCATCACCATTTGGGTAATCTTCCGTCACAAATCGGCTACACGAATCGTAATATTTTTGTGCCGAAATATAATCTCTGTCATTGTAACAAAGATCTCCTAAAGTTTCGTAGGAAATTGCTCGTTGACGCTTATTGTTATTAGAATAAAACGCAGATTGTGTCAAATAAATTTTTGCTTGTTTTTTATCGTTCTGATTGAGTTCTACTCGGGCTAAAGCAAAATAAATTTGATCTTTATATGGCGCATTTTTTGCATCCCGAAGCATTATTTTTAATTTCCTATCCATGCCTTTACCTGAACCACAAATGGCTTCGTTTAGTCGGCCATTAAAAGAAATGTCAAATGGCGCTGACGGGCGAACGGATTTTCCATAGAAAAATGCAGCAGAATCTAATTGCTTTTCTTGCTGATAAAGTTGTGCAAGTATGTAGCTTAATCTCGTCTTTTCTTTGACATTGGGAGATTTTTTAATAGCTAAATTCAGCATGTTTATGGCCAATTCGTTATCTCTTCTTCGAATAGCAAGGTCAGCGTTGGCCTTATAAATATCGAATTGTAAACTTCTTTTTAATCGAACCTGTTTTTCTTTTTCCTCTGTTTTTTTTGCAAAAGCTTTAGGAAGGTAATCTACTAACTTGCGCTTTTTTTGTGCTTGTGAAACTTCTGATAAACCGTCCAGACTCAATTTAGCTTCAGCATATTTCTCTTGCTCAATCAAGATTTTGGCAGCCCATAGTTCCGCTAAGTATGTGGAAGGGTCCTTCTTAAAAAACTTCTTTACAAACTGAAAATTTTGAAAAGCCTTATCGTATTCTCTTTTGTAATACATGGATTTTCCTATCGTTATCCAGTTTTCATCTATCCATCGGTTGTATTCTACTTCCTTATAGAACATATTTTCTGCACTTGGCATGCTGTGATTTCGAATTACCTTAGTGCATTTAGAAATGGCTGTATCAAGCGCCGGCAACATTCCTTTTACCTCTGATTCATTAGGAAGTGGGTTTACGGGTAGAACAGAGTAGAAGTCTTCTTTTCGAGATGAATAATAGGTTTTAAGAGTTCCCTTCAATAATTCGTTAGCGTTAAAAAGGCCGTTGTAACGAGCTGTAGTCCCGTGGTACTTTCTATTCAAAAATCCAGCATTCTCAGTGGAACAGGCCACTAAAACAACAATCAACGCGAAAATTCCTATTATCTTTTTCAAAAATGACTTTACTTAATAACTCTGAAATACTTGATTTAGTATAGACTTAAGAGATTTTTATGCAATGTTTGTGAATACCTGCTGAATGTCGTCGTCGTCCTCAATTTTATCAAGCATTTTTTCGATGTCAACCAATTGTTCTTCTGTAAATTCAACAGGTGAGGTTGGAATTCTTTTTAGACTTGATTTTTGGACTTCAATTTGCATATCCTCAAGTGCCTTCGCTAGGGTGCCGAAAGCAGTATAATCGCCATACACGATCAATTGATCATCCGTTAGTTCTATTTCCTCACATCCCGCATCAATTAATTCCAATTCCAACATCTCTACATCGACTTCCTTAGACTTGTTTATTTCAAATACGCTTTTTCGAGCAAACATGAATTCCATAGATCCATTTGGCACCACTTGTCCTCCTGCTTTATTAAAGTATGATTTTACGTTTGCCACTGTACGTGTAGGATTGTCGGTTGCACATTCCACATAAACCAGCACCCCATGTGGCCCTTTCCCTTCGTAGTTTATTTCTGAGAAGGAGGCAACGTCTTTCTGAGCTGCTCTTTTAATTGCTGCTTCAATATTGTCTTTCGGCATATTTTCAGCCTTGGCATTTTGAATGGCTGTTCGCAATTTAGCATTCGTGGTTGGGTCCATTCCGCCCTCTTTTGCCGCCATTGTAATTGCCTTACCGAGTTTAGGAAACATTTTAGACATTTTGTCCCATCGTTTCTCTTTTGCAGCCCTTCGGTATTCAAACGCTCTTCCCATAAACAATATTTTTAGCGAATTTAGGAAAATCAAAGGAAAAATCCACAATGCAATTTAGGGCAATTTCTTAAGAAGACACATTCAATTTTGAAACGAGTCGTTATTATGTAAAAACACGTAGTTGAAATACGTAGAATCACGATAAGAACTCAGAAAAAACCTAGAGATTAGTTAAAATTCAAAGTTAAATGTAATTAATTTAAAAGTTCGGAACTATTTTTGCTTTGTGTTTCACACTTAAATTTAGAAATTATGAAAACAATGAAATTAAACATGTTAGGAATAAGCGTTGTTGCTATATTCTTTTTATTTGCATTCAGTGCATCAGCGCAATCCACGAATTTTGTTGGGAACTGGCAATCAACAGCCCCGGTAGTAAGTATGAATAACTCGATTGTGAAAATCAAGGTTCTTTCTACTTCTGAACCAAATGTTTTTATTATCATTAATCCTGACAATCCGAAAAAGAAATTTGTCTCGAAGTATGATCAGCCGACAAACCGACTTTACACCACAATAAAAAATCAAAATTTGTATTTTACATATGTAACTTCGACGGATATGCTTGAATGCTATAAAGTAAGTAACGACTCAAAAATTGCAGATTTGACAAGATATTAAGAAATTTTTTGTTAATGAAAAAGGCGGGATTTCCCGCCTTTTTTAGTTTAGGTAAGAACTTGCTTTTTCAACCATTTGTTTTGAACCTACGTAATAGGGTACTCGTTGATGTAATCTTGTCGGTTTTATTTCTAGAATTCTCTTTCTACCAGTTGTTGCCAATCCGCCAGCTTGTTCTGCAATGAAAGCTAAAGGATTACATTCATATAACAAACGAAGTTTTCCCTCAGGCGCACTTAAAACATCAGGATATATGTAAATACCACCTTTTATCAAGTTACGATGAAAATCTGCGACGAGCGACCCAATATATCTTCCCGAATAGGGCATACCAGTCTGATTTTCTCTACTTTGACAATAAGCGATATAATGTTTAAGTCCTTCTTCACACTCGTTAATATTCCCTTCATTCATGGCGTAAAGTCTGCCGATTTTAGGCATTATCATGTTTGGATGCGAGAGACAATATTCTCCTATAGAAGGGTCCAAGGTGAACCCGTTTACTCCTTTACCTGTTGTATAAACTAACATTGTTGACGACCCATATAAGACATATCCCGCAGCCACTTGTTCAGTTCCACATTGTAGCATATCTTCCAAAGTTGCTTTGGTTCCAACAGGAGAAATTCTTCTGTAGATTGAAAAAATTGTTCCGATTGACACGTTGACGTCTATGTTACTTGAACCGTCTAAAGGATCAAAGAGCACCACATATTTTCCGTTTTTGGAAATTTCATTTTCAAAGGCAACAAAATCATCATTTTCTTCAGATGCAATTCCGCAAACCTCTCCTCCGAGTTCAAATGCCTTAATAAATGCGTTGTCAGCAATGACATCTAATTTTTGCTGCTCCTCCCCTTGAATATTTTTTTCCCCTTGAGCGCCTAAAATATGGTCAACTAATCCTGCCTTCCGAACATCTCGACTAACAATTTTAGATGCAACTGCAATATCGTTCAGTAAACGCGAAAGTTCTCCTGTAGCAAATGGAAAATCAGCTTGATTTTTTAAAATAAATTCGTTTAAAGTTGTAAGCTTTGACATTCTAGAAAGTTAAAAAAAAAGCCCGCCTAAGCGGGCTGTAGTATTGAAATATCTTAAGTTGTGAACATGCTAGAAGTTGCCGTTCCTATTTGAATTGGATTTACAATTAAAGTAGGAATCAACGCATCATTTGTGATAATATATTGTTCATAGTTTGCTGTAATCGCACTTAAGAAGCTATTTTTATTTAAATTCATGATGGCAATTAAATCAGCATCAACGGACACTGCGTATTTTACAACTTCTTTATCGAAACCACTACTTGAAATAATAGCTGAAGTCATTTCAATGCCTCGATCTTTAAAAAATCGTTCTGAAAAAACAATATTTGATTCCACCTGATGGCGTAAGTATTCATCTGATTCGTCTGGAGTAACAACGTGCACTTTAGAACCGAAATATTTTGCCAAACTAGCCACAATAGACAACTTTTGCTTTGTCTCTTTGTGTAAATCCATAGGGACAACAATTGAGTCATATCCGGTAGATTTTATTGTTCTTTCTTGTACAATGATAAATGGGACAGTTGAATTTGTAACGACCTTCAATGCGTGACTTCCAGTAATGTGTTGCCATCCATGAGCGCCATGTGTTCCCATGAAAATCAATTCAGCTTGATGTTCGGCCGCGAAGGAACCGATATCTTCGAATATATTTCCGATTCTAACATTAGGAACAATCGACACACCTTCTGACTGAAAACTTTCCACTACTTTGTCTAATTTACTAGCTGCTTCAGCTATTTGTGAATCATTTTTAACCACGTGAAGTAAATGTACAGTGGCACTTAAAGGTTTTGCAGTTGCTATGGCGTGCGTCAAGGCAATATCTGCAACACTTGAAAAGTCGTGGGGGACAATAAAATTCTTTTTGGACATGCGCTTTTTTTTGGCAAAGTTAGTGATTTAAAGATATATAAAATATGCGAAAATCCAAATAATGAGGAAATCAAAAATATTTATTATCCGAATAGTTTATTTAATTTCTCAAAACTTAAGCGTATTTCGCTTTGAAAATAAATAAGCAAGTTGTATTTCAAAAGAATGCCGATACGAATCTCTGGTGACATTTCTGAAATTTAGATCATATGCAATTCCCATTCTGAAAGGTCCCAAATCCAACGCAAAATATGGACAAACGTCCATCGTAGTTCGAAAATAAGTTCCTATAGTCATGTATTGAGCAGAAACGAGTGAAGTAAAATGAGAAGCTTCCTTTAATTTTGTTTTTAAGAAAGTGCCGATTAATGTTTCTTTGTGAGGACCCTGGAAAAACTGAGCAACAGTTAACTCGACGTTGCTAACTGA
>Ga0315905_10008568_pt1 | contig 10346 bp, 7 predicted proteins | sample LakEriMetagenome_5_FD_203522 | JGI IMG/M metagenome (GOLD analysis project Ga0315905, IMG submission 203522) | Freshwater fungal communities from buoy surface, Lake Erie, Ohio, United States - Buoy 4 MA121 | ecosystem: Environmental > Aquatic > Freshwater > Lake | place: USA: Lake Erie, Ohio... | reverse complement strand
ACTTGAGTTGGCGAAGGCGTATAAAGGGTATTGTGAATAGTCAGGCTCGCGCGTGTTAACGCCTGCAAAACAAAACTATTGTGAGGCTCGCGCGCAGGCGTTAACACGCGCGAGCCTCACGACTCGCGTGAGGCTCGCGCGTGTCAACGCCTGCAAAACAAAAAGGCACTAATTAGAAAGACGCTACAGAAAGCGCTAAGTGGGACATGCACCCACTTTCACATGTCCCCCCCTTGTTTGCCCCAGGGGGGAAGGGGGTTTATTTGTATAATGATGCTCTAAAGGGATGCGGCGCAAGCCGAGGCCCGTGCCAAGGACGTGAGAAAAGAGGAAAAAGGACGCAGGAAAAAAAGACACAGAAGGACATGTATGTGAAAAAGGGGATGCGACTCAAAGACAAGGAGGAGGAGGAGGAGGAGGAGGAGGAGGCGAGAGTGAAGGCCCGTGACGAGAACCAACTCGTCGGAGAAAGAGGGGAAAAGAGAAAGAGGGGAAAATGTGTGTGTGTGTGTGTGTGTGTGTGTGTGTGTGTGTGAAGGGGGGAGAGAGATGACCGAAAGAGTCGTCCTTATGGGAGCGATACAGATAAGGCATCTGAGCGGGGTCAAAGAACTGCCACAACTTGCGCCCGCTGACCAGCGCCCAATGTGAGTGTCAGCTTGCTCCCGTGCAGGTTCAAAAATTGCTCGCTTTCTTATTCAATCATCCTGGTGGAGAGGGAGGGGTGGGAGGGGGGGAACGAATGGGGAAGGGAGTTAAGGGCCTGGACGCCGTCTCACCTGAGCACAGCCATCCAAAAATTACTGCCAAACGAATCGATATGCAGGCCTCCACCACTGTGCGTGGGACCAACAAAGAGAGAGGGCCAGGAGTCCGCGTAGAGTCGAGGAGGCTGGTCGACACCCGACGCGGGGTCGCGGTTCGTGGATGGGAAGCTTTGTAGGTAGTCTCCAGCAAAATACTTTGGCACGACAAAGTTGGCAAGAAGTTCAGTGCACGATTTGGGAAGGCCCCAGTCGAAAAGGTAGCCCTGGCTACCAGCCTCGTTGACCAAGGAGCGCATAAATTCGCGGACTGTCACAGGCGCCTGGTCTTCCAGACCTGCCCATTTTGTTGAGGTCTTGTCAAAAACGCGGGGAGTGATCATGTGCTCCCCACACTTTTCCACGATCGTGTTTGCATCCCACATTTTCTGGTCGCCTGCCAGCTTCTTGGCCAGGCCCTTGATGACCACCGGCCGCGATTTCAGCGCATAATCGCGCATGAATTCGTCGTAGGTCAGGTCATCAGCGTGGCGCTCTTCCACCAGCACTACACTGCCCTTGCTCGGACCAACTAGCTTGAGAAACTCATCGCCCGCGACCTCGCCCGTTGCCTCCTTCGCCACCTTTTCCTGCCAGTTGTCGCAGCGCGCAGCGCTGTTTCGCACCTCAGCTATACTCTCCTCCCCAAGCGCGAGCTCGATCTTCTCCTGCTCGATGCGCAGCGCCGCGGCCACCCGGCAGCGCTCTCTCGCGCGCGAGGCGTGCTTGGCCAGCAGCTCATTTCCGCCTTGTTCGTCCGCGAGCTGCGCTGCCTTTTCGAGCGCGATTTCTGCCGCCGTGAGATCCTGCCCCTCCCAATGCAGCAGCGAGCCGAGGTTATAGACCATAAAGGGGTTTTGCGGGTCGATGGCCACCGCCTGCCTGAAGGCCACGAGCGCCTTTTCCGGCGCACCCGCCTGCCACCAAGCCTGCCCGAGGCTGCTGTAAACGCCTTGGGGCCGCGGTGCGTGTTAGCGCTAACGTGTTAGCGGTGTATACACACGACACACAAACCACGTGCGCACGTGTATGCGGTGTACTGTTAGGTGTGCACATGCAATTGCTCATTACCACAATATTGTGCGCGTGCGACAGCAGTGCAGCACAAACACCAGGAATCGATAGGTGAGCGATGATATACATACCCGCATCGTTGCCGCACCGTTCGATCGCGCGCTGGAATTCATCCGCCGCCTGCGCCCACAGGCCTTCGGCCTGGAGCGCCCGACCTCGCGCCTCCGGGTCCGAGCAGTCAATGCCAGACTGCCCGCGTACCAGCGCCAACGCAAGCACCAGCCCCATCCATATCAGAGGCCGAATCACCATTTTTGGCCACGAATTAACGTTTTTATTTTTGGTCTTAGTTTTCCGGTCAGTTGCTTCAGTTGAGGGGATTGACTGGAGAGAGGGCAAGCAAGAAGTGTGCTGGCTAGATGGCCGGACAAGCGGTTCTCACCCCAACTTGCTGCGAAATTGAAGCCACCTGCCGTAGCGATTGCCGGCCAACTCGCATGCTTGCCCACGATTCGCGCGACCCCGGTCTGAGCAAGATCTCGTGTGCTCCGCGCGCCTCTTTTGCAGTCGGAGGTTGAGGAGACCGTGAAAAAGCTGGGGGCACACCCTGGGTTTTTGGGCTACCTCATTATCAATGCTGATGGCATTCCCATCCGAAGGTGTGTGCATTCGCGTGCGCGCATGTGCCTCGTCTCCTGCGTCGTCACCGTGCGTGCAGCTTGTGGCATGCACACGCGCCATGTATATGGTGTGTGTGTGGGCCTTGGCCAGCCTCGCGAAAGCAATCTCTCACGCGTTCGTCCTGCCCGCCTCTGCAGCTCGCTCGACCACGCGGAGGCAGTGCAGTACGCAGGGCTTATCTGCACCCTGTGCTCCAAGGCGCGCTCTGCCGTGCGGGAACTTGACCCCTCGAATGATATCACCTTTCTCCGTCTTCGATCACACAAGCACGAGATCCTTGTCGCCCCAGGTTTCCGTGTTTCCACAAACAAATCAGGGACAAGTTGTAACGGCAATCATGATGCAAAGTCATTTGTGAGAACGTGTGTGCGGCGTACTTGACCATGAAACAGACAGCGCTAAATTGTGCATCTGCGTGCGCGTGCCTCCGTACGTACGTTTGCGTGTGTATGCCTGCATGTGTGTGTGTTCGTGAGAGAGAGAGAGAGAGAGAGTGAGCGCGTGCGAGAGAGATACAGAGCTGGTATCGCGATTCCATGCACTGCTCTCCGTAGCTTCTAAATGCAGCGCACATCGTCTTCTTCCACTTATCAAACACACACACACACACACACACACACACACATACGTGCACCTGATGTCTCGCTCGCGCTTTCTTACACAGGCGCACACACAACACCCGCACCGATTAGATTAGCAGAGCACACGCACTCGTAGCCTGCATCCTACCACAAAGCCCTGCCACTGTTGGATACAATTCTGTGTGTCTCTAATGCCTTCTTGGGTGGTTTTAACCTGTGATTTGTTTAGGTGGTTTCGCTTTCATGTATTCACAGCCTCTTGTGTGTGTGCGTGTTTGTGGTACGTGTGCAGACAAAGAGTACATATTGATGGTGATTCAGGCTCCAATAGTGAAGCCTCCCTCTGACAAGAAGAAAGAAGAGAAGAAAGATTAAGTTACGCACAGTCCCTCGTGCTAGAAAGCACTTTTATGCTCCAAAAAGAGTGCAGGGACTTCGTTGTTTTTGAACTAGCGGATGCGATTGATTACTGTATTTAAAAACACAAATGTTACACTATACACGGGAAGCTCTGCGGTGCTTGCGGTGCTTCAGATTTCAAGCACTACCCGCTATATCGGCGTCATTAGCACCGATATATGTCATTAAACCATGTTCAATGCCAAGATGAGATCCTTTCTTTTTTGAAAATGTGGTCCTATTGTAGAAGGTCCTTTTTTAGAAGATTCAGCGGTGATTCGATCTTCTCCCTCATCACCCGCTTCATCTCCCTCTATCATGCCAGAAAGCCCTTGTTTTTTGAAGGTGATCGCACGCGACAAATATTTCCACCTGGACACTCCAACTGCCACACAGGAGAGGGGAAGTCGGGAGGGATGCCAGTGTGCGGGGAGTGGGTCATCCGGTTGCTCGGCACATGCAAATATCTTGAGGACAGACCAAGTTACATAAAGAAAGGAAACAAGTGAAGAAAAGATATCACGTTCACGAATCCATCGATTCGTGTCAGAAGAACACGCATCCCACGTATTTAGCACCTGGCAGAGAGGGGGGATGATGCACATTTTGTAGTTAGGCACCAGAGCGCGTGACGTCGCCTTTTCGATGCCACCGGATCTGCATGAGACAAGACTTGGTCATCAAATCTTTCTAAATACCCTGGCACATGAAACCCTCGAATACACAACCACTCGCGCTTGCTCTCGCATTCTCTCACATTCTCACATACGTACAAATACCGGTCAACAAAATCTGGATTACTTTCCAGTACGCGGTCGACCGATGTAAAGAATTGGATAGCTAAGTCCGCAACAGTTTCACCACCCCGAGCTTCATATAATAAGCCGAGATTCACAAGTGTTCCCGCCAAATTTCTCCTGTCTGGATTACCTGGTAAAGATCGAGTATGCGTGAGATAATTTACGTGAGATACTTTATTTAAAAGCCACTCACAGGGACAAACAAAGCAAAGGATGCAAAAAAAAATTCAAATGGTCGAGGCTAGTCTGGTCATGTACTGAAGCAGAGTAAACAAATCTCACCCATCCGAGGATTGGTCGCCCAAATTTGCAGCCAATCAGTACTGTATTCAGCAGCAAGGCCACTGTGTGTGTGTGTGTGTGCGCGCGCGCGTGCGCGCATGCACGTCCTTGTCAATCCAACCGCTGATTAACTATCTTGCTTCTGCGCTTTCTCTCATCTCCACAGGCATCGTCCGGTTACGATTTCTTGGCTGCGAGAGAAGCGCACGCACGGACTCACGCATGCGTCCTTTGAAGGACAGACCAAAACAGAGATGCAAGCACAAACACACAAAAAAAACGTATACCTCAGAGTCTGACCATCCTTGAGACAGGCCTTGCAGCTACCAGTATTAATGAAAACACACCGTTCGATCTTGCCTAAGCCCCACTCGTCGGTAGCGATAAGGCATACTTTTTGATTGCGACCGGCGAGCGACACCGGTGCCTGAAAGGGAGGTGTAAGGGATGTAGTGCAGTGCAAGTGATTCAGGTGCGGGTGGTGTTAGTTGTGAACTTACATAACGTTTTCACATGCTTCCATGTGCATGTTCAATCACTCAGCGTCATCTCTTTATTTCAAGTGTGCACGAGATAACGTGGGTGTCATGAAAGACTCGTGTGGAACCAGATGACAAAGAATACGGGTAAAAATGCACGGGGACAACGAAAGCGAGAACATAGAGAAGTCGAAACCTGATAAGTGATTAAGCCGCTCCAGGAATAGTTGTTGGCGATGTTGACAAAGCTTGAAGGGGAAATGAGAGCTTCCGGGTGCGGCTCCACAACACGTGCCCCTTCAATATTGTTACCGGCTCTTGTAAACGTGCCATTGAACTCCATCACATATACCTCGTACGAAAACTTCATCTTGTACCACACAGCAGTGGCGTACACGGGTATCCGAACAGTGCATCCCGGATATGTCTTGAAAATCGTTCCAACAGCTGGCGTCAAACCCTTAAGGGCTGCAAAGGGGCCCGTCCAAGACAGTTCTGATGCGAATCGACTCTTTGCGCATTAGCATGCTATACGTAACGAGGCAGCAGAAAATAAACGCGCAAATTGAGGAAAATAAACGCGCAACTTGAGCTACCTGGTCGGACCACTTGGATCTTTATGCAGCGGACAATATCAATGTTTGGTCCCAGGATAAAAATAGGAAGGTTGCTGTTGCGAGATCGGAAGCACACTTGAAAACGAAGGCCCACCTGCACAGTGCAAGGTACTCTGAGTCAGCACATTACTTGCGCAGTTTTGTACTCACCCGTCCATCCCTGTGCCTGCGCCGACTCATCTTCCAATCTAAAGTGTCAAGTGATGATTGACGGCAGAAAAAAATCCTGCAGCTGAAATGAATTTCATTTGGTCTACACTCGATTTCCAGAAAGGGGAAGAGGTAATAGCAATGCTTTGCGAGATACGGGCCCCTGGAAAGCAATGCAGGCCCTTGGGAGGGAGGGATGCCTGCCTGTAGAGGATCGGGGGTCATTTCGAAAATGCGGGTGCCAACATTGGCTACCCCACCGTCCTTACCCGAGTTCACGAGCGGTTGCAGGCTGGCCTCCACAGGAATGCCTGAGGGTCAAAGACGTGAGGGGCAAAAAGACATGGAAGGAAGTCAGAGGCTTCAATCACGCCTTGCTAGTCATGTGACCAGTGGTGCGGGTGTCAGACGCCAATGGCACAACATCTTACATTCATCTTACTGGCAAAATATCTTAACATCTTACTCGCAAACCATCTTACCTTGATCAGAATCCACCATTACATCAACCCTGTCCGTAATATCACCATCAAAGGCGCGGATGACAATTGTCAGCTTATATCCAACTTGAATTGGCTGCACTGAACCCTCAGCAGGCGTCACTGTGTCATCCCATGCCACTGGCACGATAGGGGTGGCGAGAGCCGTTGCAGAATACACCGATGGCTCGCCGAAGCCGGCTAAATTCGCTGCGAACACCCGGGCGTAGTATCTACCGGGTTGAAGAAGCTCGCTCGACAGTGCGCGGGCAGAACCATCAGCGACGGCTGTATCGTTGGGCCCAAGTGCATTGAATAAATTATTGAATCGACTGAACTCTACCTTGTAGTTGACGATGGGCACTGGTGGGTTTAGTGCGCCTGTGAACTGGGGTTGTATCCATTGAGCATATAATCGATTGGTGGTGCCCGATCGAAGCAACGTGGCACGAGGTGGCCCGGGGAAGCTAATTGCCCGGACAGCATTACCAAATCCTCCTTTGCCGTAGCCAAAGATTCCACGGTTCATGGTACCAGCTTGCACGCGAACGTAATATATAAAACCCTCAGCCAACTTGTTGGACTTGACTTTCAGGGGCAGTCCTCCCAGCAACGTTTGACCTCCCACATCGGCGTCCACCTCGATTTCTTGTACAATTTGATCAAAACGAAGCGAAGATGCAGCGAAGGTAATCTTGTACTTGATGACTGGGTTTCCAGCGTCGTCAAGCGGGGGCTTCCATGCTACTTCAGTACAACGGGGATCTGGGGCAGGCCAGTCGGCTTTGCAATTTTCGTGAACGAGGTCCAACGGCTCTGATGGCCGTCCGATATACGCATCCGGTAGCAGACCAGTCGCAATGGAGGCGCCATCAGGTGTGAGCACTGAAATGTTGTGAGGTCCAGTCGGAAACACTTGATCTGCAACCTTCACATGGCTGATATTCACTGCAATTATGACGCCTGGAGACACTACAGACGTTCCGTTCACACGTTGGACTCGCACTTGAGTCGTGAGACCTACACGGTTGCTCGCTGTGAGGTTGAGCGGAACATACCTAGTATCTTCGACTCCGTCGTATGTCACTGTGGCCTTGGAAATACCACCAACATTGAACGTGTATGCTTGTGGAAATCCAAGCGCGATCACGCTATTCTCGGGAAGCACTGCGTCCGACGAATATTGCACCTTCACTGAAACACCGGTGCCGTTGAATAAAGACTGCAAGAAAACGTCGCCATCACCAACGGGAAAGGGTTCGATGACATTCGGAGAGATGAGCACGCCTGGCACGGATATCGTTTCCACCATTGCACCACTGGCAAGCTGCGTTTTGAGCTGAAATATTCCTGATAATTCAGAAGTCGCGCCCGACGCTGGACGTGCCACCATGTTGCGGACGTTAGTCAGAGTAAACTTGACCTTGTTGAAGGCTGCAAGAAATTCATCTGAGCTCCCGCCTACACCGACTGTGACAGATCGAGCGGCCTTATCCGAAGCGACGATTCGAGCAGGTGTTTCAGCCTCGTTCGCAAAGCGAATCACAGTGGCTTGAGTCACGTTTGATGGGGATCCATCATCTACGTCAAATCCTGGAGGGAATATGACAATTACGTTGCCATTGGCCTGTAAGGTGTTGGAAATTGAAACCATGACCTCCACTGTTACCCTTGTTGCGGATCCCAGCAACGCAGGCTTCACAGTCCCGTCAGCTAAAGCGCCGATGATGAGCGTAGAACCCGGCACATTGCGGTTCTGCTCGACCAGGGATAAGCCATCGGCAAGGTATGTGTTGAGCTCAAAGTCTCCAGAGTAACCGCCTGCCAGATTTCGGATTTGGCTAATGGTGAAGCTAAATGTCCCACGTACATATCCTTGGAGCGTTGCATCGTCTCCATCACCCGCCAGCAAAGCACCAGGTGCAACGATAGGAGGAGTTCGCACGCAAGTTTGATCATCCCCCGCCACTTGACAGATGAAAGTCGAATTTGTGAGGCCGTCAGGATTTGCTGGAGTCGGCATTCTTGTATCAATTTGAACGTGAACAATGCCATTCGGCGTGTCTGTATAAACTACTTGCATGTCGGCCTCAGTCATATTGAGTTGCGACGTGAGCACTCTGGTATTGTCACCATCGTTTATACGAAACGAACTGGGCAGTTTGACTTCAACGATGCTGGTCCTAGGCAACCGACCCTTGGTTTCTACGTTGACGTTCACTGTTGTACGCACACCTGCATTCAAGGATTGTGGAACAGCAGTCGTCTTCAGCTTCGAGCCCATGGCAATGACTGGCAGCACGGGGATAGACAGATTTTGTGCGACGACTGACACGGTATCGGGGAGTAGAGCCTCGATTTTGAAAGGCTCCAGGGACCCAGCATGCATGTGCCGCAGGTTGGTGATGGACATCTCAACAAAATGTGGTATAGTCCATGAGTCACTGCGTCCTTCAGTTGCAACTTGAGTGATGACAGTCCGTGCTCCTGCATCTGTCCTCAGGACGTATTGAAGCGGAATGCGGAGGTGCGTGAGACGTGACACTGAATTTTTTGTCTGAGGTTCAGCAAAGTCACAGTGGACATCATTCAGTTGAATACCCTTTGGAAATGTAATCTTAAATGTTGCAAATTCAGGCAGTATCCCGTTCAGGTAGATTCTGATTCGGTATGCACCACAGCGCCCTGAAATTGGCGTTCCAAAACTATCCTCCAATTGAGGAGACTCTGAAAACATGACTGAGACGTTTGGCCAAAAATGAGAAGGGATGAGAACAGGCCCATCAACATCCATTGCCTGCATTACTGTAGATACGCCATCGCTCAGGAAAAGGGTCAAGTCAAATCCATCTTTTGGGCCTGCCCATAAATTTCGCACGTTATTGATTGTCACATTTATAATTGCCCCAAGCGCGAGATTTGAAGTCCCATTTCCTGGCAATTGTACTATGACTACGCTGCCTACAATGGATAAAACGGTGATATTGCATGGATCGGTGCACTGCCCATTTCCGCAGCACTGCGACGAAGCGACCGTCGTGGTAGTCGGCAACGATGGTCCGAACCCACTTGGTAACGTGATGCGTAACTGGGCATTGTTAGGAATGAACCCAGCTGTACCAACAGAAACGCTGATCGCATTCCTCTGTCCCGCCCTGTTCTCTGCAAGCTTGACCGAACGGGAAGGGAACATTCCTGTCGTAATACCAACAATCATGACCCTTGCCTCGTCAATAATTTTTTCCACATCAAAGAAAGTGGATTGGATAATGTAAGATCCTGTGGAGCCTGCGCCCGGATTCACGATACCGCCAATCGTGAACGAAACACCGTCAGTTGCATCTACTGACTCTGTCGAGTTGGCAGGTGCCCCTAGCTGAATTATGATTGTCAAGCCGGAGTACGACAGCGTGGGCACACCCGTCTTACCTAGCCCATTATACCCTACTAATGTTGGCGCATACAGGTAGTACCCAAAGGGAAAGATTATTCGAAATTTGCCATTCCCTGGTACAGTTCCCGTTGTACCCATGTTGAATGTATATACTGCAATCTGACGCGCGACATTGTCTGAGATTGTCACTTGAACGTTTCTGAGTGTACCCTTCTCAACCATTATGCCAGGAAGATCGATACCTGCGTCGATTAGGTCGTTGCTCCCTGAAAATGTGCGTACTTTAAAAGTACCTGTGGTCCCAGAGAATGGATTCCGGATTTTTGTAAGTTGAAGTGATGCGCGGTCGAGCGGTTTGATGGGCGAAACTGGGAACCCGAGGGAGCCTGCTAAGAGCAGCGTCACTTTTCGTTCGGTTTCGCTAATGCTCGAAACGTACACTGCATTCTCCTCGCCCCAGTTGGTCTGATATATGGCCACGGTGCTGCCCATTGTTAGCGTGAAGCCAGGAGGGAAAAATATCTCGATACGTCCGTCTGTTGGAATCCAACCAAGGGTTGTAAATGTAATTGCAACGTCTGTCTGGATGCCTGCTGCTGGGTTTATCAGCTCGAATTTGATGTCTGAGCTGGTCAAATTGTTTGTCACAATTTCTGGCAGCGGAGCG
>Ga0315905_10008566_pt1 | contig 10346 bp, 15 predicted proteins | sample LakEriMetagenome_5_FD_203522 | JGI IMG/M metagenome (GOLD analysis project Ga0315905, IMG submission 203522) | Freshwater fungal communities from buoy surface, Lake Erie, Ohio, United States - Buoy 4 MA121 | ecosystem: Environmental > Aquatic > Freshwater > Lake | place: USA: Lake Erie, Ohio... | reverse complement strand
TTTCGCTTTCGGCGGGGAACGGCTTAGTGAACGTTCACCGGATCCATCTTATGCTGGCGCGCCAGCACGAAGGCCAAAGTGCGGTCGGCCACCAAAGCAAGCCGCTCGCCATCGGGGCGGTTGACGGAATAGACCGTGGATAGATCGCCCACTTTGGCCTGCAGGTCGGCCGGAAGATCGGCCACTTGCACCGCGCGGATGTAGACGATGCTGCGTTCGGTTGCGGGCAGCGCGTCGAATTTCACGTTCATGACAGCCTCCTTACTTGCGACCGATCTTGATCGTTTGCACAATCGTTTCAGGCACTTGGCGGCGCAGATCGATGTTGAGAAGCCCGTGGTCCAGCCCTGCCCCCGCCACTTCGACCCCATCGGCCAGCACGAAGGAGCGCTGAAACGCCCTTGCGGCAATGCCGCGGTGCAGGAACACCCGGTCGGCGCCGTCATCGCCTTGTCGGCCACGGATCACCAGCTGGCGATCCTCGACCGTGATGGCGAGGTCTTCCTCGCGAAAGCCTGCGACGGCCAGTGTGATGCGATAGGTGTTGTCCGAGGTCGCCTCGATGTTGAAGGGCGGATAGCCTTCGGAGGCGGTTTTGGCGGTGCGTTCGACCAGTCGTTCCAACTGTTCAAACCCCAACAGGAAAGGGTGAGCACCAAAGCTGAGTTTCGTCATGATCTATGTCCTTGATCCAAGCGACATCTGTGGTCCGGCCCCGGAGTGCGGCGGCCAGTTCAAGCAAATATGGGGCGGGCAAGGACGCCGCGCAAGACCCGCTGCGGCGTGAAAATCAACCGGGCTCTGCGTAAAAATAATGCGACAGATCAAGATTCTTGCCCATGCCAAGGCCGAATCGATGTATCCTTGGGAAAAGCAAGAATGATCGGACCAAGATCCAGCCATGAACATTTCCAGCGAGATGAACTTTGAGGAGATGCTTCGGGTGAAACTCGAGGTCTTGAAGCGTGAGCATCGCGATCTCGACGAGGCAATTTCGGCGCTGGAACTGTCGGGTCGGCCCGATCAGTTGACGCTGCGGCGGCTGAAGAAGCAAAAGCTGTCGCTGAAAGATCAGATCGTGAAGTTTGAAGATCAGCTGATCCCCGATATTATCGCTTGATGGGTTTGGGCGAGGTCGTGGCCTGACGCCCGATCTGCGGTGGCAAGTCCTTGAAATTGTAAGAAAACGCCGTCTGGTATCCGTCGGATGTGTGTCGGGTTTGCGTCTGGCATCCGTCCCGACATTTGGCGCGCCCTTTGGCCAGCGGCTTGCCCCCTGCCCCGCCCCAGTATATTGCCGCCCTATCACCGGATGGAGGCGCGCGCATGGCTGTCGATGTGGGGATCATCATGGGAAGCCAGTCCGACTGGCCGACGATGAAAGAGGCCGCGCTGATCCTGGATCAGTTGGGCATTTCCTATGAGACCAAGATCGTCTCGGCCCATCGCACGCCGGATCGGCTGTGGGACTATGGCAAGACCGCCGCAGGCCGGATCAAGGTGATCATCGCAGGCGCGGGCGGGGCGGCGCATTTGCCGGGCATGATGGCGTCCAAGACCCGGGTGCCGGTGATCGGGGTGCCGGTGCAGACCAAGGCGCTGTCGGGGGTCGATAGCCTTTATTCGATTTTGCAGATGCCCAAGGGCTATCCGGTCGCCACTATGGCGATTGGGGCGGCGGGGGCGGCCAATGCCGGGTTGATGGCGGCGGGGATTTTGGCGATCTCAGACCCCGCACTGGCGGCGCGGCTGGATGCGTGGCGCGCGGCCTTGTCAGCCTCGATCCCGGATGAGCCGAAGGATGAGTGAGATGTTGACGCCGGGCGCGACCATCGGAATTCTGGGCGGCGGGCAGTTGGGCCGCATGCTGTCGGTTGCGGCGAGCCGGTTGGGATACAAGACCCATATCTATGAGCCCTCGGCCAACCCGCCTGCGGCGGATGTGGCCCATGCCTGCACCACGGCGAGCTATGACGATCATGCGGCCCTTGCCGCCTTTGCGGCCTCGGTTGATGTCATCACCTATGAGTTCGAAAATGTTCCCACCGCCGCGCTGGACCTTTTGGAGGCGGCAAAGCCCATTCGCCCGAACCGCCGCGCCTTGGCGATTTCGCAAGAGCGGATTGCGGAGAAGGATTTTCTGACCGGGCTTGGTCTGACCTGTGCGCCCTACCGGGCGGTGACTTCGCTGGCCGATCTCGAGGCGGCGATTGCCGAGATCGGCGCGCCTGCCATCCTGAAAACCACGCGGCTGGGCTATGATGGCAAGGGCCAAGCGCGGATCATGTCTGCAGCCGATGCGCCTGCGGCCTTTGCGGCGATGCAGGGTGCGCCTTCGGTGTTGGAAGGGTTTGTCAGCTTCAGCCACGAGGTGTCGGTCATCGCGGCGCGGGGGCTGGATGGGTCGGTTGCGGCCTATGATCCGGGCGAGAATGTTCATAAGGACGGGATCTTGGCGACCACCACCATCCCGGCGCGGCTGTCGCCCGGCCAGCGGTCAGATGCGGTCTTGATCGCGGCGCGGATCCTGAATGCGCTGGACTATGTCGGTGTCATGGGGGTGGAGTTGTTTGTCACGCCTGCGGGCCTTTTGGTGAATGAGATCGCGCCGAGGGTGCATAACTCGGGTCACTGGACGCAGAACGGCTGCGCGGTGGACCAGTTTGAGCAGCATATCCGCGCGGTGGTGGGCCTGCCTTTGGGCGATGGGGCGCGGCATTCGGATGTGGTGATGGAAAACCTGATTGGCGAGGATGTCGACAAGGTTCCGGCCATTCTGAAAGAGCGTCATGCGGCGCTGCATCTCTATGGCAAGGCCGAGGCGCGGCCGGGCCGCAAGATGGGCCATGTGAACCGGGTGCAGGCGAAGGGCTGAGGGTTTGCGGGGGCGGCTCATCGTCGCCTTCGGCGCTCTTCGCGGGGCCTTGCGGTTAGCGCTTTAGCGATGACACCAGCCGCATCACGGCGGCGGGCATGGTCAGGCCCTCTTCGAATTGACCCTCACGCAGGAAGGCCAGCACTTGCGAGATGACCAAAGGGTTGTTCATGAGGAAGGTATGGCTGACCGGCATCGTGAGATGCGCCGCCCCTTCCAGACGGGTTGAGGCGACCGAGACTTTGCCATCATTCGGCCCCGGGATAAGCCCGCCCATGAAGGGGTTGAGCGGCACCGATCCGGCGATCACCCCCACCTCATATTCGGGCAGGCCAAGGCGGTTGGGATAGGAGCCCGGTCCGGTGCCGAGCTCCATCCCCGCCGGGCCCATCAGCCATTGAAAGGCGCCAAGGTCGCCAAAGCGGTCGACGAGTTCTGACCCGCCGTTGGGGGGCGCCAGCATCACCATCCGCCCCATCAGCGCCGGGCGATTTTCGGCAAGCCAAGCCCGGGCCAGTATGCCGCCCAAGGAATGGGTGACGAAATGCACCCGACGCGCGCCACAGGCGGCCACCCGGCGGCCCACGCCCGCGACGAGATCGGCGATGGGGGCGCGGGTCGAGGCGTAGCCGTGGTTCATCACCCCGTAGCCGGCCTGCATCAGCGCCTCTTGCATCACCCGCAAGGAGCGGGGCGTGCGGCTGAGGCCGTGCAGCAGGATCACCACCTCGTCCCCTGCGCCGGGCTTTGCAAAGATCTTCATGACGAGAATTCCTTTTGCTCAGCCTACGCCTTGCGGGGTCGGCTTGAAAGGGTGGACATCGCCCGGCCAGCCCGTAAAGTCAGGCGCATGGCCACCCGGACCCCTCGACTTGCCGCCCGCGCGTTGATCTTGCATGAAGATCGGCTGCTTTTGGTCAACGCCTTTCCCGGCGGCAAGTCGGATCTGTGGTGCGCGCCGGGGGGCGGGGTGGAGAGCGGATCGTCGCTGCCCGACAATCTGGCGCGTGAGGTGCATGAGGAATGCGGGCTGCGGATTGCGGTGGGGGCGCCGGCGTTGGTGAACGAGTTTCACGACCCGCGCAGCGGCTTTCATCAGGTGGATCTGTTCTTTCGCTGCACGATCCTGTCGGGCACGCTGAATGCCGCGTGGCGCGACCCTGAGGGGGTGGTGACCGAACGGCGGTTCTTTGCCCGTGCCGATCTGGAGCTGGGACGCATCCGGTTCAAGCCGGACAGCTTGGCGGAGGTGGCGTGGGGGACGGGCTGTCATTATGACCCGTTGGAGCCTTTGGTGCTATGAGCCGGGCCTTTGTCAAAGAGGGCACGGGCGAGTTGGAGCCGTTGCCCGATCTGCCGATATCGCCGCATCCGAATTATGTGACGCCTACGGGGTTGGAGACGCTGCGCGCGCGGCTTTTGGCGCGGCAGGGCGATTTGGCGGCGTTGCGCGGGCGGGCGGAGCGGTTGGACAAGCTGCCCGAGGCGGCGGCGGAGCGCGACATTCGCTATCTGGAGGCGCGGTTGCGGTCGGCGATTGTGGTGGATCCGGGCGCGCAGGACTGTGCGGAGGTGCGGTTCGGTTTGCGGGTGACGGTGGCCGATGCGGCGGGGGTGCGGTCGGTCTACGAGATCACCGGCGAGGATGAGGCGGACGCCGCCCTTGGCCGGATTGCCCCGCAGTCGCCGCTGGCGCGCGCTTTGATGGGGGCCGTTGTGGGCGATGAGGTGATGTGGCGCAAGCCAACGGGGGCGGTGGCCTTGGAGATCGTGGAGATTGCGCATGCTGATCCGCGCGCTTGATCCTGTGGCCGATCTGGATGCGGTGGAGGGGCTTTACGCCCGTGCCGCCGATTACTGGATTTTGGCGGATCGCCGCGCGCCGGATCGTCAGAAGGCCTGCGACTTTTTCACGGATACGCCGCCCGGCTGCGATCCTGCGCAGTCGCATCGGTTGGGGATGTTTGTCGAGGGCGGCCTGATGGGGGTGGCGGAGTTGTCTTTTGGCTTTCCGGCCCCGGGGGATGCTTATCTGGGTCTCCAGATCCTTGCGCCGGAGGCGCGGGGGCGCGGGATTGGCCGGGGTGTTTTGGCTGAGGTGGAGGCGCGTGCCCGGGCGGCGGGGGCGGGGGTGCTGTATCTGGCGGTTTTGGCCGATAACCCGCGTGGCTGGGCGTTTTGGGCGCGGGAGGGGTTTCGGGACACGGGGCTCAGCCGCCACGATGACGAGACCGGCCATGTGCTGCACCGGCTGAGCAAGGGTCTGTAGCCCGCGCGTGGGCGGCGCCGGGGGGATTTTAGTATTTATGCCAAGATGAAACGGCGGGTCAGAGGCCCTGAAAGGCGACGGGATAGATCAGGGTTGCGTCAAGGCTGTCGTCGCCGGGGCGGGCGATGAGGGTGTGGTCCGTCCCCGAGCGAGAGGTCAACCGCGCCGCGCGGGGGTGGGAAAAGCCGCAGCGGGTGTAGAAGCTGGGCCTGCCGAGCACCACGACGGTTTGGCCCTTGATCGCCGCGAGTTTTGCCACCCCGGTCACCAACCGCGTGCCCCAGCGTTGGCCTTGCCAATCGGGGGCAATGGCCACGGGGGCGAGCGCCAGCCAGCCTTCCGGCGCGGTGAGGCGGGAGAGGGCGAGGTATCCGGCCAGCCCTATGCCCCACGGCAGCACCATTTCCAGCTCCATCTGCCCTGCCGCGCGCAGGGTGCGGACCAAAGCGGCCTCGGCCGGGCTGGGAAAGGCGGCTTTGAGGAGGGCTTCGGCCATGTCTTCCTCGCCAGCGCGCAAGGGACGCATGAAGTCGGGGCCTGCGGGCATGGGGCGCGTCTTTCTGCGATTGGGTTTTGGGGTCAGGTTTTTGGGATCAGGCTTCTGGCGTGTTGGTATCGGTCTCGCCGCGTGACAGCCGGCCTCGGGCATCTGCGGCCAAGATTTGGTATTTCTGGCGGAACTCGGCGAGACGGGCCTCATCCAACTCTTCGAGATCAAGGAGTGCGTTGTGGGCGCCTTGGGTGGCGCGGATCAGTTCATCGAGCTTGAGCTGGATCGCCGCCGTATCGCGGTTTTGGGTGTTCTGGATCAAGAACACCATGAGAAAGGTGATGATGGTGGTGCCGGTGTTGATGACCAGTTGCCAGGTGTCGGAAAAGCCGAAGATCGGTCCGGTCAAAATCCATGCGGCGATCACCGAAAGGGCGAGCAGAAAGGTGCTTTGATGACCGCACCAATGCGCGATTTTCTTGGCAATGCTGCCATATGCGTCGGCCATAATGGCTGTCCTAACAGGGGGGTGCGAATGAAAAAGGGCGGCCACTTGGGGCCGCCCTTTTCTTATCATGCCGGTTGGCAGATGACATCATGCAAGCATGATTACATCATGCCGTCCATGCCGCCCATGCCGCCCATGCCGCCGCCAGCGCCACCAGCCGACTTGTCAGCCGGACGGTCTGCGATCATGCATTCGGTGGTGATCAGGAGCGAGGCGACCGAAGCCGCATCTTCCAGCGCGGTGCGGGTCACTTTGGCCGGGTCGATGACGCCAAACTTGAACATGTCGCCATATTCTTCGGTCTGGGCGTTGAAGCCAAAGTTCTTGTCTTTCGACTCGCGGACTTTGCCTGCAACCACAGCCCCATCAACGCCCGCGTTCTGGGCGATCTGGCGCAGCGGTGCTTCGAGCGCGCGGCGGACGATGTTGATGCCGTTGGTCTGATCGGAGTTTGCCCCGGTCATGCCTTCCAGCACTTTGCCAGCCTGGATCAGAGCGACGCCGCCGCCGACCACGATGCCTTCTTGCACGGCGGCGCGGGTGGCGTTCAGCGCGTCATCAACGCGGTCCTTACGCTCTTTCACTTCGACTTCGGTCATGCCGCCAACGCGGATGACGGCGACGCCGCCAGCCAGCTTGGCCACACGCTCTTGCAGCTTTTCGCGGTCGTAGTCCGAGGTGGTTTCCTCGATCTGGGCGCGGATCTGGCCGACGCGGGCTTCGATCTCGGCCTTGACGCCAGCGCCATCAACGATGGTGGTGTTGTCTTTGGTGATCGAGACTTTCTTGGCGCGGCCCAGCATGTCGATGGTCACCGACTCCAGCTTCATGCCGAGATCGTCCGAGATCACCTGACCACCGGTCAGGATCGCGATGTCTTGCAGCATGGCCTTGCGACGGTCGCCGAAGCCCGGTGCCTTGACGGCAGCGATCTTGAGGCCGCCACGCAGCTTGTTGACGACGAGCGTGGCCAGAGCCTCGCCTTCGACGTCTTCAGCCACGATGATCAGCGGGCGCTGCGATTGGATCACGGCTTCCAGCAAGGGAACCATCGGCTGCAGCGACGAGAGTTTCTTTTCGTGCAGCAGAATGTAGGCGTCTTCCAAGTCGGCAATCATCTTGTCGGCGTTGGTGACGAAGTAGGGCGAGAGGTACCCACGGTCGAACTGCATGCCTTCGACAACGGTGGTTTCGGTCTCAAGACCCTTGTTTTCTTCGACGGTGATCACACCCTCGTTGCCGACTTTCTGCATCGCGTCTGCGATCTGGCGGCCGATTTCGGCTTCGCCGTTGGCCGAGATGGTGCCAACCTGGGCGACTTCAGCCGAGTCTTTGACCGGGCGCGAAGCGGCTTTGATGGCTGCCACGACTTTGGTGGTGGCCATGTCGATGCCGCGCTTGAGGTCCATCGGGTTCATGCCCGCGGCCACGGCTTTCATGCCTTCTTTGACGATGGCTTGGGCCAGAACGGTGGCGGTGGTGGTGCCGTCGCCCGCTTCGTCATTGGTGCGGGAAGCGACTTCCTTCACCATTTGTGCGCCCATGTTTTCGAACTTGTCAGCCAGTTCGATTTCCTTGGCAACGGTCACGCCGTCCTTGGTGATGCGCGGTGCGCCAAAGGACTTGTCGATCACCACGTTGCGGCCTTTGGGGCCGAGGGTAACCTTCACAGCGTCGGCGAGGATGTTCACGCCGCGCAGCATGCGGTCGCGGGCATCGGTGTCAAAACGTACTTCTTTCGCTCCCATGGGGGAAACTCCTGTCTAAGATGTTGAAAAGGAAAGCGGTCCCGTAGGGTGCGCATTCATTGCGCACCGCCGGTCCTTAGGAGATGATCCCGAGGATATCGCTTTCTTTCATGATCAGCAGATCTTCGCCGTCAAGTTTGACTTCGGTGCCCGACCATTTGCCGAACAAGATCTTGTCGCCAGCTTTGACCGACGGTGCGATCAACTCGCCGCTGTCCTTGCGGGCGCCGGGGCCTGCCGAGACAACCATACCCTCTGCGGGCTTTTCCTTGGCGGAATCGGGGATGATCAGCCCGCCCTTGGTTTTATCTTCGCTTTCGATGCGACGGACCAAAACGCGGTCATGAAGCGGTGTGAATGCCATCTGGTAACACTCCCTTAGGTTTCCAGGTTTGATTGGGATTAGCACTCATCAATGGTGAGTGCTAACGAGGCTTGAGTTAGGCACTTGGCGGGCCACTGTCAACGGCAGGGATGTGAAATTTTCTTGACGCCGGTGCCCGGCTTTGCGCTTGGCCGGTGGGGCGGGGCGTGCCAGTCTGAAGGAATTGGCGTTTTTCGATTTGAGTGAGCGATTGATGGTGCAGGGTTTTGCGCGGATGGCGGCTGTCTCTTGGCTGTATGTCCCGGTGATTGCCGGGTTTTTGGGCCTTGTCGGGCCGGCCTTTGGCAGTTGCGCCGGGCGCAATTTGATTGAGGCGCTGGCTGAGGCTGACCGGCAGGCGTTGTTTGAGCGCGCCCATGCGGTGCCCTTTGCCCAAGGCAATTTGTGGCGCGCCACGCGGGAGGGGGAAGAGATCACGCTGATCGGCACGCTGCACATGGACGATTCGCGCCATGAGGCGACGATGGTGGCGCTGTCGCCTGCGCTGGACGCGGCGCGGATCGTGCTGGTTGAGGCGGGGCCTGAGGAAATCGCGGCGCTGCAAAGCCGCTTGGCGCGCGACCCCGAGTTGATGGTGCAGACCGAGGGGCCCACCCTGCCCGAGCGCCTATCGCCAGAGCTGTGGGACAAGTTGGCGCAAGCGGTGCGGGCGCGGGGGGTGCCGCCCTTTATGGCGGCCAAGTTGCAGCCTTGGTATCTGTCGATGATCCTGTCGATCCCGCCCTGCGCCTTGGAGGCGATGGGCGAGGATCGCGGCCTTGATGCGCGGGTGATTGAGGCCGCCGAGACGCGCGGTCTGCCGGTGCGGGCGCTGGAACCCTATGACACGGTGTTTTCGGTCTTCGACACGATGTCGGATGCGGATCAACTGTCGATGATCACCTCAAGCCTTGCGCTGGAGGATCGGTCCGAGGACATGTCCTCGACCCTGATCGACAGCTATTTCGACGAAGAGGCGCGGGTGATCTGGGAGTTCAGCCGCGCGGTGGCGCTGACGATCGAGGGCTATAGCGCCGAGCGGGTGGAGCGGGAATTCGCGCTGATGGAGGCGGCGCTGATGGTGCAGCGCAATCAGGACTGGATCCCGGTCTTGACACGGGCGGCTGCCGATGGTCCGGTGCTGGCGGCCTTTGGGGCGTTGCACCTGTCGGGCGATCAAGGGGTTTTGGCACTGTTGCAGGCCGAAGGTTTCACGCTGAAGAGGCTGCCGTTTCGATGACCCCTGCCAAAGACCTGTCCAGCCAGCGGCTGATCCGTCTGACCGTGCTGGATTTTGGTCTGTTTGATGTGGGCCCCGGACAGCGGTTGATTGGCATCCCCGGATTTTTGTTGGAAACCGAGGATGGGCAAGGATCGGGGGCGAGGATCCTGTTCGACACCGGCTTTGACCCGGCCTATGCCACCGCGCCGCAGGCGACCGCCGCGCGCGATGGTCTGGCGAGTTTCGGGGTGCTGGTGGGATTTGGCGCCGAGAACACCGCCGCAGGGCAGTTGGCCAAGCTGGGCCTGACGCCTGCCGACATCAGCCATGTGATCCTGAGCCATGGCCATATCGACCATGTGGGCAGCCTGCCGCTCTTCGCCCATGCGGAGGTGATCCTGACCGCGACCGAACGCGCTGACCCGCGGCCTTGTTATTTCGGCACCGTGCAGCCGATGGCGTGGCCCGAGGCGCGCTACCTGACCATCACGGAGGAGACAGAGCTGTGCCACGGGATCACCCTGATCCCGACGCCCGGCCATACGGCGGGGCATCTGTCGGCGCTGCTGGCGCTGCCCGATGGGCGGCAGGTGCTGCTCGCCGCCGATGCGATCAACCGGATTTCGGAACCCGATGAGGGCTTTGCCGATGCGCGTGATCCCAAAGCGGCCATGGAAAGCTATCACCGCCTGATGGCCCATGTGGCGGCCACCGGGGCCACAGTGATTTACGGCCATGAGCCGAGCCAATGGGCCAGCCTGCCCAAAGCGCCGGAGGCCTTCTGATGGACCGCAGCACCCTGATCCTGCTCTTCGGGGCCACCCTTGCGTGGAGTACATCGGGGCTTTTTGCGCGGTCGATCCCGCTGGA
>Ga0315905_10008565_pt1 | contig 10347 bp, 7 predicted proteins | sample LakEriMetagenome_5_FD_203522 | JGI IMG/M metagenome (GOLD analysis project Ga0315905, IMG submission 203522) | Freshwater fungal communities from buoy surface, Lake Erie, Ohio, United States - Buoy 4 MA121 | ecosystem: Environmental > Aquatic > Freshwater > Lake | place: USA: Lake Erie, Ohio... | reverse complement strand
TGTGTGTGTGTGTTTGTGTGGGCGCGCGGGAGAGAGAGAGAGAGAGAGAGAGAGAGAGAGAGAGAGAGAGAGAGAGAGAGAGAGAGAGAGAGAGAGAAGGCGCGCACGCGCGAGCGAGACGACCGGACACTCACAACATCGAATAAACACGCAGCATGGGCATGGAGCAATCGCCATCCTTACCCCCTTCTCGTTTGCACTCTTCGTCACAAGCTGATCATCCTGATGCATTATCTTTAAGATGGACCGAAACCGACCCTTAAAAAAATCTGGGCAGTTTGCGCTTTTCCTCTGCAGAATACTCTTGGTTTGACCACACGATGGCGGCGTGCGGAGGGAGCTCCACCGTCGCAGTCACCGAGGACGGCGAGCTCCTTGCCTGGAGCGACGGCAGGCACGGCAATCTCGGACTCGGAGCCGTGCTGCACCAGCAGGAGCCGGCGCCCGGGGGTCTCCCTCCTCATCAACTTCCCCGCCGCTGCCGAGGGCCAACCGGCGCATCTGCCTGGCGGCGGCCGGCTACTGCCACCTTGCGGTGGTGGCGGAGGATGGGGCGGTGTACACCTGCGGCGAAGGCGGTTATGGCCGGCTGGGCCTCGGCGACATTCAGCCGCAGCGGCTGACGCGGGTGCCGCAGGCGGTGTTTGCGGGATCGCGCGTCGTCACGGTGGCCTGCGGCAACGGGCACAAGATGACGGCGACGGCGGCGGGGCACGCGTGGACCTGCGGCGACAATGTCTTTGGCCAGCTGGGCGTGGGCGGCACGGCAGACAGGCTGATGTTTACGCAGGTTGACACCGGGCAGCTCGGGGGCGCGAGGATCGTGATGGCAGCCTGCGGAGCGTATCACAGCGTGGTGGTGTCGGCGGAGGGGCACGTGTGGACCTTTGGCAACGGAGAATTCGGGTATCTGGGTCTCAACGACGAGCAATCCAGGCTGGTGCCGACGCTTCTGGTGGCAGAGGTGTTTCGACTGGGTCTCAATGACGAGCAAGGTAGGCTGGTGCCAGGACAGCAACATCGTGACGGTGTCCGCTGGGGGCGACCACACCATGGCCGTGGGAGTGAATAGAGCGCTTTGGGTATGGGGCGCGGGATCCTCCGGCTAGCTGGGCCTGGGCGACACCAGCAGTAGGCTGGTGCCGACGCTGGTGGGGGCGGAGGAGGTGTTTGGGGGGTCCAAGGTGCGCGAGTGGTGGAGGCCAGCGGCAACAGCGGAGATGGGTGCGTGGGCAAAGAGCCGCTGGTCCACGCGCGTCGGCACCAGCCTACCTTGCTCGTCATTGAGACCCAGTCGACCTTGCGCTCCTCGGCCGCACGCCTCCGTCAACACCAGTGGGTCACGCTGGCGGTAACCGTGGCGGAGGGCCGTGACAGCGGGCGTGCGACCTCTACACCTGGGGCAAAGGTGATCCAGGGCACATTCCTGGGTCCCAGGTCCCCGGCGGTCTGGGCCACGCCGACCTTGCAGACAGGCTGGTGCCGACGCTGGTGCCGCGGCAGCTGCTGGGCGGCGCGCGAGTCGGGCAGTGCCACGGGCTGCGCGAGGAGTTCGCGCTGGCCTTCGGCATGGGGACGCGGTCGCGGCGGGTGCAGGGCAAGGCACAGGCGGCTGGGCGAGAGGAGGATGGATGCCCGTACCTGGTGATGCCGGCTGATCTGGTGAAGCAGGTGGTGAAGGCGTGAGGGTGGAGGGCATAGGGCGATCTGGGGGAGGGGGTGGTGCGGTTGATGGGGGGGCGGAGGAAAAATAATCTGTAATTGTGATAATCAATTGCTCAAGATGATACCGAACACAGGCAACCCTCAATCCTCCGTAAGTGTGTGTGTGTGTGTGGTTGTGTGTGTGTGTGTGTGTGTGTGTGTGTGTGTGTGTGTGTGTGTGTGTGTGTGTGTGTGTGTGCGTGCGTGTAGGGTAATTTAGTGGAGGCGATTGCCGAAAACGAGAACTTGTTTGACTACTCCGAAGTTGCCGAAAAGGATCTAGACCAGGCGAAAAAATGGTTCAACGCCAGAAAACCTTCGGCTGACAAATCGCACCCTGTACTTGCCAGCGCCTATCATCAGTATCGCGTTTGAAACGACGAAAGGGAGCACGCGTTTAAGGGACGCTTCATAATAGAGAAGGCGACCGGGAAAACCGCTTCTTCTTCAACCACCCGCGATGAGAGCGAGGGAGAGGAGAGTGAGGAAGAGGAGATGGCGGCTGCAATCGATGGCGGCTGCGAGAGTGAGGAAGAGGAGATGGCGGCTGCGCTTCTTCTTCAACCACCCGCGATGAGAGCGAGGGAGAGGAGAGTGAGGAACAGGAGATGGCGGCTGAGAGTAGAGCGCGAGAGGAGCGAGAGGGTGTTGCGAGGAGTACTTGCTGAATGACTTATTCCTGACGAGTTAATAAACCTTAATTCACCCTCCTACACAACCAAATAAATGTGTGTGTGTGTGTGTGTGTGTGTGTGTGTGTGTGTGTGTGTGTGTGTGTGTGTGTGTGTATGTGTGTGTCTGTGTGTGTGTGTGTGTGTGTGTGAATTTGCGAGAAGCAACCTTCAATCCTCAGTATTATCGTCGTCGGAGTCGGGGTCCCAAAAGAAGTCGGCGGTAACCTTACCCGCTGCGCTAAACGTGACGCCCTCGGCCAACAGCCGCGCCTTCTGCGTCGCCCCGCCTGCACATGTGATCCTTTCACTGCATTCTGGAGTTGCATGTGTGTGTGTGTGTGGGGTGTGTGTGTGTGTGTGTGTGTGTGTGTGTGTGGACATGTATGCAAGCATGTATGCGGGATGCGTCCCTAAACGCAAACACCGACCCACCCGCCGAGCCCCCACACATCTGTATGCATAAAAAAGTCACCACCGCGCGCACTGTCGCTCGCGTAACCAGACCCGTCGCTCACGTACATGATTTCGATCATTAGACGGTGCTGTGTACATAGCTATCTCTCGCTCATCTCTCGCTCTTGCCCTCTGGCGCTCTTCTCTCTGTCTCGCTGTCCCTGTCCCTGTCCTCTCTCTCTCTCTTCTTCACTGTCTCCATCACTTGCTCGCGCCCCTTCTCTCTCACTCCACAAACAAACACAAACCTGCAGCAAACGGGAGGCTGATGCCTCCGGCCGAGTTGATCACGCGCTGCCACTGGACAAATTTTTTGAAAAATTATTGCAGTTGTACACATATCATATAAAAGTCACTGTACAGAGAACTTTTCAGAATTCCACCGGGACTTCACCCCCCGCCGCCAGCCCTAGCGCGAGCAGCTTGCCCACCTGCCGCGCGTTGTTCGGGCGCCCCGCGAGCGCGGCACATTGCCCGTAGCTCGCTACCCTGCCCACGGGTATGGCCTTGACCACCTGCAGGACGCGCCGTGCAAAGTCTTTGCTGCTTCCCGCCGCCCTCGCGGCGTCTGCAGGTACGAGAGGACGGCACGCCCCCGATGCTGCAGGGCCTGTCGTAGCAGACTCTTGCTCCGAGCCCTTGGTCTTTGGGGGAGGGGGAGGAGGAGGAGACAGAGACATCTTAACCTCACGCATGCTCGTATTAGACTCTTGCTCTGAGGCCTTGGTCTTTTTCGCGGCCTTGGGCGCTGCCAAGCCAAATGATGCTGTTGACTCTGCTGCGCGTTTCGTGCCGTTGCTGCTGCCGCTGCTCAAAGCAGATGTAAACTGGTTTTCGGTCCATACCTCAATGCCTGGAAATGCCTTCTTCTGATCTTCATAAAATTTCTTCTTGTTCGCCGCAGCCCCAGAACCACACACCAGAATGTCTATGTCCGCCGAAACAGAGTCCGTCACCGTTGCACCCGCCGCTTCTGCCTTTGTTTTGGCGTCGTAGCGCTTCATTTGCAGGGCGCCCGTGAAGAAGACCTGCTTGCCATTGAGACAATGATTTCCGGCCCGCTTGCAGGCTGGAGTGTCCTCTTTCGCCAAGAAACTCGTATCGTCGTCGGCTGGCAGCCCCGGCTGCGCGGCGCGCGGACGCCGCGCGGCCACTGCCGCGCCCTGCGGCCTCCACGACGTGGAGATAGCACTGTCTCGCGAAGCGGCGACAGAGTCCTCATCCTCCTCCTCGCTCTCCAAGAACTTGCGCGCGCTCTGCTCCAGCAAGATTTCAGCTGAATGGCGACCGACTATATTCCGGACTCCTTGAGAGACAGCACCGTCTCGCGAAGCGGCAACAGAGTCTTCCTTCTCTTCGCTCTTCAGGTTGCGCGCGCTCTGTTCCAATCCTCTCGTAGAACGTCTCCTCGCGCCTGCTTCTGCCCGTCCCTCCCGGCGGCGCTTCTGCTGGGCGGCGGCAGAGCCCCGGGCGGCATCCGCGGCGTCGTCCAGGCCGAGTGAATGAATCAGCTGCCGGTTACTCGCGATGCGCGCCTTGCGCTCCTGCTCGTACTGCGTCAGACCCTCATCATCGTCCATATTTAAAATGAAACCTGACTCCCATTGGGAGCAATGGTGCGGCGGGCCCCGCTGTTGGCGCACCTGGTGGTGGCGCTACTGCCGCGCCAGATCCTCGGGATTCCGTTTGCACCTCCGGTGGCGGCGCCCGCTGCCATGCTGCCCGCCATCTCGCTGGGCACGCCCAACGCGCGCGGCTTGCGCACGTTTGTCGACGCACACGGGCATGAGCGGCACTTCCACGGTGTTAACGCCGTGGTGAAGGGCCCGCCATGGCACCCGACGGTGGGGGCCTACGACTTTGAGACGTCGCTCGTCGACAGGGACTTTGAGCTTCTGCAGAGTGCAGGCGTAAACGTGCTCCGCCTGGGGGTCATGTGGTCGGGCGTGGAGCCGGTGCGCGGCCAGTACAACAGCACGTACATGGAGACGATACGCGGCATTGCCCAGGCGGCTGCAACATACGGCATCTACACGCTGCTGGACATGCACCAGGACGCGATGTCGGAGCGCTTCTGCGGCGAGGGTTTCCCTCCATGGGCAGTGCAGCCGTCGGGACACCTCCCCTTCCCGGAGCCCGTCGCCGCGCCCTTCGCGGACCCGGGGCCCGGGGGGCTTCCGTCCCGAAGCGACTGCGCGCGCCACGCCTGGTTTCACTACTACTTTTCGGAGGCGAGCGCCACGGCGTGGCAGGCGCTCTACTCGAACAAGGACGGACTCCTGGACGCGTGGGGCGCCATGTGGGGCACGGTGGCAGCGGCGTTCAAGGGCGAGCCCCACATCCTGGGTATTGAAGCCATCAACGAGCCCTTCGCAGGCGATGTCATCCACGACCCCCTCCTTCTGCGCCCCATGCATGCATCCAGCGCCAACCTGCAGCACGTCTTTGACGTCCTTGCCCAGCAGGTGTGGGCGGCAGATCCCGCTCGCCTCTTCTTCTTTGCGGGCGTGCCGTGGGCCAACCTTGGCACGGGCTTTGCACACGCTCCTGCTGGTTCGGACAATGGTTACCGATCGGTGCTGGTGTTTCACCACTATGAGGTGCCTTATGGGCCGCAGCTCACGAACTCGAGCCGGGAGCACGCGCAGCTGTACGTTGAAGATGCAAAGCGGCTGGGAACAGGTCTTATGCTCACCGAGTTCGCGGAGCTGTGTGGCACGTCCTCCGCGGATTCCCAGAGGTGGGAAGCTGAGACAAGCGCGGCGGACGGGTTTGCGCTGTCCTGGATCTCCTGGGAGTACAAGTCCTTTTCAAAGGGCGCACCTTCCCCTACGCCTGATTCGCAATGGAATGAATTCGGGGCACGCAAAACAGGGGTTGGAGGCTGCTTGTTTGACCCCGATGGCGCTGTGCGGGTCCGCAACTTGCGAGCGCAGGCACGCCCGTATGCTCAGTTCGTGGCAGGACGGCTGAGGACATTGGAGTTTGAGCCACTCGTCGCGCGCCTTTACTTGGCCATCGAGCCGCAGACAGACGCGAATCTGACGCACACAAGCGTCATCTATGTCGGACTAGAGCACTGGTATCCTGACGGATATCACGTTGATGTGCAGCCCACCGGCGCTGCCGTGTGGGGACCCATGGGAGCAAATTTTCTTGGCGTGCGTGTCCTCGAGACACCTGAGACCGAGACACAGGCAGGGGAAACGGGTAGTAGGAAAGAGAGGGGAGAAGGCGGTGGGCAAGGTCATAGTCAGCCGGAGGTGCTCGAAATTACCGTGACGCCCTTGAAAAAGGGAGTGTCGGGCAAAGGGAGTGTCGGAACTACGGAGGGGGTTTATTCCAAGCAAAAAGCGGTGAGTGAGGTGGACGCTGGGCGCGACCGCGCACGCTGAGGAGAACCAGCACCCGAGGGGACTTGATTGTTCAAAAGAATATTCTTTTTATTAGCAAAGCGCTGAACAACAGTGCTTGGACAAAAAAATACCGGGCTTGCCGGAGCTCCGGACTCGCCTTGCTTCTGAGCGTATCACTGCAACAGAGCCCTGGCACGCTCGGCCTTGTTGCGCGCCACAATGTCAGAACCCTGGACTATGGACGGGAGGCCCTCGCGCATCAGGCGCGTGCGGCCGGGGGCATCTGCAGCTAGTTCTAGGCGGGGCAGCTCGTCTTTGAGGGCGAGGAAGAGAGCATTGGCGCACGTGCGCTTGATGAGCGCATCCTGGGCGCACGCGAGCTGCGTCATGATGGCGGCGCCGCCCGAGCGCCACAGGCGCACGGCGTTGGCAGCCACAGCGTGCGGGAACTGCTCTAGCACTTCGTGCTTTTCGACAAACTTTTCTAGCTCCTCCGCCGCCTTCTGCATCTGCGAGTACTCGCCGCTGTCGACCATCTTCTTCCACTTCGCCAACCTATCCTTGTCTCCGCTACTGATCTCGATGGCTGCCAGCTTGTCAATGTTGAGCTTCTCCTGCCCCAGGTACCCGTCACCCATCATATTGGCCTCTATGAGCGCGAGGTGCGAGAGGACCTGCTGGTCCCACCCCTGCGCGCCAGGGTTGCGCCGCTGCAAACGCCACGCCTGCGCGATCATGGCGCCAAAGTACTCGTCGTCGAGGTCCTCCCCCACGACCCGGTAGTACTCTTCAAACTCCTCGAGATTAATGGACGAGAACTTTTGCGTGGTGCCCCTCTCGTACTCGCCCATCTTGAAGCGAGCGATTACGTTCATGAAGACCTGGTCCTCTGTCCAGTGGTTCGGGGGCTGTGCCAGGTACCTGGGGTGCGTCTTGGCGTTGTAGCCGTTGCTGCGAATGTCGTCCAGAGTGACGAGGCCGTCGCCGTCGCGATCAAGCTTGCAGAAGGCCTCGCGCACCAGCTCGCGGCGCTCCTCGTTGAGCTCGTATTTGACACGCATCGCCCGCATCTTCTCGTCGCGCTCGCGCAGGTCCCCCCAGTACACGATCGCCGACTTGTGGCCCATCTCCCCCTGGCACGACGCCTTCTTCGCGCTCCAGTTGTCAAACGCGGGGCGCTGCAGGTTGGCGGGCGTGCCCGTGTGGAAGGGCGCGTGCGGCCGAAACTGATGGTGCGCCGACTGGGGCACGAGCCGGCCCTGACCGTACCCGGCCGAGCGCACGGCACGCACCCGCTCCGGGTACAGGTTCCCGTCGCCCGGTCTGTTTCCCCCCGAGTACGAGTTGCCTCCGGTCGTCCTCCCCGTCGGGTTCGAGAAGCGCGCCTCGTTGTGCACCCGCCCGGCATCCTTGCCGAGCGGGCGGCGGTAGTTTTTGCTGCTCCCTTGCGCGCCCCACGCGCCCACCCCGTAGGTCGAGGGCAGCGCCCCGGTCGTCACGTTGAGCCTCCCGGCCATCACGCCGCTTTAAACAACCTTGGCAACGGGTTTGGTCCTCAGCACACTGTCACGGACCGAAGTTCTCGGTCATGTTCTTTGGTGACACTCAAAGGAGTAGAAGAGAGCGGGAGTGGGTGACAGACGTCCTAGGGTGCCGAGCCGTGCACAGCGCGCCCGTTCTCGCGCGCCGTGCCCGCGCGGGCATGGGGAGCGGTGCAATGGGGACGCAGGTCGGGACGGGGACGCATGGCGAGGTCGTGATGAAGGGCAAAGTTGACGACGAGCAGTCGGGGCCCGACGGGAGCGGAGCGGCAAAGGTGCCCGCGGGGACGGCGAGCAGGCCAGCGGGGGGGGCAGCGACATGGGTGCCCCGAAAGTGGGAGCTCATCATCATCGTCCTCACCGTCGCCCCGTGAGTGCCTGCCCGACGCGCGCCGCTCGTTTGTGGCAGGGCCGCGGGCCCGCGCGCGCCGAGCGCTGACGCGCTGTGTCTGTGTGTCCGTGTGTGTGTCCCTGGGCCTGCAGCATGGCGGGCTTCACGGTGATCAATCCGTACCAGCAGACGCTGCGGGCAGAACTGGGGTGCGACGCAGTATGCATGGGGACAATGACGTCGGTGCGTCCTCTCGCCCGCTGCCACTCACGCACGCCCCTCACGGCTTGCCCGAAACCCCTCTTCCACAGCGCATCCCCTGAGTGAGGAAGCGGGGGTGGAGAGCGGGGGGGGTGTATGCCCTCTGCTTCCCCTTTCCCATCATGATCATGAGTGTCCGCGCCCGTGCGAGTGCATCGTGTGAGGCCCGAGCATCATGCTGGTTCGCACGAGGACTCGCGTGTAAGGCCCGTTTCTACTTCCCCTTGTCCCCGCAGGCGTCCTCGGCGCTGGGGCTTTTTGGGTCGCCGCTTGTCGGCGCGCTCTCGGACCACATGGGCCGCCGGGCAGCGCTGGTAATTGGCGCGCTCGCCAGCGCGGTGGGCTTCACGCTGGTGGGGTTTGCTACGTCGATGCCGCTGCTGTGGCTTTCTGTCATTCCCGGGAGCCTGCTGGCGCACAATTTCACTATCGCCAAGGCGCTTGTGGCCGACTTGGCTCCGCCGGAGGAGCGTGCGGGCATCATGGGCAAGCTGGGCCTGGCAGCCGGCCTGGGCTTCATGGTCGGCCCGCTCGTGAACCCCTTCGTCACGACCCGCATGCAGGCGTGCATGTTCGCGACAGGCGTCAATCTTTTTTCTGTGCTCACCATCTTTCAGCTGCCGGCAAAGGCCGCGACAGCTGCCCACGGGGAGGAGAAGAAGGTCGCGCCCAAGGGGCTGGGTGCGGTCTTCACAACGGTCTGGGAGGCCATCAAGGAGGTGTTTGTGCTGGCAGTGGCAGCGCCGGCGTCGGCGCGTGTCATCCTGGTCTTGCGCTTCGGACTCTCGATGGGGTTTCACCTCTTCTACACGGTGATGCAGATGCTGCTCAAGGACAGGTTTCATTTCCAGCCGGCGGACTACTCCAACTACTTCGCCTTCATCGGCCTGACCTACGCCTTCTCTCAGATCGTTTCGCGCGGCATCATCAATCGCTTCGGCAAAGACCAAACGATGCTGCTCGTCATCTGCCTCTTCTCCCTCCTCGGCGGCCGCCTCCTGAGTGCCATCACGACCAACACGGTCGTCTTCTACAGCGCAATCGCCTTCACCATCTTCGCCCTGGGCATCGTCAACACCTCGGTCAACACCACCATCACACGCATTGCCAGCGACTCCAACGTGGGTGGCCTCATGGGCGTCCTCGACACCTCTGAGAAGTTAGCCGGCATCGTGGGGCCAGCAATTGGCGGCGCCCTGTATGCCTACTACCACTTCGCGCCTGTGATTGTCGTCTGCGCGGGGTATGTGGCGCTGGCGCTGATCGTCTACGTCGGCTTCCCGCGCTACGTCATCCCTGCAATTGACAACAAGGAGAAGGATTCGGCTGAAGTCAAGGCCAAGACTGAGTGATGCTGCCACCAAGGGGAGGAGGAGGAGGAGGATGAGCTGCCACCCAGGGGATCTTGGGGGAATTCCTGGAGGATTTCCGTCGTCCCCACAAAGCGCGCCGGCGCCCTGGCCTATTCACTGATGAATTTTGTATAGTTTCTGTGAGTGTTGTGTGTCTCTTGGATTATAAACTTTGTCTGTCCATTTCCCCTTCTGTTTGTATTTAGCGGTTATTTCAGTGATAGACGAATCCTCAAAAAACGGATGCTTCTGCCGAAAATCCGAGGACGGCGTTACCATTGGGCCAATGCAGGCCATATGTTCTGGCTAAAAGTGCTAGCAAACTATATCGTTTGTAGTACATTGTAATATACTGTTTTGTCCCTGACGACTGACGCACAGAAAACTAGATTGACGCACAGAAAATTACACTGAAGGTGTAGGTTTCGGGAGTGAGGATAGGGTTTAGAGTGTAGGGTTTAGGCACAAAAGTCCTCGAAGACCCTTGTTGCTGCAAAGGACTGTGATCACCATGCCCATCCCCAAAAACCCCGCGGATGGTCGCACCTCGCGCCGGGAAAAATGGTGTTTTGACCGGCTGAAGATCATGATTTTTCCCGGCGTGTCAGTATCAACGAAGCAGCCAAGCCTGATGTTTTTGAAAAAATGGCGATGAAGCTAACGTTTTTGGTTTAC
>Ga0315905_10008564_pt1 | contig 10347 bp, 7 predicted proteins | sample LakEriMetagenome_5_FD_203522 | JGI IMG/M metagenome (GOLD analysis project Ga0315905, IMG submission 203522) | Freshwater fungal communities from buoy surface, Lake Erie, Ohio, United States - Buoy 4 MA121 | ecosystem: Environmental > Aquatic > Freshwater > Lake | place: USA: Lake Erie, Ohio... | reverse complement strand
GAAACAGTCAAATTCACAGTGACTAAACTATCACACCCTTGTGTAGTATTCAATTGTTGTGTATATGAACCTGAACTTGAGTATGCCTGACCATTCCATGAAAACGTACTGGTAACAGTGGTGTCAAATACCGTTAACGGAGCCGATTGGTTAATGACAACATCCCATAAGACCAAGGAATCACAGCCATTTACATTCGTTAGTAATTCGGAAATAATACCTGAATTATTATAAGTTTGTCCACCAATACTTACCGAATCACAGCTACTAAGCGGCACCAACACCGTATCACCCTGCGTTAAGGTAAACTGAATATTTAGTATGGAGTCACACCCGAGATTGCCAGGTAAAATCTGTTGAAAAGTCCCACTTTGGTTATACGTTTGTCCATTTAAGGTTAAGGGAACGCATTGTGAAAAGACCAAATTGGTTTGTGTAATCGATAAAATGGTCAATTGCAAGGTCACTACTGAATCGCATCCCGAAAGGGTTTGACCCTGAAATGTATAATTTCCGGATTGTGTTAAAATCTGGCCATTCCAACTCAAAGAATCACATGCACTCGAGGTTTGGCTCACAGTATATGCTGGAAACACCTGAACCTGCGCGGAAGATGCTGGTCCATTTCCGCAGGCATTCGTTGCTGCAATCTGAATGTTTATCAATGAAACACCGGCTTGAGGAGTAATCGTTAACGAAGGTTGTTGTGTAGTTGAATTCACCCCGTTAATAGTCCATTGGTAGCCTGTGGCTCCTTGTACATTGCTTGAGTTGAGTGCTATTGTGTTTTGATTGCTGCAAATATTCTGAGGGAAGTTTGCAGTTTGCGGTGCATTAATTGGCGCACTAAGTACGTTAACGGTAACCGCCAAGCGCGTTTGTGATTCTTGTCCAGAAACAGTTTGCGATGCATAATAGGTCGTCCCATTCATAAGCGTTGTTGCATTGGATAAGGGAACACCCCCAGAAGCGTTGGCGTACCATTGAATGCTAGAGCCTGTTACTTGGAGCTGATTAAGTGTTGCGCCAGTACACACTGTTTGTGGTGAATTACCTGTAGGTGGAGGAGTAACCGGAACTAAGGTAAATGTAGCTGTAGAAATCCCGCGATTTGTATTTCCATGATACGCATAAGTAAAGGTATTTGAACTCGCTCTGGCCCATATCAAGGAAATAGAACCCGGAGCAGCTGTAAATACATGATCATTTGCGTCCCCCGTATTTAGCGCGCGGGTTGCAATTACGGTTCTAACCCCTCCAGCGACTACGTTTGAACTAATGGTCCAATGCTGTTGTGCATCCGTAACTGGCGCTGAATAACCTGAGAGATATGCATCAAAATTAGTCAGTGCAGCAGCACTGTGAACGGCCACTACATCGGTGCCTGCCGCCATCGACCCTGCATTAAAACCCACCGCAAACCAACGGGCGGAAGGACCTGTTAAAGTAATGGTAACATTTGCTCCAACATCCAATTTTACAGACATAGTCAATCCAGCCGTGCTAGATAATGTAACGGTACCCGTAGTGTAGGTTTGAGCAAAGGCTGTTAGGGAAACAACCAACAAAAGAAATAAACTAATTTTTTTCATGCGATGTAAAGATAGCGGTAAGTCGTTCGTCTAAATAAAACAATAATAATTCTTGTATACTGCGGCCTTTCGGATCTGGCAACTTAAGGTTTGGATTTTTAGCGAGCAGGAGGTCCACCATCTCATAGCGCTTCATACTCATGGCCATGTGCAAAGGGGAACCGAATTGTGAAAACTGACACGTATCGTCGGGTGATATCCCTTGATCCAAGATAAATGAAAGCATTTCTAGATTATTTTTAAAAATAATTCCATAGAGCGCCGAGCCTTCAGCCGCACAATACCGAATATCTGCTCCACGCTGCACCAATAATTTTGCGACATCGTTATTTCCACGGTAGCAAGCTAACACAAAGGGAGTGATCCCGCGCTCTGATAGCCGGTTAACCGATGATGGATCTTTATCTAAAAGAGCCGTCATGGATTCAACTGTTCCAGTTCGAGCAAGTTCATGTACATCTTGCGCCATTCCAACGAAGGGCACTAATAAGCAGATAAACCAGAAGCCGAAAATACGTATTGTCATGTCTTAAAGTTAAGTAAAAACCTTTAACTGTTCCTTTTGTTCGCGAGATTTAACGTACAAGATGAGGATGAAGGGGACAACCTATTCAATCATTGTCACCTCCGCTGACGGAGTCTGATACTCTTCAGAATCATCAGACCATAATCCCTCCTCTGCGCCTTCGCTCGAGCTTTAGCGAAAGGAGGGAAAACTAATATCTAATGCATTATTTCCACCTTAGAAGGAGAATGACTCTGATGGCGCATATAACACAGAGTTTAGGTTTGGATGCCCTAAGTTAACAATCGTTTAATTATCTATATCTTTGTTAAGAACCGAATTGCTTATGACTATTTTTTACCGACTTGCCATTGCATTAATTATCCTACTAGGTGCACCTCATTTAATGGCGCAATGCCCGGCCGGACAATGGCCCGTTGAAATCACCATTGTTCCTGATGCTTACCCAGGAGAAACGACTTGGAATTTATACAGCAACGGCAATGAAGTTGCCAACGGAAATGTAAATGGATCCGTCGTTTGTGTCGATTCGGCAGATTGCATTCGTTTTGATATTCACGATAGCTATGGCGATGGGATTTGTTGTGGTTATGGACTTGGGTCGTATGTTATCACCTTGAATGGAACGCAAGTAGCGAGTGGCGGACAATTTGCATTTACTGCTTCACATTCTTTTAATTGTGGACCAGGAACCATTTGCGAAAACCCGATTCCAATAGATACCGGTGTAACGGTTTCTCCTCAAGAAAACTTATTCTATTCGTTCACCCCAGATACAACCGGAATTTTCGCCATATCTACGTGTAATTTGAGCGCCTGTGACACACGAATTTGGGTATATAACAATTGTGGCAACGTAGACTTCAACGGGTCGGCTACCGGTACACTTTATTACAACGATGACAATGCGTTATGCGGACTGCAAGCCGATTTGCACCCCTTACTCACCGCAGGAATTCACTACATTATCAAAATTGGCTTAAAAGCAAATACGGCCTGTGCTTCGAGTATACCATTCTCCATAAGCTTCGAAGGCGCTATGACTTCTGTGTTGCCTATCGTAAAATTAACGACCGTAAATAATGCGATCAACAACGATGTCAAAGTTCCTGTTGTTATGGAAATCATTGATAATGGCCCAGGACTCCTTAACTCAACAGCCGATACGTTATACAGTTATGAAGGGACGATTATGACGGAATGGCAAGGATTCACAGGGCCTGGCTATCCCAAGAAAAACTACGACTTTGATTTGGTGGATGCTAACGGTAACAAGATAGATACCTCCTTATTGGGCATGCCTGCAGAGAATGATTGGATTTTCAAAGCAGAATACCTGGATAATTCCTTGTTACTAAATTCAGTGACCTACGAATTTGCACGTCGGATGGGACGTTATGCACCCCGTACAAAGCTCTGTGAAATCTTTCTTGACGGAACGTACATTGGCGTGTATACCTTGACCGAAAAAGTGAAACGCGACAACAACCGCTTAGATATCGCAAAACTGACTTCAGCCGATACCTCCGGAAGTGACTTAACGGGGGGATATATCGTAGAAATGAACATTAACGGCGACCCGGCTGCATGGAATTCGGTATATCCACCAATCAATAGCGCAACTTCACCCCATGCGGTTGAATTTAAATATGTCTACCCAAAGGCAGATTCCATCCTACCGGTGCAAGGAAATTACATTAAAACCTTCGTTGATTCCTTTGAAAATGCCTTGAACGGAACGAACTATACAAACGATACCTTGGGGTACCGTAAATGGATTGATGTAGGAACGTTTATCGACTTCTTGATTGTAAATGAATTCAGCATGAATTATGACAGTTATGGTCGCAGTACTTACATGTACAAAGAAAAGGATACCGACGGAAACAAGCTATGCATCGGTCCGCCGTGGGATTACGACCGTGCCATGGCAGATGATCCAAATTCGGGATGGGTTTGGGAAAACACCCATCCGTATTGGCCTTTTCCTTTTTGGTGGTCAAAATTATATACGGATTCGGTGTATCGTCATGAATTAGCTTGCCGATGGTTTAGTTTGCGCGAAGATGTATTGAAAACTCCTCGATTTATGGCCTTTATTGATAGCATTTCTGCCCCACTCTTTCAAGGACCTGCCGACCGAAATTTTGCGGTTTGGCAAACCTTGGGTGCAAGTACTTATAATGCTCAGGTGCAGAACATGAAAGTATTTCTTTATTACCGGTTAGCATGGATTGATAATGAATTGGCGCCTTTTGGTGCCGTGCTACCCGAAGTGAGCATTCCTTTAGACACTGCAGTTTGTAAAGGAATAACCTACACCGCTCCCTACAATCCGAGTTATTCATACAATTGGATCCCAGGACCTGAAACACCAGCCATCACCTTAAATACGCCAGGTACCTATAATTTAAGAGTGAAAGATGACTTTGGTTGTCAACGCACACTTCCGATGACGGTGAGCATTTCTGCACCGGATTCCACCTTCACTCAAGTATTGCACGTGGCGGGTGATGTATTTTATATTTTCGCTGGGAATAATGGTACGAACAGCCAATACCTTTGGAATTTTGGCGATCAACCCATATTATCTAGTGGGCAGACGGTGAGCCATATCTATGCAACACCGGGGATTTACGATGTGCACATGACGGTAATCGATACCTTAGGATGTATCGGAGAATCCACCAAACAAATTCAAATAACCGATGGAGAAATACAAGTGAGTATTCAGCCGAACCCATCTTTGAACAATCCAATCATCACGCACAACATTCCACAGGACGAAACCTTTAGTTTCACCCTTTATGATGCAGCCGGTAGAAAACTGAAAGAATTATCCAATCCTGCATCTCCATTTACCATTGAAACTTCTGGAATGGCTGAAGGAACCTACTGGTTACAATGCAGCTACAAGGGTCAAAAAATAAGTAAAGGAATTGTCCGAATACAATAAATGACCATTTACCTTGATTTCGACGGAACCGTGGTGGAACACCAATATCCAGCATTAGGTGCTGAAAACCCACATGCATTTAGGGTTATTCGTGCATTACAAGTCAAAGGACATCACATCATTTTGAACACCTATCGTGCGGACATCAACGACGGAAGTTTAGCAGAGGCATTGGAATATTTGAATTCACTATCCAATGAATTGAGTCCAATCACGGAACATACGGCTAGGAAAATTCATCCCGGTCCGTTTGACTTAACGGAAAGTCTTCGATTTGAAAAGCTATACCTTGACGATATTGCCGAAGAAATACCTTTGATTCCAAACCGTATGATTGCCAATGGATTTATGGTTGATTGGTTGGCGGTTGAGCAAGCTTTAATCCAAGTAGGCATCTTGTGATATTTTTCAACATGTTAACATCTTTTAGTAGGTAAGGCAGCAAACGAAAACCCATGCTTGCTATTTTTGAGTCAATCTGATTCCCATGCCTTTTACTCTTCGCCCCCTCAAAAACATTGATGACGCCCTGCGCCATTTTATTCAGCAACTCGACCTGGAAATGGTTGAGCTCTTACTTAAAGAAATGCCTGAAGACGATCAAGGGGAACATCAAGATTTACTTCGTCGATTGGAACGCGCATTTAACTACTTCAAGGACCAAGGGGATGAACAACTCAATGTTATTGAAGGAAAATGTACCAAATGTTTCCCTTCCTCTTCTGGTTTTTATTTTGTTGGAAATAAAAGCAAGGCGCACATGCATCTATTATTTCATCGCAACGATGCAGGGATTTTAAGTGTTTTCGAATGCACGAATTTTAAGACACAATATACCTTTAAAAATCCAGGTAAACGCGTCTATTTAGAAGATGAGTCATTTCGGATTTTCACCTTAGGCGACATCAATGAAGACGATGTGCCGTTTTAATTAAGGTGCTAAAATCAAGGATTTTCGATAGGTCCCGCTTGAAAGGATTGCTTCGAAGGTGTAATTCCCTGCTGGAAGATGAGACAAGGACAGAGAAAGTAGGTTTTTCTGAGGGAACGTGTGGTATACCAATTTACCCTGTTCGTCCATCACGCGTAAGGATTGGATGGCTTCTTCCGCATAGATTTCAACCTTACCCTTGCTAGGATTTGGATATAGGATGAATGGATTAAGGAAGGATTCCTCCACCTTGTTTACACATTCCTGCACATGTATTTGATAGGTTGACGTAGTTTGCTGATTCGTTAAATGATCTGTTACGTTACATGTGTAAACATTCGATTGTAAGGGACTAACCGTGATCTGATTTTGAGTTTCCCCGTTGCCATTCCAAAGAAAGCTCAAGGAATCTGATCCACCCGATAACACAGCCGCTAGGGTCATGGATTCCCCTAGACAAAGGGTGTCGATGATGTATAACGCAGGAACATTTTTCTTTAGGATGGTAAACTCGTCTTGAATGGTTCCATCCGATCGCAAGTACTTTCCGTCCAACCGATTTCTATAAATATCAATCACGAAAGAACCCGTTACGCCTGTTCCATTGTCATCGTAACAGAAAACAGGGTGATCCATACTTCCGTCTGAATTTTCACTTCCTGAGTGGCCACATACCACATAAACCGCACCATCATTTTGTTGATTGTATTTGTCTTTGATGTAGGCATTTCCGGCGGCAAAATTACCATTGGTTCCACTCACCAAATGCTGTAATGGATCCCATGTATCACTGTATCCGTAATGATTCTTTATCAAAAAGCTACGTTCGAATACGTGACTATGACCGCAGACAATGAGGTCAATGTCGTAAGATTCCAACACTGGAATAATTTCTTCTCTCATGGTACGCATTACATCCTCATACAAATCATCAGAGTCGTGGGAGCCTTTAGAGTATGGAGGTTGATGAAAATAAGCGATTGTGAAATCTTGTTGATTTTGAGATAAATCATCGTTGATGTAATTTATCATTCGGTTAATTCCGGTACCTGTTTGCGCATAATCATAAACTTCAGAATTTAACGATAGAAAATGAACATTTGCATAATCGAAAGAATAAAATACTTCTAGGTTTGACGGAAAACCACCCGCCTCGGCTTGTGTAGGAACATCCACAATGTTGAAGTAAGGGCCTTCATGATTTTCTAGGGGAATGTTCGAATAAGGAATCCCTAAGAAGGTACTTTCTTGCCATACTGTATTGTAATCGTGATTTCCTGGGCTTGGCCAAAAAGGCAAGAAACTAAAGATATCGGAGAATCCTGCAAGACCAAACACTTTAGATTGATAATCGCTGTCCTTGCCGTCGTTGTATGCATTGTCTCCCAACCATAACCAAACATCTGTTTTATTTTGACCGTTCCAAGAAAGAAAGGAATTCTTAACCGCAATTTGTCCTGCGTTTCCTTTGCCAAAATCACCAATTGCCCACACGCGTATGGAATCCTGTGAGCCAATGACTGGGTTTGTGTGAAAATAATGATTCGCGCTATTCCCACCATAAATAGATTGACTTCCTACTGCATAATAATATTTGGTATTGGGATTTAATCCAGTTACCAAAACTGTATGCTCTGTTGTATTGCTATTTCCCGCTGCCGTTTGTATTAATTGCTGCGGATTTTGTCCAAACCAAACGGTGGAATTGGTTGGAACATTAGTACGCCACATGATCGTGATTGTAGTCTCAGTAGGCGATTGCAAATAAGGACCCCTAATTACCTGCTGTGCATAAACCAAGGTACTTGTAAGGAGGATTAAAAAAAATATGGACTTCATACCGCAAAACTAAATCATCGAAATAGGGATTGCGTTAAGCGAAGAAAAAACCTAGTTTAACTTTTCTTTATGGCCTCCTTATACGTTGTTTTATAGATATAAAAGCCCAAGGTAAATACAGCCAGGGAACTCGTGCCATGCCATAAGAAATGCGTTCCTTGGGGGAGCCATGTAAAGGGATTCGGCGTTGGATAATCCAAGATTCGAAAGAGGAGCGCAAGCACTAAAAACAACAAGGAAAGCAGATACAACCCTCCATGTTTCCATTGATTACGTTTTAGGTCGATGATAACGGGCACTAAAAAGGCTGCACCGGTGAAGAAGTAGCCAATGCTTGGACCTGAAAGACCGGTTTGTTGAGAAAGCACCTTAACCATCGTAAAGGCCAAGGCATAAAACCCAAGGACCACGCCGATGGCTTTCCAAACCTTGTGTGTGATTCGATGCCAAAAATAGATCGATAGAATTAAAGTCATTAGCGCCGCGGGTAACCAATCCAAGAGTAAAAACCAATTGGATGCCCGAAAGGCATGGAACAAGGTAGACCCCAAGCCATTTAAGAACAGTAAGGGTAAAAGTGCCGTAATGATGCCATAGGTTCGGTATTTTCCACGCAAATAAATCAACCAAAAAATTACCGGGATAAAGAAACATAAGGAACTATAGGCATTCCATGGTTCATGAATCAAAGCGTCGTGCACAAATTCATTATACATTGGACCTTGATCAAAAATCTGCTGTTTGCGGTGTATGAGTTCCAGAGAATCTATCATAAAAAGCCCTTAGGTTGGAATCTTCAATACCTGTCCGATGCGGATTAAATCAGAACGCAAACCATTGGCTTTTTTAATTTTAGAAACGGTGGTATGGTATTTCGCTGCAATGGTGGATAGGCTGTCTCCTGATTTCACTTTATAGGTTCGATAGGTTGGCGCCACAAACTTTTTAGTTCCTGGTAACTGTTCCCCATCGGTGGTGTAAGGATATTTTGCAACGTAATCCTCCAAAGTAATGGTATTGCCAATCTGGCTGTCGTAATACTTAAAAAAATGCTGACGGATATTCACAAAGGTACATACCGAATCCAAGCGATTCCCATTCCAATCATAGCATTTGATTACGTTTTCATTAAACTCTAGCAACTTTACGGAATTGAGTGTTGGGTACAAATTGTGCATGCGAGGAAGCTGCTTATTTACAGCGGGTAATCCCCCACCGGCTGAACCGCGGCTATCAACTCGCACATAGCACTTTCCATCTTCGCTAGGCCCAACTACGGCTACCCAATGTACAGTAAGTGTTTTCGGATTGACCTGAATGTACAGCTGCTTCACATCGGAATTGAATCCTTTTTTGCGAATGCTTTCGAGGCCTTGATTTATTTTGACATTCAAATAGCCTCCGAATTTATCCATGCGGCGGGCATTAAACGAATGCAAGGCGTCATATACGTATGGCATACCCAGGGCGGTATAGGAATCACAAACAAGTTCATCGTGCTCACCAAGTTTAAGCGTATCTGGATTGATCAATTGAAAGGTTGGAATCTCCAATGTTTTTCGTGGCGTCCCCTCGATTAACTCCACATACGTAGAATCATCGACCTCTTCCGAATTGGTCGGTTGGGCACAGATATTCTGCCCAATAAGCATCCATACAAACACAACAATATATCTCACCCCGCTGATATTCACTTTTTACGTTTCATTAAATTAACTTCAAAATTATCCAAATCCCCTTTGACTTTAAAGTAAAGGTACTTGGAATCCTCTGCCGCAGTAATAATATCATTGGAACTCTCTTTTGGATCTTTGTTACGTGACAGTTTGTTTCGTGCTACATCCTTAATCATTTGCCAAGGAATCCCTACTTGATAATCCATGTTCATTTTTCCGATTATTTCTTGCGTTCCAGAGATTTTTAAATACCCAAGCGTAGAAGCAATCACCATTTCGGGTATGGTCATTTTACCGTTCTTCAGTGTGAAGTTATTTTTCAAGGTATCAAAGGCCACGCTGCTCACGTCTTTATCCTCGAAGTAGGTGCCTAAATCCACCAAGGGCGCATAATTTTCCAACCTACCATTAATTACTGTTAGATTCATCTTAAGTTCTGAATCATCCAGCTTAGGAACAAAATCAGCGTGCATGTGAATTTTACCACTTAAGGTTCCTTCTACATACCCGTGTAAATTTTCAGAAACCAAATGATCTTGACCAAAGTCATCAAATTTCACCATGAATTTATCCAAGTTCAAGTGATGAATCGTGAGGTGAGGCGAAAAATAAATATGTTTCTTGTCGCGACCACTAAAGGTACCCGAACCCGACATGGAACCTTCTGCGGTTTGCAGGCGCAGGTGATTCAACTCCATGTGGTGATCACTGTATACATGTGCATCTGCGTGAAGATTCTTAACATCATACGGTGCGTATATGAGATGCCCAACATCTAAGGTAACATCCAAATTTGGAAAATCATAATCATATAAGCTTGGGACTTT
>Ga0315905_10008559_pt1 | contig 10349 bp, 15 predicted proteins | sample LakEriMetagenome_5_FD_203522 | JGI IMG/M metagenome (GOLD analysis project Ga0315905, IMG submission 203522) | Freshwater fungal communities from buoy surface, Lake Erie, Ohio, United States - Buoy 4 MA121 | ecosystem: Environmental > Aquatic > Freshwater > Lake | place: USA: Lake Erie, Ohio... | reverse complement strand
AGGAACGAAATGCCCTGATAGGTGTTCGTCTCGTCCGCACCGACAAGACGAACACCTATCAGGGCATTTCGTTCCTGCTGTTCGACATGACGACGCCGGGCGTCACGACCAAGCCGATCAAGCTCATCAGCGGATCATCGCCATTTTGCGAGACGTTTTTCGACAATGTGGAGGTGCCCAAGAGCCAGATCGTTGGCCAGCTAAACCGAGGCTGGGACGTGGCAAAATACCTGCTGGGCCATGAGCGCGAGATGATCTCGGGCGCGGGCGACGGCGCGCAGACGAGCACGATCGGCAAGGTGCTCACGCGCAACGGGCTCGACGATCCGATGCTGCGTGCGGAATTGGCGCAGTTCGATATCGATGCGCTGGCGTTTGCCGCGATGGGCGAGAAGTTCCTCGACGAGATCAAGGTGGGCAAGGCGCATCCCGCGCAGCCCAACATGATGAAGTACGCCGGGACCGAGCTCAACAAGCGGCGGCACGAACTGCTCATGGCAGCGGGCGGCAGCACAGCGCTGGAATGGGAAAGCGAGGAAACGCGCGGCGGTGCGCCGGCGCGCTCGTGGCTGCGGACCAAGGCCAATTCTATCGAGGGCGGGACGAGCGAGGTCATGCTCAACGTCGTCGCCAAGCGCATTCTCGAACTGCCGGGGGCCTGATCCGATGCCGCTGTACTACACCGAAGATCAGGCCATGCTGGCCGAGAGCGTCACGGGTTTCATGGCCGATGAGGGCGGGATCAAGAAGCAGCTGCGCCATTGGCGTGACAAGGGCTGCAAGGACGGCTTCGGCCACGGGCTGTGGAAACAGTTTGCCGAGATGGGGCTTACCGGCATGCTCGCAGCCGAGGCTGATGGCGGGCTTGCTATGGGCCATGTCGAGGCGGGGATCGTGCTCGCCGAGATCGGGCGCAACCTCACGCCCTCGCCCTTCCTGACGACCTCGGTGATGGGCGTGACCGCGCTCAAGGACGCATCGGACGAGCTGCGCGGGCGCTGGCTGCCGGGCATTATCGCGGGCGAGACGGTTTTGGCGGTGGCGATCGACGAGGGCGCGAAGCACAAGCCGGAGAAGATCGCCTGCCGCGCCGAGCGCGCGGGCAACGGCTTCCGGCTGACGGGCGCCAAGGACTTCGTGATCCACGGGACTTCGGCCGACGCGATCATCGTGGCAGCGCGCACCTCTGGCAGCGACAGCGATGCCGATGGCGTGACGCTGTTTGCTGTGCCCAAGGATGCAGCGGGCATGAGCCACAACGCGGTGCGGCTTGTTGACAGCGCGATGGCGAGCCATGTGCGGTTCGACGGGGTGGAGCTGGATGGCTCCACCGTGATCGGCGAAGTCGATGGCGGGCGCACGCTTTTGAACCAAGTGCTGAGCGCGGGCCGGATCGGCGCGGCGGCGGAGCAGACCGGCGTGGGTGGCGGGGCCTTCGCCATGACCACCGGCTATCTCAAAACTCGCAAACAGTTCGGCAAGCTGATCGGCGAGTTCCAGGCGTTGCAGCACCGTGCGGCGCACCTCTATTCGGAGCTGGAGATCGCCGAGGCCGTGGTGATCAAGGCGCAGCAGCTCTTGGATGGCGGGTCCGAGCGGGCCGATCTGATGGTCTCGGTCGCCAAGGCCAAGGCGGCACGCGCATGCAATCTGGCGGTGCGCGAAGGCGTGCAGATGCACGGCGGCGTCGGCATGACCGATGAATACGACATCGGGCTCTACATGAAGCGCGAGCGTGCGTTGACCGAGTTCATGGGCGATGCCAACTATCACGCCGAGCGCGTCGCGCAGCTCAGCGGCTACTGAAGGAATTGACGATGGATTTTGCCAAGCTGTTCAGCCTTGAAGGCCGCGTTGCAGTTGTGACGGGCGGTTCACGCGGGATCGGGCGGATGATTGCCGAGGGCTTCATCGCGGCGGGTTGCGAGCGGGTCTATATCACCGCGCGCAAGGCCGCAGTGGTCGAGGAAACCGCGGCTGAACTGGGACCCAGGTGCATCGCGCTGCCGGGCGACATCTCGACAGTGGCGGGGATCGAGGCGCTGGCCGAGGATCTGGCGCAGCGCGAGAGCCGGATCGACATTCTGGTGAACAATGCCGGCGTGGCCTGGGGCGCGGAGTTCGAGGATTTTCCGGAAATGGGCTGGGACAAGGTGATGAACCTCAACGTCAAGACGCCCTTCTTCCTGACGCAGAAGCTGCATGGGCTGCTGAAGGCGGCGGCGGGCGAGCGCCCGGCCAAGGTGATCAATATCGCCTCGGTCGACGGCCTGCGCGTCAATCCGTGGGAGACCTATAGCTATCAGGCGTCGAAGTCGGCGCTGGTGCATCTGACGCGGCGCATGGCAGCGCGGCTGGTGAAGGACAACATCATCGTCAATGCGATCTGCCCGGGCGCCTTCGCTTCGGAAATGAACAAGGCGGCGGCGAACAATCCGGAAGCCTCAGCGCGTGGCATCCCCTTGAAGCGCATCGGCAATCTGGAAGATATGGCGGGCGGGGCGGTCTTCCTGGCCAGCCGCGCGGGCGACTATGTGATCGGCACGCCGCTGCCGATCGATGGCGGGATCGTGAACGCCTATATCCCCGAACACCATATCAACCCGCTGGGGGAGTGAGGCCTTGAGCCGCAGCGTGCGCCAGCTTGCCGGCGGGTTCCACTTCGGCGAGGGGCCGCGTTGGCATCAGGATCGGCTGTGGTTCAGCGATTTCTACAGCAACACGATCCGTTCGGTGGATTTGGCGGGCGATCACCGGATCGAGCTGGAACTGGATGACCAGCCTTCGGGGCTGGGCTGGATGCCTGACGGGTCGCTGCTGTTCGTTTCGATGCGCAAGCGGCAAGTGTGGCGTCGCTGGCCGGACGGGCGGCTGGCGCTGCATGCCGATCTGGGGGCGCTGACCGCGCATCTGTGCAACGACATGGTGGTCGATGCCGAGGGCCGGGCCTATGTCGGCAACTTCGGCTTCGATCTTGATCACGAACTGCGCGCGCGGAGCGTGTCGGCCGTGCTGGCGGACCATCCCAAGGCCAATCTGGTGCTGGTGCAGGCGGATGGCAGCGCCTCGGTGGCGGCTCCGGACATGAGCTTTCCCAACGGCACGGTGATCACGCCCGATGGCAAGACGCTGATCGTGGGCGAGACGCTCGGCGGGCGGCTGACGGCATTCGATATTGGCGAGCATGGCGCGCTCTCGGGCCGCCGGGTCTGGGCCGATACCATGCCGCGCGTACCCGATGGTATTGCGCTCGATGCCGAAGGCGCGGTGTGGATCGCGAACCCGATGGCGCCCGAGTGCGCGCGGATTGCCGAGGGCGGTGCGGTACTGGAAGTCGTCTCGACCGGCGAGATGCCCTGCTATGCCTGCATGCTGGGCGGGCCGGAAGGGCGGCACCTGTTCATGCTCTGCGCGCCGAGCAGCGATGCCGAAGTGGCGAAGAGCGCGGCCAAGGGCGTGGTGCTGGTGGCCGAGGTGGATGCGGGCCGGGCGGGGCGACCTTAGATATTTCCCTCATTCGTCATTGCGAGCGAAGCGAAGCAATCCAGAGCGTGCGCGCACAACCGCTCTGGATTGCTTCGCTTCGCTCGCAATGACGAGAGGTGGGGCACAGGTCCGGGGCGTGGTGTGGGCGCGGGCGGGGCGCCCTAAGGCCGCATCAGTTCGCGGACGAAGCCGATCAGGCCGGTCTGGCGGGCGCGCTTCATGCGTTCGGCGTGGAGGATTTCCTGCACTTTGGCGAAGCACTGGTCGATATCGTCGTTGACCACGACATAGTCATAGCCGTCCCAGTGGCTGATTTCGGCGCGGGCGCGTTCCATGCGGGCGGCGATGACGTCTGCGCTGTCGGTGCCGCGTCCGGTCAGGCGGCGGCGCAGTTCATCGATGCTGGGGGGCAGGAGGAACACGCGCACGACGTCGGTTTCCATCTTCTGGTAGAGCTGCTGCGTTCCCTGCCAATCGATATCGAACAGGAAATCGCGCCCTTCGCGCAGGCCCGCCTTCACTTGTGCTTTGGGCGTGCCGTAGCTGTTGCCGAAGACATGGGCCCATTCGAGGAACTCCTCGTTTTCGACCATTTCGTCGAAGCGGGCCTTGGTGACGAAGTGGTAGTCCTTGCCGTCGACCTCGCCGGGGCGCATCGGGCGCGTGGTGGCCGAGACCGAAAGGTTGATCGCCGGATCGGCCTCGAGCAACATGCGCGAGATCGTGGTTTTTCCCGCGCCCGAGGGCGAGGACATGATGAACATGAGGCCGCGGCGGTGGAGCGCGTCGGAGGTTTGAGGAGTCGGTTGGACCATGCGCGCTGTTGGCGCATGGGGGCCGGGAAGGTCAAGCCTTGCGATTTTTCCGGTGGTTGTGCAGCGATTTTGCCAGAAGGGCGCCGCCAACGATGATCGCGCCGGGGACCGAGCGCGTGGCGATGCGCGTGGCAGCGGCGGTGAGCAGGCGGGCGCCGAGGCTGCGCTTGGGCTTGGCGGCTTTTGCTGCCGCCTTGAGCGCTTCGGGTGCGGCGCCGATTATGCCGCGATCAACACTGCGCTTCAGCAAAGTCGAACCCGTGCGCATGGCAACACCGGCGAGGATGGCGCGCGTGACCGGGCCGATGGGATCGGGCGCCGAATCGGCCGCCGGATCTGATGCTGGAACTTGCGGGGCCTTTTGGTCCGGCCCGGTCATTTCTTCCGGCCGAAATCCACCGTGACGACGTTCGAGCCGTCATCCAGGCTGGCGGGACCGCTGCCGTCGGGCGAATCATTCTCGGCGTCGTGCGGCGGCTCGTCTTCGTGGTCGCTGTCGCCCGACGTCTGGAACTGCAGGCCGAAATCGACCGCCGGATCGACGAAAGCAGTGATCGCGCTGAACGGGATCACCAGCGTGGAGGGGATCTGGTTGAACGAGAGGCCGACGCTGAAGCCTTCGGGGGTGACCTTCAAATCCCAGAACTTGTTTTGCAGGACGATGGTCATCTCGTCAGGAAAGCGTTCCTTGAGGCGCGTCGGGATGGAGACGCCGGGCGCGCCGGTCTTGAACGTGATGTAGAAATGGTGCGCGCCGGGGAGTGTGCCGCCCGAGCTTTCGACCTGGCCGAGCACTCGGCCCACCACTGCGCGCAGGGCTTCCTGCACGATTTCGTCATAGGGGATCAGGCTGTCAGGTGCATCACTCATCATCCCTAGGGTGGCTTGGAGCGCCGCGCGGGTCAAGGGGGTGCGAGGTGCAGGCAATTGATTCTGCCCGGAAGTGGCCTATAGGCCGCGTCATGCGCACTGGATCGATTGCCCGCACAACGCACGAGACCGACATTGCGGTTTCGGTCAATCTCGATGGCACCGGCACGTATGACGTGAACACCGGGATCGGCTTTCTCGATCACATGATCGAGCAGTTCAGCCGCCATTCGCTGATCGACGTGACGTGCCACGTCAAGGGCGACCTCCATGTCGACCAGCACCACACGACCGAGGACAGCGCGATCGCGCTGGGGCAGGCGATTGCGCAGGCCTTGGGCGACAAGAAGGGCATCACCCGCTACGGCACGGCCTATTCGCCGATGGATGAGGCATTGGCCCGCGTGGCGCTCGATATTTCGGGGCGGCCGGTGCTGGTGTGGAAGGCGCAGTTCACCCAGCCGCGGCTTGGCGAGATGGATACCGAGCTGTTCGAACACTGGTTCCAGTCGATCAGCCAGGCCGCCGGGATCACGCTGCACATCGAGTGCCTCTACGGCCAGAACAACCACCACATCATCGAGGGCATCTACAAGGGCTTTGCCCGGGCGATGCGCAGCGCGGTGGAGATCGATCCGCGCAAGGGCGATGCGGTGCCGAGCACCAAGGGCATCCTCGGTGGCTGAAGTGATCGCCTTGGTGGACTATGGCGCGGGGAACCTGCGCTCGGTCGCCAATGCGCTGAAGGCGGCCGGGGCGGAGGGCGTCGCGGTGACGGCGGACCCCAATGTGGTGCGCGCGGCGGACCGGATCGTGCTGCCGGGTGTCGGCGCGTTCAAGGCCTGCATCGATGCGCTGCGCGGCGTGCCGGGGCTGGTCGAGGCGATGGCCGAGCGCGTGCTGGTGGGCGGCGCTCCGTTTCTGGGCATTTGCGTGGGCATGCAGCTGCTGGCAGACCGGGGCATCGAATTCGGCGTGACCGAGGGGCTGGGCTGGATCGGCGGCGAAGTGCGCGCGATCGAACCGAGCGATGCGAGCATCAAGGTGCCGCACATGGGCTGGAACGATGTGGAGCCCATGCACCACAATCCGCTCATCGTGCCGGGCGAGGCCTATTTTCTGCATTCCTACCACTTTGTGCCCGCGGAAGGCGCGAGCGTGGCGGCGATGACCGATCATGGCGGCGGGCTGGTAGCAGCCGTGGGCCGGGACAATGTGCTCGGCGTGCAGTTTCACCCGGAGAAGAGCCAGGACTATGGTCTCTCGCTGCTGGGGCGTTTTCTGGAGTGGAAGCCGTGATCGTATTTCCCGCGATTGATCTGAAGGGCGGGCAGGTCGTGCGGCTGGCCGAGGGCGATATGGCGCGCGCGACGGTCTATGGCGATGATCCTGCGGCGCAGGCGCTGTTGTTTGCCGAGGCGGGTTCGCAATACCTCCATGTGGTTGATCTGGATGGGGCTTTTGCGGGCGAGGCGGTGAACCGCGATGCGGTCGAGGGTATTCTCAAGGTCTTTCCCGGGCACGTGCAGCTGGGTGGCGGCATCCGCACGTCCGTTGCCGTCGATGGCTGGTTCGATCTGGGCGTGAGCCGGGTGGTGATCGGGACGGCGGCCTTGAAGGACCCGCAGTTCGTGAAGGACATGGCGAAGGCCTATCCCGGCGGGATCGTGGTCGCGGTCGATGCGCGCGATGGCATGGTCGCGACCGAGGGCTGGGCGGAAGTCTCGGACGTTTCGATTGTCGATATGGCGCGGCGGTTCGAGGATGCGGGCGTGGCCTCGATCCTGTTCACCGACGTCGGCCGCGATGGGCTGCTCAAGGGCTGCAATATCGACGCGACGCTCGATCTGGCGCGCAGGGTGCGGCTGCCGGTGATCGCCAGCGGCGGCGTGAAGGGCATCGACGATATCCGCATGCTCAAGATCCACGAGGCGGACGGGATCGAAGGCGTGATCACGGGCCGCGCGCTGTTCGAGGGGCGGCTCGATCTGGCGGCGGCAATTGCGATGGCGGAAGCATGACCGTCCGCGTCCGTGTCATTCCCTGCCTGGATGTGCGCGATGGGCGCGTGGTCAAGGGTGTGAACTTTGTCGATCTGCGCGATGCGGGCGACCCGGTCGAGCAGGCGCGGGCCTATGACAAGGCGGGCGCGGACGAACTGTGCTTTCTCGATATCTCGGCGACGCATGAGGGGCGGGGGACGCTGCTCGATGTTGTCGCGCGCACGGCGGAGGTGTGCTTCATGCCGCTTACGGTGGGCGGCGGGGTGCGCACGCCCGAGGATGCGCGGGCGCTGCTGCTGGCGGGGGCGGACAAGGTTGCGGTCAATTCCGCAGCCGTCGCGCGGCCCGAACTGGTCCGCGACATTGCCGAACGGTTCGGCGCGCAATGCGTGGTGGGTTCGGTCGATGCGCGGAGAGTTGCGCCGGGCAAGTGGGAGATCTTCACCCACGGGGGGCGGCGGCCGACCGGGATCGATGCGCTGGCGCATGCCGAGAACCTGGCCAGGCTGGGCGCGGGTGAATTGCTGGTCACCTCGATGGACGGGGATGGCACGCAGGCGGGCTACGATCTTGAGCTGACACGCGCGATTGCCGATGCGGTGCCGGTGCCGGTGATCGCGAGCGGAGGTGTCGGGAATCTTGACCATCTCGTCGCGGGCGTGTGCGAGGGGCATGCGAGCGCGGTTTTGGCGGCTTCTATCTTCCACTTCGGCACGCACTCGATTGCCGAGGCCCATGCGGCCTTGCGCGCGGCGGGGATTCCGGCGCGGGGATAAGGCCTGTGCATGTCGGAATTCTTGACAGATGTAGCCCCATCGCGGCGGACGTTAACTAGCGAAATAGGCTTATTTTCTTGGTTATCTGGGTATTGGCACGGGCATTGCATTAACCCTTTGGCAAGGTCATTTATTGGAATTCCCCGCGTGCTCCGCTACCTTCCCACTGCCCTTGTCGCGTTTGTCACCAACGCCGGATCTGCGTTTGCGCAGGCAAGCGGGGGCATCGCCATTCCCGAGCCTACAGATGGCGCGCTGTTCGCCATTGGTCTTGCGGGCCTCATCATCGGTCGCCACGTCGCGCGGCGCAAAGAGGACTGAGCGGCCAAACTTGACCTTCCCATCTCGGCACGCCATGCCCGCCGACATGGACGAAACTGCTCTCCTGAACCGTCTCGAAGCCACGATCGCCGCGCGCCGCGCAGGCGATCCCGAGGTCAGCTATGTCGCCCGGCTCCACGCCAAAGGCCGTGGCAAGATGGCGCAGAAGGTGGGCGAGGAAGCGACGGAAGTGGTGATCGCGGCGCTGACCGGGACGCCGGAGGCGCTGGTGGGGGAAGCTGCGGATCTGTTCTTCCACCTCCTCGTGCTCATGGGCGATTGCGGTGTTTCGCTGGGCGATGTGACCGCGGAACTGGCGCGGCGCGAGGGCATGTCCGGGATTGACGAAAAAGCCAGCAGGAGCAGTTGAACCATGGCGGTCGATGCCACCCAGCCCTATGATGACCAGAACGTCTTCGCAAAGATCCTGCGTGGGGAAATCCCCTGCCGGAAGGTCTACGAGGACGAGTGGAGCTTCGCCTTCCACGACATCAACCCGCAATCGCCGACGCACCTGCTGGTCATACCCAAGGGCGCCTACGTGAGCTGGGACGACTTTTCGGCCAGGGCTTCGGACGCCGAAATCACCGGGTTTGTGCGTGCGGTGGGGCATGTCGCGCGTGCGGCCGGGCTGGTCGCGCCGGGCTACCGGCTGCTCGCGAACACGGGCACCAACAGCCACCAGGAAGTGCCGCATCTGCATGTGCACGTGTTTGCCGGGCGTCAGCTTGGCCCGTTGCTGGCGCGGGCCGACTGAAACCGTCCTGAAGCGGTTAACAAAATGCCGCGTTTGATCTTGCCTCGCGAGTCGCGGCAAGGCTAGGACAGGTCTTCCATGCCTGCATTGCTCCCCCCTTCCGGCTGTTTCGACGGCGCGCGCCACCTTTTTGCGGTGCGGGTTTACTTTGAGGACACCGATCTTTCGGGCGTCGTCTATCACGCGAACTATCTGCGTTGGTTCGAGCGGGCGCGGTCCGACATGTTGCGGCTCCTCGGCATCGACCAGCGCGGCGCGCACGAAGCGGGCGAGGGCGCTTTTGCGGTGACCGATCTCGCGCTGAAGTATCTCCGGCCGGCCCGGCTCGATGATGACGTGGTGATCGCCAGCACTGTCGCCGAAGTGACACGGGTGACCTGCAGTCTGGAGCAGCAGGCATGGCGCGGCGCGGAGTTGCTGGCCGAAGGGCAGGTCCGTGTGGCGTTCGTTTCTCCGCTTGGCCGCGCGCGGCGCCTGCCCGCGCATTTCCATTCCGCTTTCACGGCGCTCACCGCGCTTCCCCCTGAAGGGTCCGTCCATCCATGATGCTTTCCGTTCTTGCCGCTGCTGCCGTGCCCGTCGCCGCCGGGGCGACCGCAGGCATGCCGACACGGCTCAATCCGGTCGCGCTGTTCCTCCACGCCGATATCGTGGTGCAGGTGGTGATGGGGGCACTGGTGCTTGCCTCGGTCTGGGTCTGGACAATCGTGTTCGCGTTCTCGCTGCGCATGGGCGGCGCCGAGCGCAAGTGCGACAAGTATGAAACCGCGTTCTGGGAAGCGCGCGATGTCGATGCCTTCCACAAGGAGAACGGCAGCAAGGATGTGCCGAGCGCGCGGATCGTGACGGCGGCGCTCAGCGAATGGCGGCGCTCGACTTCGGGCAAGACGATCGACCGCGAGGGCACGCGCCAGCGGCTCAATTCGGCGATGGAGAGCGTGGTGACCGCCGAGACCGACCGGCTGGCGGGGCGGCTCAACTTCCTCGCGACGGTCGGTGCGGTGGCGCCGTTCGTCGGGCTGTTCGGCACGGTTTGGGGAATCATGGACAGCTTCTTCAACATTGGCGCACAGCAGAATTCCTCGCTCGCTGTGGTGGCGCCGGGTATTTCGGAAGCGCTCTTCGCCACAGCCATCGGCCTGTTTGCCGCGATCCCGGCAGTGATTGCCTACAACCGCTTCTCGCACCGGGTGAACCGGTTCGAGACGCGGCTGTTCCGCTTCGCCGACCGGTTTCACGCGACCCTGAGCCGCGAGCTGGAGCAGTAAGGCCGTGGCGATGGGAATGACATCCGGCGGTGGCGGTCGGCGCGGGCGGCGGG
>Ga0315905_10008557_pt1 | contig 10350 bp, 9 predicted proteins | sample LakEriMetagenome_5_FD_203522 | JGI IMG/M metagenome (GOLD analysis project Ga0315905, IMG submission 203522) | Freshwater fungal communities from buoy surface, Lake Erie, Ohio, United States - Buoy 4 MA121 | ecosystem: Environmental > Aquatic > Freshwater > Lake | place: USA: Lake Erie, Ohio... | reverse complement strand
TCAGGGATTAGTCACTTCCATAATGGAAATATAGCCCTTGCCAGGATGTTCCTTCAGCGAAGCGATGTCCTCCCCTTTTACAATCAGCAAGTCGAAACTGGTTTTTTCGGGGAAAACAACCGGAAAGGGGATCACGGTAGAAGCATTTGTGGAACGAAATAATTGTGTTCCGAAAATATTTTTACTCAGATCAGTTACCTGAGTGCCATTCAGATTTTTCATAAAAATTCTCACTTCTTCAGAATTTTCCATGACATTGGTTTTTGTATACTGATTCATCTTAATGGTTCCGCCACTCAGATAATCAGAAAAAATGCCATAAATCACCCAGTACTTTCCTTCCGGAACCTCAAAATGTGCGCTGGCATTGTTAAATTCTTTCAGAATGGCTTTCCCTTGTGGAATGGCCGTCTGTGCGAAGCCGCAGGAAATGCTGAAAACAAAAAATAATACTGTGGAATAAATGCGCTTTGTCATGATGATATTTAAAAATTCAAAATGAAAGGATATCCATTACCCAATCAAAAACAAACCTAAGCAAAAACGGCAGAATAATCCGGAGATGAAAAAAAGAAGCGGATTTGCCCCGGCTTCAGCAGCGGTCCAGCCTACTCCTGATCAAAAAATCAGCCAGCACCAGGGCAGCCATAGCCTCCACAATGGGGACAGCCCGTGGCAGAACACAGGGGTCGTGCCGGCCTTTTCCTTCCAGCAAAACGGTATTCCCTTCCCGATCCACACTTTGCTGCGGTAGCATTAGCGTAGAAACCGGCTTGAAGGCCACATCAAACCAAATGTCTTCACCGTTGCTGATACCTCCCTGTATACCCGCCGAATGATTTGTCTCCGTACGGATTTCGCCCTTTGCTCCCGGCACAAACAAATCGTTGTTTTCAGAACCTCTTCTTTCCGGAAACGAAAAACCATCGCCCAGCTGAAAACCCCTTACGGCATTGATGCTCAGCATTGCTTTACCAAGTTCGGCATGCAGCTTATCGAAAACCGGCTCACCCAGACCAGCAGGCACGCCCGTGCAGATGCAGCGGATTATTCCTCCTATGCTGTCGCCCGCGGCTTTCACCTCCAGGATGAGTTCCTCCATTCTTGCCGCAGCCTTGAAATCCGGGCAGCGCACAGCATTGGCCTCGGTCTGCTCTGCCGTAAACTTACGGTAATCTTCATCGGCAGAAATCTTTCCTACCTGCTGGGTATAGGCCAGGATACCGATTCCGTGCTGCTGCAGCAAGTGCCGGGCAATGCTTCCTGCTGCAACCCTCGCCGCTGTTTCACGGGCCGAGCTGCGCCCGCCGCCGCGGTGGTCGCGTAGGCCAAACTTACGGTCCCAGACATAATCAGCATGAGAGGGCCGGTAGGTATTGCGGAGATGTTCGTAGTCTTCCGGCCGGGCATCTTTATTGCGGATGATGATGCTGATGGGCGAGCCCGTGGTTTTGCCTTCAAAAATACCAGATAATATTTCCAACTGATCTTCTTCCAGCCTAGGGCTGCTCAAGGCCGACTGACCAGGCCTGCGGCGGGCCATTTCTCGTTTCAGGAATTCAATGGAAATTTCAAGTCCGGCGGGGCAGCCATCTATTACCACCCCGATGGCAGCTCCGTGAGATTCGCCGAAGGTTGTGATGCAGAAGGCTTTGCCGAATGAATTTCCCCTCATTTCCGTTTGATCAGATATAAACTGCCCTGCTCATTACTCATCAGAAGACTATCCTTCCCGGCATAACAAATTGCTTCAGTTTGCCGCATCTGCCAGGCAGGCAGACAAATATCGGGTCTGCCAATTTCCCGCAGGCTATTCTTCAGGGAAAAAAAGTAAATTTTACGATAAACCAGCAATGCGAGCTCCCTTCCATCGGGCCGCAGGGAGGCCCCGGTTACGGTTCCCTGCAAGGCAATCCGGCGGATTTTTTGGGCTGTGTACTTACCGGGTATCGCCGGAAGGACATACAAATCCGTAGATAAGCCCAATCTGTTTTTGGTAAACAGCCAGAGACTATCCCGGTGAAATACCATGGCCTCGCAATCAAAATTCATGTGCATTGGATTAATTGGCGGAAAATTCTGTTGTTCTTCAAAAACAAATTGGATTTTACCTTCCAGGCCACCTGAAGCATCCAAAAGCAGAATTGAAAGGTCTTTTCGGTGATTCAGGTTGTTGCCGAAATCACCCAGAAAAATCCGCCCGTCAGCGGCTCTGCAAATTTCCTCCCAGTCGCGGTTTGAGGCCGGAATGCAGAACTTTCCCAGATCATTTCCATAAAAATCAGTCCGGTACAAGCAGGAATCGGTATCATCGTTGTGGGTTAAAAAATGACCGCTTCCCTCGCTGCACAGCCCCGAACTTTCCCTGATGGCCGGATTTCTGAAATGCCCGGTCTCCTGAATGGTAAAGTACCTGCTGCCTGAACAATCCTCTGTGCATTGCAACCTTTGCCAGATACCCAGTACCAGCACCGGAAGCAAGGGCAGCAGCAAAATGATCCTGAGCTTGTTCATGCTGGGGCAAAGAAAGCAGGCTTTTGTTTTCGGTTGACATACATTCCTTACCTTCGCCGCTGATGGCACAGCCAGGAAAAATTATCAATGATCCGGTTCATGGATTCATCACCCTTCCCAGGGGTCTGATTCTGGACCTCATCGACCATCCCTTTTTTCAGCGGCTGCGCCGTATCCGGCAGCTTGGCCTTACTGAGCTGGTATACCCGGGTGCAAATCATACCCGCTTTCACCATGCGCTGGGAGCCATGCACCTGATGGGTCTGGCATTGGAAACACTTCGCGAAAAGGGACATTCGGTAAGTACCGAAGAAGAAGAGGCCGCCCGAATTGCCATCCTCATGCACGACATCGGGCACGGACCTTTTTCACACGCGCTGGAGCACAGCATCCTGGAAGGGATTTCCCATGAACAGCTTTCCCTGCTTTTCATGGAACGCCTCAATTTTCAGTTTGGCGGTAGATTATCACTGGCCATACGCATGTTCCGGGGCAGCTACGAAAGGCCATTCTTTTACCAGCTTATTTCCGGGCAGCTCGACCTCGACCGCATGGACTATCTCCTGCGCGACTGTTTTTTTACCGGCGTGGCCGAGGGCTCCATTTCGGCCGGCCGTCTGCTGAAAATGATCAGCGTACATAATGAGGAGCTGGTGATTGAAGACAAAGCAATTTACTCAGTTGAAAATTTTCTGAGCTCCCGCCGGCTGATGTACTGGCAGGTTTATCTGCACAAAACCACCGTTTCCGCAGAAGAAATGCTCATTCAGCTGATGCGCAGGGCAAGATTGCTCATAGAATCCGGAATGCAGGTAAGCATGCCTCAGGCCCTGGAACCTTTCTTCCGGAAGAGGCTTGGGATGGCGGATTTCATCAACTCGGATGGCATGCTCAATGCCTTTTCCATGCTGGATGACCACGATATCTGGTACTGCATCAAAGCCTGGGCAAGCCATCCTGATTTTGTGCTGTCCTGTCTGGCCAGAGGCCTCATGGACCGCCGTTTGCTGAAGGTTTCCATTCATGCCGGCAGCATAGGAACAGCTTCGCTGCAGGAACTCAGGATGGCACATGCAGCAGAACTTGGCATTCCCGAAGAAGAAGCCGGATTTCTGGTATTTGAAAAAGAGGTAACCAATTCGGCCTACATATCCGGTGGAAATGTGATTAAAGTAAAATTCAGGGATGGCAGCCTTCTGGATGTGGCTGAGGCCACTGATTTGCCGAACATAAGGGCAATGGCAGCGCAGGTCAAAAAATATATTGTCTGCCAACCCAAACACCTATCTTTGCGCCCTTCCTAAAAAGTACGAATGGAGTTTTCTGCCGGTCAGATTGCAGCATTATTGCAGGGAGAACTTGAAGGCGATCCGGCTGTCAGGGTGCATAATATTGCCAAAATTGAAGAAGGCGCACCCGGTTGTATTTCCTTTCTGGCCAACCTGAAATACGAACCATACATTTACACCACCAGATCCAGCATTGTTTTGGTTTCCAGGGACTTCAAACCCAGGAAGCCCGTGCAGGCGGCTCTGGTCCGGGTGCAGGATCCCTACCTGAGTTTTACCATGCTGCTGGAAGAATACCAGCGCCTCACCAATCCGGAAAAGATCGGCACAGAAGATCCTTGCTGGATCGGAGAAGGAAGCAGCATCGGAAAAAATGCTTACCGCGGTGCTTATTCCTACATCGGCACCAACTGCCACATTGGCGATCATGTAAAAATTTATCCTCAGGTGTACATTGGCGATAATGTGCAGATTGGGGATAATACCGTGCTGTTTGCCGGTGTAAAAGTTTACGCCAACTGCGTAATCGGGCAGCATTGCAACATTGGTGCCGGCACCGTAATCGGAAGCGAAGGATTCGGATTTGCCCCGCAGGCAGATGGTACCTACCGGAACATCCCCCAGCTGGGCAATGTAGTACTGGAAGATCATGTGGATATTGGCGCCAATTCGACCATCGACCGGGCAACAATGGGATCAACCATCATCCGCCGCGGTGTGAAACTGGATAATCTTATTCAGGTAGCGCATAATGTGGAGATCGGCGCCAACACCGTAATGGCTTCACAATCGGGCGTTTCCGGCTCCACCCGCATCGGTGAAAACTGTGTGATCGGAGGTCAGGTGGGAATTGTGGGCCACATAAAAATTGCCAGTCGCACATCGGTGGGCGCCCAGTCGGGTGTAAGCAAAGCTGTAAAGCAGGAAGGCAGTATTCTCTTCGGAAGTCCTGCCATAGAATATTCAAACCAGATGAAATCCATCGTAGTATTCAAGCAATTGCCTGATTTACTCAAAAGGGTTCAGCAGCTGGAATCATCACTTAAGGAATTAAGCGGATCTTCACCAGATCCTGAAAACGGACAATGAATACAAAGCAACACACCATCAAGGAACGATTTTCACTGGAAGGAGTTGGTCTGCATACCGGCATGAACGCCGTGATGACCTTCGTTCCGGCCGATATAAATCACGGTATAAAATTTCAACGCGTAGACCTGCCCGGCCAGCCCATTGTGGATGCCGATGTAGATTATGTGGTGGATCTGAGCCGCGGAACTACCATTGAACACAACGGGGCGCGGGTAAATACCGTGGAGCATACACTTGCTGCCCTGGTTGGCTGTGAGGTAGACAATGTACTGATTCAGCTGGATGGTCCGGAGCCGCCCATTATGGATGGAAGCTCCATGCCATTTGTGGAAGCACTGGAAACTGCAGGCTTTCAGGAACAGAATGCCCTGCGTAATTTCTTTGAAGTTACTGAAGCCATCAGCTTCAAGGATGAAGACCGCAATGTGGAAATTGCCGCACTTCCGCTGGACGACTACCGCCTTACGGTAATGGTAGACTACAATTCGCCCATTCTCGGAAGCCAGCACGCTTCCCTTACGGATATCCGCGATTTCGGAAGGGAAATAGCTTCCTGCCGAACCTTTTGTTTTCTGCATGAACTGGAGATGCTGTACAAGCAGGGCCTGATCAAAGGCGGAGACCTGAACAATGCCATCGTGGTAGTGGACCGCGTAGTAGAGGAAAATGAACTTCAGTATCTGGCCCGCCTGTTCAATAAGGATTATGTGGAGGTGAAAAATGAGGGCATCCTCAACAATGTGGAACTACGCTACAAGAATGAGCCGGCAAGACATAAACTTCTGGACCTGGTGGGCGATCTCGCCCTTGCCGGAAGGCCCATTAAAGGACAGATTCTTGCAGCCAGACCCGGCCATGCAGCCAATGTGGCCTTCGCCAAAAAACTAAAAAAGGAGATGAAAGAGCAGGAAAAGCGGGCCCTGCCGAAAGGAATTCCGAATTACAACCCGGCGGTGCAACCGCTTTTGGATGTGAATCAGATTTACAAGATGCTGCCTCACCGCTATCCTTTCTGCCTCATCGATAAAATTTTCCACCTGGATGAAAACTCGGTAGCCGGTATTAAAAATGTTACCATCAACGAGCCTTTCTTCCAGGGACATTTTCCCGGAAACCCGGTAATGCCCGGAGTTCTTCAGATAGAAGCCATGGCTCAAACCGGAGGAATTCTCGTATTGAGCACCGTGCCGGATCCGGAAAACCACTGGACCTATTTTCTTTCCATCGAAAACTGCCGGTTCAAGAAAATGGTACTGCCCGGTGATACGGTAATTTTCAGCTGTGAACTGCTTGCTCCCATCAAAAGGGGTATTGCAAAAATGCACGGCCGGGCCTATGTTGCAGGCAATCTTGTTTGTGAGGCTGTAATGTCGGCCTACATCGTGAGGAAGGATTCAAAGGAATGAGCCAGCATTTAACTAACATTCACCCGGATGCGAAAATTGGGAACAATGTTCGCATCGAACCATTTGTAACCATCGAAGCCGATGTGGAAATCGGAGATGATTGCTGGATTGGCCCCAATGCCGTAATCATGAACGGCGCCAGAATTGGAAAAAATGTTCAGATTTTTCCAGGTGCCATCATTTCCTCTGTTCCGCAGGACCTCAAATTCGCTGGAGAAAAAACAACAACCCTCGTTGGCGATAATACCGTAATTCGGGAATATGCCACCGTGAGCCGCGGCACCTCCGACAGATACCGTACCGAAATCGGCAGCAACTGCCTCATCATGGCCTATGTGCATGTGGCCCATGATTGCATCATCGGCAACCATTGCATCATTGCCAATTCTGTTCAGCTGGCAGGCCATGTAATTATTGAAGATTTTGTGGTCATCGGCGGTACTTCTGCCGTGCATCAGTTTGTAAAAATCGGCTCACATGCCATGGTCTCCGGGGGATCGCTTGTGCGCAAGGATGTACCTCCTTACACCAAAGCCGGGCGGGAGCCGCTCAGCTATGCGGGTGTAAATTCGGTAGGTCTGCGCCGCCGGAATTTTTCCAACGAAAAAATTGAGGAAATTCAGGATGTGTACCGGATTATTTACCTGGAAGGCAATCACTATTCCAAAGCCTGCGATTTGATTGAGCTGGAGTTTACGCCTTCCAAGGAACGCGATGAAATCCTGAATTTTATCCGCAACTCTGAACGCGGTATTATGCGCGGCTACGGCGGAGGAAAATAAACCGCCGGATTTCCCCAATCAATCAAATACCAGATACGGTTTCAGGCGCTCCAGCTGCTCGGTGCGGAACAGCCGTATTCCCAGAAGATCCTCCGCTTTGGTGAACCGCGCATGCTGCTTCCGGTAGCGCACAATCAGGCGGCCAAGCCCCTGGCGGATGTAGGGATGTGCCACCAGTCTTTCTTCTTCCTCAGTATTGGGATTGATTTTCCGGATCTCTGGCAGATTGCTCAGGAAACAGCGATCCATCAGTTCTTCTGCCACCAGGCTATCCAGCCCCCAGACTTCGTAAAGCTGCTCCTCTCGCACAAATCCACCCAGGTCTTCGCGGTAGCGCAGAATTCTGTCGGCGGTTTTGGACCCGATTCCAAATACAGATTTCAGCTGAAGACTGTCGGCCTGGTTGAGGTTAAACGGACCTGTAAACTTTCCCGGATTTTTGCCTTTGCCCGCCATCCCCGGGAATCCGGCCTTTTTTCCGCTGGTATCCAGAACAACCATCTCCTCCAGCCCTGCTGCAAGATCCTTGCCGAGGTGAGGAATCTTATGCACCTGGGCGGCATTCCGGAAGATTCCGCCTTTTTGCCGGTAGCGGTCAAGGCTTTCAAATGCTTCTTCGGGCAGACCCATTTCCAGCCAGGAAGCATGGTCGATGGTATTGGGATCAAAAGGCCTGAGGGAAATTGGGTTTTCCTCCAATGCCGTGGCAAGGTCATTTTCCTCTCCACGAATCTGCTTCAGCTGAGCAAGCAGAGAATCAAGTTTCCGGATTTCCTTTCTGCGGTCAATCGCAGTGAGGGACTGCGTATCAATACCGGAAATCAGGTAGTTGAACAGATTTACCAGCAAAATGCCGGCAGATAGCAATACCGTTCCGCGGTACCGGGATTTACTGAGCCATTTCATCATTCAGGATATTAACCGGCCCAGTTTTCACGGTCGAGACTGCGGTACTGAATGGCTTCAGCCAGATGCTCATTGGCAATTTCTTCAGAAGCAGCCAGATCAGCAATGGTGCGGCTCACTTTGAGAATTCGGTCATAGGCCCGTGCTGAAAGACCGAGCCGCTGCATAGCCGTTTTCAAAAGATTAAGTCCGGAAGGCTGAATACCGCAAACTTCCGTGACCATGGGAGAGGGCATCATGGCATTGCAAAATATGGCGGGATGCTCCGCAAAGCGCGCTCGCTGCCGCTCCCGGGCTGCCATAACGCGTTGCCGGATTTTCTCCGAAGATTCGGTGCGCTGCTGATGTGCAATTTTTTCAAATGAAACCGGAGTTACCTCCACATGAAGGTCGATCCGGTCCAGCAGAGGACCCGAAATTCTGTTAAGGTATCGTTGCACCGTACCGGGCGCACAAACGCAGTCTTTTTCCGGGTGGTTGTAGTAGCCGCAGGGGCAGGGATTCATGCTGGCAATCAGCATAAAGCTGGAAGGGAATTCCACCGTAAACCGTGCCCGGGAAATGGAAATACGCCGTTCCTCCAGAGGTTGCCGCAGAACTTCCAGCACAGAGCGCTTAAACTCCGGCAACTCATCCAGAAACAATACACCATTGTGAGCCAGGGAAATTTCACCCGGTTGCGGCACATTGCCGCCGCCCACCAGTGCCACATCACTGATGGTATGATGCGGGGAGCGAAACGGCCGGGTAGTTACCAGACCGTCTGCACTCGATAATTTTCCTGCAACAGAATGTATTTTAGTAGTTTCCAGAGACTCCCGCAGGTCCAGTGGGGGCAGAATGGAAGGCAGCCTGCGGGCAAGCATGGTTTTACCTGCGCCCGGAGGGCCAATCATAATCGCATTATGCCCCCCAGCGGCCGCAATTTCCAGTGCCCGCTTGATGTTCTCCTGTCCCTGCACATGGGAGAAGTCTTCCTCATACTGCCCCAGATTCGCAAAAAACAGTTCCCGGGTATCTTTTACCCTGGGTTCAATGGAGCAGCGGCCTTCCAGAAAATCCACAGCTTGTGATAAGCTATCCACACCGATTACATCCAGACCAGATACAATGGCACCTTCATCGGCATTTTCCCTGGGCAGCAGAAAGCCTTTGAACTTTCCCCTTGCCTCGATGGCAATAGGCAAAACTCCCTTGATTGGCCTAAGGCTGCCATCGAGCGATAATTCGCCCATAATGAGGTAATCGGAGAGCTTATCCGCGGCGAGTTGTCCGGAGGCCTGCAGCACCCCGAGGGCTATGGGCAGATCATAGGCAGAGCCCTCCTTTCGCACATCGGCGGGGGCCAGATTTACCACAACGCGCTGCCTTGGCATCCGGAAACCCGACTGTTTCACAGCAGTTTCCATTCGGAACATGCTTTCTTTTACAGCAGAATCAGGAAGGCCTACGATGGCGCTCTCATTGTTGGAGCCTACGCTCACCTCGATGGTAACGGGGTATGCCTGCACTCCCTGCACAGCAGACCCATAAATTTTAGCCAGCATAAATTTCTCAATAGTTCAGGCCGGCAAGAATGGAAAAATCCCGGATAAAAAAAACAATGCCAAAATTTCTTCACATCCGGGTAAAACCCTTACTGCAGCACAATTTTCCGGGTGGTAATTGCCGCCCCGGCAGAATCATTCACGCGGAGGTAATACAGGCCTGCAGAACCAAAATCAGCAAGCGGAATTTGCATCAAGGCCTGGTTGATCGGGCCTTCGAACACCAGCTGCCCGGAAGCGGAATTAATCCGGATGCTGTATCCGTTCATGGCGGCGAAATTTCCGGTGTTGATGTAAAGCATACCGGCCGTAGGATTGGGATAGGCTTTGAGCGTATTGGCCTGCGCCGGATTTCCAATGCCGGTAATAGTGATGAGCAGGGTATCGGTTACCGTTACAAAGCTGGTGTCATTTACCGAATTGATGCAGGTGTCGGTTATGGAAATGCTGGCCACATTGGAAGTGTCGATGCAATTCCCGGAAGTGGAAATCACCCGGATTGGCTGTTGATGTTCGGATAACTGAACATCGGAAATGGAAAGTGTATTGGTGTTTACCCCCGAATAATTTCCGTAATTGTTCAATGTCTGAAATCCCTGACCAAAATCGCTTTGCCACACATAGCTGGGGTTAGGATCTGCAGAGTTTGCAGCGAAAACAGCGGTGGCTCCGGTGGATAAAGAATTAACTTGTGGTGTAATGGCTGTGCTGTTGCTGCAATTAACCGAATTGTATAAATCGGTAATTTCCTCCTGACTTAAGGCCCTGTTCCAGATGCCGATGTCGTCTAAAGATCCGTAAAACCATTGATTAT
>Ga0315905_10008555_pt1 | contig 10351 bp, 20 predicted proteins | sample LakEriMetagenome_5_FD_203522 | JGI IMG/M metagenome (GOLD analysis project Ga0315905, IMG submission 203522) | Freshwater fungal communities from buoy surface, Lake Erie, Ohio, United States - Buoy 4 MA121 | ecosystem: Environmental > Aquatic > Freshwater > Lake | place: USA: Lake Erie, Ohio... | reverse complement strand
CGCACACACACGCACGCACGCACACACACACACACACACACACACACACACACACACACACACACACACACACACACACACACACACACGCAGAGGGGCTTGGGTGCGGGCGCTGCAGCTGGCGGGTATGGAGGAAGCCACACCTCACTTTCCGGTTTTGATGAAGAGGAAGAGGCGGGGCCGCGGCTGACAAGTACTAGTTCGAACCCTGATTCGCCGAGGGAGAGACGGTGGTCTCACGATGCCTGTGATTTGGGCACTGTTGATCGCCCCAGGTGTTTATACTCTCTCTCTCTCTCTCACACACACACACACACAACACACACACACACACACACACACACACACACACGTGATGGTGGTCTCACGATGCGAGTGATTTGGGCACTATTGATCGCCTCAGGTGTTTATACACACACACACATACACACACACACATACACACATATACTCACGTGATGGTGGTCTCACGATGCGAGTGATTTGGGCACTATTGATCGCCCCAGGCTACGCACATGCTTCTCATGTGTCATATGAGGAGGAGGATACATGCATGTCATGTGTCATATGAGGAGGAGGATACATTGGCTACGCACATGCTTCTGCACGCGCGCGCGCACACACACACACACACACACACAAACACACAAAGTGCACCTGCTCCTTGTGGGCGCACGTGATCGTGGCCAGAGAGAAGCCATGTTGTTTTCTTTCTTTTCTGACCCCTGTGAGTGTGCTCAGCACGGAGCCGCTGCGTGTAGGTGCTTCTTTTGACATTGCTGGGACACAGAAGAGGTGAGAGAGAGAGAGAGAGAGAGAGAGAGAGAGAGACAGACAGAGAGACAGACAGAGAGAATGAGAGAGAGGTAAATGCGAGGTTCAAATGAAGCTGAAATGTACAATGCACTCACGTGCACATGCACACACGTGCACATGCACACACGTGCACATGCACACACGTGCACATGCATACATCCAGACCCTCGTCTCATCTATTTGCGTTGTGTGTGTGTATAAAGGTGGGCGCTGGGCAGCATGTACACCCAAGGCAAATCCCTCGTCTCCTCGGCAAAATTTCTCAAAAGTCAGTACACAATGCATTTGTCATGCAAAACATACGAGGGCACTGACTCTTGAGAATTTCGACAAATTCGTGCCACAGGCCCTGGAACGGGTGCGTGCCAGCGACACCAACATGGCCGTCGGAAACAACTCGCAGCAACTTGAGCAACAGGGTTCGAGGGCCGAGCAGGTGCGGCCAAGGGTTTAGGGTGATGACATATGTAACAAATAATGAAAATAATGTAAGAACAGATAGAATTTCGAGCTAACCCCCGAACCCTATATTCGACGTACGGTGCACGTTCTTGGGGGCGATGACAACACCCAGGGAGTGCTTGAATCTGAACCCTCAACCCTTGACCTAATGAGCCTAAATAAACCATAAACCCTAAACCAGGGGCGGAGGCGGCGGCAGCAGCGGCGATTGGATTCGCCTCGGGGCACCGGACAAGGGTCTTCCCGTCCTTGGATCTGAGGAGGGTGTAGGGGGGGAAACACACATACAAAGGAGCCTTGAGGAAGAAGGAAGATTGGGGGGCGAGGGACGCTGAGGAGGCGGGTGGCGTGTGTGTTGGGAGGGGGAGGGCTGATGAGAATGGTAGCCTCCGGCTCCGGGAAGTGAGAGAGTGTGAGAGCGCGCGCGACCGCGTGAGAGAGAGTTTATTAGGAACGACAATACTTCTTGATGGCTTTGGGGGGTGGAGGCGGCGGCGGAGGGGGAAGAGGAAGAGAAAGGGGCGAAAGAGGGGTGTAATCTTATTTGTATTCGGAGGTGGGGGCATTGCTCAGGGGATGCATTGCTCATTTGCTGTTTTGGGAATGTAGTGAGCAAACTGAGTTTCCCGAACAATCGGGTTTGTCATGGTGAAGTTTTCTATTGCCCCCAGGGGGGGAGAGAGAGAGTCTATCGTGATATCGGGAAGTATCGTGATAGTTGTTCAGGGTGAGGATGTGTTTATTAGGATGAAGAGAGTTCTAATCCACGGGCTGTCCTGACAGGACTTGACCTCAGCAATGGCCTTGGCATTCTTGTTGCGCAGATATAGAATGTGTTCTAGGTTAGAGTTAGCGATACCCAATTTTTTTTGGGTATTTGTGGGTGTGGCGAGAGATCTCACTCCAACTTTTCAGCCACTCTCCGGCGACGAAGGGGATGAACGCAAATGGGTAATACCCTCCGCAGTCTGTGGAGGTCGTCGCCCGGCAGTCACCTGTTGAGCAGGGCGGGCAAAGGTGCCTAGGAAGGCGACTAACCTGGCGTTGTTCGTATATGGGGTGACTCCAAAACCGCCCTCTTCGGACCCTCTTTCGTGAAGCACCGCCGGCTTGGAATTGGAGGCGTGGAACCTCCGTTTCCACAGGTTTCAAATTCTTGAAAGTTGCCGACGTGACTACGGCTTGGGGCGGCATGGGCCCGGGCATGGGACCGGGCGTGCAGTGGGGCTGGCAGGGGGGTGGAGGTCTGGGGCACGTGTCGCAGGACGAGCAGTCGCCCGGTCGTAACATCAGTGCGTATCCAGCGATCACTTGGTCTACACAGTGGTCACCGTCATCAGTTACAACATCAGTGGAGATCTGGCGTTTATGAGTTTGGATCAGACCGTACAGAGATCAGGTCGCAGTGCATGCACAGCAGGAGACAGTGGAATTTACCGGACCCTGTAAAGCTAAGGCTTTGATGTAGCCAGAGATGGCAATGGAGCTGAGGCCGTCGTCATCGGTGTAGTGGTAGAGATACTTTGGGTTGCTGCTGCTTTGCCGCTTGGCACCGTCCACCAAGTTGGCATAGGCAACAGGCGAGACGATGACATAGGCAACAGGCGAGACGATGCCGCTTGGCACCGTCCACCGAGTTGACATAGGCAACAGGCTCGCCTGTTGCCTATGCCAATGTCAACTCGGTGGACGGTGCGCTCCTTTTCTCTCAATCTGACTTGGGCGCGTCCTGCATCAGGGACCTCGGTTATATGGCCAACAAGCCGACCAGGGAACAGATTGCGGAGGAGGAAGAGCACGGGGACGCGAGCGGGTCCGGGGACGAGCTCGACGGCTTCTTTGAGAGCGACAGCGAGGGCGGCGGTCGGGACGTCGGTGGCGGCGAAGACGGGCAAGACGACGACAATGCCGAGGCTTTGGCCATGTTCCATCGTGCTTGGGAACTTGCAAACGAGAAAAACAGGTTCATTACCCCGGGAAAACGCCGCGTGAAGCGTCGATGAGAAGGAGCAGGACAGCAACGTTTGCCTCGATAGGCGCCCGCCATCCGAGAAGTTCTCGGTGACAGGCTGTCTGGGCGGAGACGCAGGAGGAGGATGAATGAAAACAGACTCAGCAGTGTTGTATTCAATAACCAATCTTTCCGTCTTACATTGTCCTTACAATGTTCTTTGTCTTTTCCGTCTTCAAGTAGTAGAAGGTCCTTACAATTGTAAGCACATTGTAACACGGAAAAGACAAAGAACTTCCACGGTACGCCCCGGTAACGCCCGTGCTCCTAACTCACGTCCAATACAAACTACGACGTGTGCCCATCGGACACATCCAACATGTTACGTCTGCAGAACAAGTCAATATATGCGTAGTAGATAAAGATAAGAAGCATGCATCAAGTCGAAGTGCTTGGTCTTGGTGTGCAATTTTGCATTGAGCCCAAAGTCACTTCCCATGACAACCTTCACCAACCCGCACCTTCAAGTGCTGTGACTTTCTCACAGCTTGCAGCAAAGTCTCGAGCAGCGGTTTAACTAAACCACTACCCTAAACTAAACCAACTATCTAAAAATTACTGCGCGCGTGCGCGCGCGCATGCGACGTCAATATCCTCGAAAACGTCGCCCTTGGCGAATCCTCAAAACTTCTTTCTGCAGTGACTGCCTTGCGCGCCTGCGTTACATTGGAGCACCAGTGGCGGTCGAGGCCTCGACACAGGCTTGCCCCACGCGGTGTTCACCCAGTACGATCCTGATCGTTGGTTTGTTTTGGCGCGAGCAATTCTACGGAGGCAGGAACGCGGAAGGGGGAAGATTCAGCCGGGGAAGGAGGAAGATTCTCCAAGCGGCCCCTCGCTTGCTGAATGCTGGAGTCGGGGAAGGAGGATGCTGGAGTCGGGGAAGGAGGAAGATTCTCCAAGCGGCCTGGATGCCCCTCGCTTGCTCTGATTGGCGAGGTGCATCCGCACCAAGGCCTGGGCCAGCTAGCCGATGTGGCCATCATTCAGACCAGGCGTGTTCCCCTGCCCATGGAATATGCGGTTTCCGATCTTGCCGCGCTCGGCGAGGAGGCTTTCCTGCGCGCCCTCGAAGCGCGCTTGCGAGGCGGGCTTCGGCTGCTGCAACTGCGAGAGAAGCAGCTCGATGCGGAAAACTGGTGTCGCCTCGCGCGCTTGGTTGCGGCACGCTGCCGCGAATTTGGCGCCCGGCTGCTGCTGAATGGCGACTCCGCACTGGCGGCAGAACTCGGCGCGGGCGTGCACCTCTCTTCCGGCCAGCTCATGGCGGCCAAGTCGCGTCCAGACCTGAAATGGGTGGGTGCTTCCTGCCACAACCCTGCGGAACTGGGTCGTGCAGTGGAACTGGGGCTCGACCTGGTCGTGCTTTCTCCAGTGCTGCCAACAACCAGCCATCCCGGCGCGGAAACAGTGGGCTGGCCGCGCTTCGCCGAGTGGGTGGCGGACTACCCGCTGCCCGTGTTCGCCCTGGGAGGTTTAAGTATTGATGATATGGATAGAGCACGCGCTCACGGTGCCTATGGTGTGGCTTTGAAGAGCCAGGCATGGCGCAAGTAAGAAAACCTCGAAAGACCTCAGATTGTTTTTCCCTAGCAGTGTGACGCTCTCGTGTTCAACTCCGTGCGCGCACCACCGATACCAAGTATCGAGATGGGAGGGGGTGCAGGCGTTGTGGCAATGAGCGGGATCGCGTGCGTGGTCGGCGGGAGGCGTTGTGAGTGAAAAATAGTCCACCCTCTCGCTCTTTGACTCGGCGAGAGAGAGAGAGAGAGAGAAAGAGAGAGAGAGAGAGAGCAGCAAATCTGATTCACAGTCCATTAAAAATACCCTGCGCTATGGAACAGATGGCTCTCCTCCACGGCACCCACAAGCGCCCCAGCCCCCATGCAACCCAGCAAATACTAACTCATGACAAATAATCCTGCCCCTCCAGCACTCACTCACTCACCAACCTCCACAGCCAGAAAGTCGACGGGCCCACTACTAATAGATAATCTACCAAGTCCCCACCGGGCATCACTGCCACAACGCCTTGTATAAGGCCCACGCAGACCGACAACCCCCCCCACCTATACCCCTCCTACGCAAGGCAATCATCCGTGTATAGGTCAAGACATCTAGCGCCCCTCGTGGATAGCCTCAACATTCTCGCGCATACTGTCAATGGAGTCCGCGACCTCGAGGAAGTGGTGCTTCGCGATGTTCACCGTCGCTGTGAGCTGCGACGAGACCTTGCGCAACTCCGTGCGGATGATGTTGTACTGCACACCCAAAAAAAAATTCTCGCAAGTCAGCCAAGTACACTTGGAACTAATAGAAATTCTGAAAAGTCAATATACTTAATCATAACATGCTAATGTTAATATTATAGTAGTATACAGCGCCTTTCTTCAGGAAACGCGTTTTTTTCCTAGATTTTTTTTATGACGCCAACGCTTTGAGCATGGTTCTCTACCTGTACAACCCAGTAGTACTGGGCGTTGTGCATCTCAGGGATGCGTTGATACTGTACTAGGTCTCTTTTGACACTGTACTAGGTCTCTTTACCTGTACAACCCAGTAGTACTGGGCGTTGTGCATCTCAGGGATGCGCTCCACCAGTTTCCTAAACCGTGATACATCGTTCGCCGCCTGCTCCAGGAAAAAAACACATCCGTTTTAGCAGGTGTGTGTGTGTGTGCCTGTGTCTCTGTATGTACGTGTACATGTGTGTATAGAAAGAGCTAGAGAAGGTGTACTCCAATCCCTACTCCTGTCCCATTAGCATGCACGTGTCGCACAGCAAATGGTTCCTCCTTTCCCTCCACGCTGTCACCGTACACCAACCTGTACAGGGCAGATGCGCACACCATAAATCCTCGCCAACACACTTCACACAGACACACAACACCTCGTCTCTCTCCCGCTCTCTCTCGTTACACACATACCTCGCCAACACACTTGCAACACACTCTCTCACACACACTTCGTCTCTCTCTCTCTCTCTCTACACACACATACACACACGCTCTCTCTCTCTACACACACACACCTCGTCGAAGACCGACTCGTCGACCTGGACGACAGGCGGGTTGGTAAGGTACACCCCAGTCTGCGCCGCGAGCTGCGACAGCGCCGTGTGGATGGAATCCAACCGCACTTGAAGATTGTACTGCGGGTTGAAGACCGTGGGGTCCACGGACCTACCAGGTACACAGGCGCAGAGGTTTAGTTAGCAGACCTAAACTAATGACACCAACCGCACTTGGAGATTGTACTGCGGGTTGAAGACCGTGGGGTCCACGGACCTACCAGGTACACAGGTTTAGGAGGTACACTGGTTTAGGGTTTAGGTAGGGGGTCCACGGACCTACCAGAGATCCTCCAAAGTCAGCGACCAACTATAATTTACTACATAACTATTATGTACCTATGCAAAGACCCAGTAGCTCTCAAGAAAAAAAAAATCTAACAAGTAACAGGCCCGATAGGGGTGCTTTCAAGAATACAGGGGTACTTTTAAGAATATATTTTAAGAATATATTTTAAGAATATGCAGGCCAGATGGCGCGGGGTAGCATGAACCTGCTGTAGCATCAACCTAGGTAGCATGTATCCTCCTCCTCATACAGCATCAACCTAAACCCTGAACCCTAAACTCTGCTATAGCATCAACCTGCTATAGCATCAACCTGCTATAATTTACCATGTAAAGGCCCAAGGGCACTTTCGAGAATTTAGTGTACGAGATGGCGCGGCGCAATATCCCCAGAGAGAGGGAGGGGGGAGGAGGAACAGGGAGGGAGGGAAAGAGAGAGATGTACCAGATGGCGCGGCGCAACATCACCACGCACGTGTGCCCCAGCTGTACCAGCTCCTGGAAGGTCTGTCTAGTCTCCCTCTCCTCATCTCCCAGCACCGGCAGACGGTCCCCAACATTGCTGTAGTAGTGCACCTGCCACAGGGAAGCCCAACGCAGGCGAGACGCGACAGCGGGGGTTGGGGAGTGGAGGGGGGAGAGAGGAAGGGGGGCAGAGCAATATACAGATGTCAGAGGAAGCCACAAACACTAACCACACTCAATCCGTCAAACCCAAGGGATCGACCTCTCATCTCTCCCACACTGCCCCCGCCATCCCCTACCTCTCCCCCCGACAGTCCACACACAAGTTTGCCGCACTGCTCTGCCTTGACCCGTTTACAGTGAGGGATACTTCACAACCCTCTTGCCCCACCCCCCCACTTCTCCGCAATCTCCCTCACCCACACGACCGTGCACCCAGGCCCACCTTTGTGTGCGGAGTCCCATTCACCCTCACATTGAGACCCGGATTAGGTCTCAGGTGCGGGGTAGACGTGGAAGAGGGTGGAGAAGGGTGGGATGGTTTTGTGAATATTATGTTTGCAGTGATTTACCTGGTGCGGAAGATTGGGACCCCGGAGCACCTTCTTCTGCATCGGCGTACGCGCCTGTTGATGCAAGAGCACCGGCAGACGCAGATGTAAATGTTGGTTCAGTTGGATTGAATTTAGAGGTGGAATCCGCCGCGCGTGCAAGGTGCTCGCTGCCGGGGGGCAGGACGCCAAGGTGCCCGCAGTGAGCGCAGCCGGCGGCGTGCAAGGCGAATGAATGGCTGTGTGCGGGCAGAGGCTCTATGGCATGCGACAGGCACTCACCACACGGAACATGCTCAGACTCGCCCGGCCATCCTCCAACCATTGCTCACCCTCTGCACATCATACGCACACAATTCATTCGCACGCCGTCAGCCTGTCGCCCGCTGCGCGATAAACCCAAGGGGGTGTGTTCCGTGTCCAGGCCTGCGGCCTCTGAACCGCGCCTCCTGCCACTCCGCATCACACAGCCGGCCTTTTGTGCCGCGAGCCGCACGCACGCCATATTTCCGAGGGACACCCACCGGCCACCGGCGCCGGCGAGCCAGACGACGAGTGAAGGACCAAGACGGTGCAGGCGAGCGCAACTGCAATCGCGCTGATGGTGATCATTGCGATGCGAATGCGGCGCTTCTGCTCCACCGCGAGCGACGGCGCCACCCGCTCGCTGGAGGGAGAGCCCATCTCCAGCGCGTGCACCGACGCGTCCGTTCCGAGCATGGGCACGGTGCGCTCAGCTTACGGTTTGCGAAAATAGAGCAGAAAATTAAACCCCCTTTTGTTACGATCAAAATTTACACGATCAAAATTTTCTTATGAAAAAAGAAAATTATCGTGCGCAGTGTACTTATAGGTGAGAGGGGACAATGAACCGCTTTCACCCGTACGCTTCGCAGGCAGGGGGCACCAGCGTGCCCTTTGCCGGCTTCCGTGGCATGGTTGTGTCGCCCGGCCCCGCGCGCCCGCTGCCACCGGGCCCCCCTCCCCAAGCTGCCATGATGATGATGATGGCGCGCCCGGTCCCGACGATGCAGGTTTGTCTGCTGCGCCGCTCCCCGCGAATGCATGTGCGCGGTGCCGCGCGTCGCGTCTGATTCCATGTGGTTCACCGTGTTGCGGCTGCAGGCTTCGATGCCGATGCAGGGCATGGCGGCCAGCGGGCCAAAAAAAGAATTTGAAGAATGGCGCCTGCCCTTTCTACAGGCGCAGGTGCCCGCCCGCCGGCCCTCGTGCGCGGATTCGTGCGCAGCGCCGCATTTCGCATCTGCATCCCCCCCACACCTTCAGCCCGAGTCAGCTCGCGTCGACGCGAGGACTGTCTGCTCACACACACACTCCGCACACGCCCTGCGTAAACTGCGCAGGCTGCCGCCGCGGCAACTGCGGCCCAAGAGCAGGCGGCGAGACTTCAATCGATGAAAGCTGAAGGAGATCGGATGTATGCTGCCGACATGAAGTACCTCGCTGATCTAGAGGCAAATCCGCCGCTTGTGCCTCAGGTAGGACAGCCCTGGCCGTCTGTTCAAAGCACACCCGTATAATAATGATGATGATAATGATGATGACAATAATAGGTATGTTCTGCGGCGATGTACCACGCACTCCCAGCACAACCGCCCGCCAACAAAGACGAGGTATGCGTTTTGCTTTGTGTTGACCTAAACCTAAACTCTAATCCCTAAACTCTAAACACACACACACGCACGCACTCACGCACACACACACACACACACGCACACATGCCTGGATCATCCTTGAATACGCACACACACACACACACACACACACACACACACACACACACACACACACACACACACACACACACACACACACACATCATGGCAACCACTCGAACGCCCACACCCACGCCCTATTCTTGGAATTTTTTTGAATTTTCTTATTTTTGGCGCAAGCCCACCCACGCCCACCCACGCCCACACCCGTTCAGGTTTTAGAGTTCAAGGTTTAGGTTTTAGGTCTGCGCTCTCTGGATAGATCTCATGTCAACACAGGGCAAGGGTTTAGGCTTTAGGGTTTAGATTTAGGGTTTAGGGTTTAGGGTTTAGGTACGGTCCTGAATCTCATTTCGACAAAGGGCTTAGGGTTTAGGGTTTAGATTTAGGGTTTAGGGCTATGGCTGAATCTCATTTCGACACAGGAGGGCAAACTCATACCGTCGTAGTGTATGGGGTTTAGTATTTAGGGTTGAAGGTTTAGTGTGTGTGTGTGTGTGTGTGTCTGCCAAGCCCTGGCTCTGGGGCACCCTAAACTCTTGGGAGGAAAAAAAAAAGGATCTCAACTCGGCGGCGCTCTATCACTCGCTGCCATCTTCGAGCAAAAAGGCTCCGGCGGCCAGAGCTGACGATGACATGGATATGGGAGGTACGGGGAACATTTTTTTTTACCGAAAAAAAATTGTGGGGGGGGGAAATTGCGTAAATGGGGGAAAAAATGAGCACAAAGGCTCCTGCGGGCAGAAATGAAGACGACATGGACATGGGAGGTAAGGGCTAAACAATTGTGGGGTGGGGAAAGAATTACACTTTGTGAAAATGAATAGTCACCACGGCACTGGCATTTCTTCTAAGACGTGGATATGTCGTGCAAGTAAAAACAAAAACGTGGGAATACTAAAAAAGATGGAAAATAAAACATGACACCGCTCACTCCCCCACCCAACCCCAG
>Ga0315905_10008554_pt1 | contig 10351 bp, 9 predicted proteins | sample LakEriMetagenome_5_FD_203522 | JGI IMG/M metagenome (GOLD analysis project Ga0315905, IMG submission 203522) | Freshwater fungal communities from buoy surface, Lake Erie, Ohio, United States - Buoy 4 MA121 | ecosystem: Environmental > Aquatic > Freshwater > Lake | place: USA: Lake Erie, Ohio... | reverse complement strand
TGCAACCTTTAAACAAATTATAGTCATACTATTATGATCAAACAACTACGCACTATTTGGATTTTGATTTTCTTGCTTTTTGCCCAAAAAGGGTATTCGCAAAGCACTGCTGGAACAGTAAACACAGTTGGTGGCTGGATTGAAGTTACACCTTTGGGAAATGCAAAATATAGAATTGACTGCCAATTGCTAATGTCGTTGGGTGGGGCGTTATCGATTGTGCCCAACCACCATAAAAGGGTGAGGCGTGATACCTCTGTTGAATTGCGGATTTATGATTCTGCCCAGAACTATGTTACGATTACTACACACTTGTTAGATGGCTGTTTTTACACCCAAAAAGACACCGCCAACAAGTTGATGGATCCCAACCAGGCCCTTTGGAATAATCACTATAAAAACACCTTTAGATGCACGGTTGATTTGAATTCAAATTATATCAAGTCAAAAATAAATGTAAATTCCTCATTTTTAGAGTTTTATTGTAATTACACTGGAACTATTTTAGGCCTTTACGCGGTATCTACTTTCAATATGGACAGGGGTTACGAAAACCCCATTTCACGGACACGTGTATACCTGAAAGAGCTCCCAACCAATGAAACGAGTTTGGTGTATTCCCATGTTGGATTTAGCAAGCTCCTAGATTATAACACGGATACCTACCGCGCTGTGAATTATATGAATCATGGCGCCTACGGCAAATACGGAGATTCTGTGGTGATGGAGTTGGTAAAACCGGAGGAAATACCGGGTAAGACAAATTCCTATACCAAGGGATATTCAGCTGCCGCACCTTTTTATGCATACTGTTTGGATAGTTCAAATACCTGTACCCCCAAACCCAATGCCACCCCGCCGCAAGGTTTTTATTTCAACCCGGCCAATGGAGATTTTGTTTTCGCGTCAGCACGTGAAAGACAATTGGGACGGTATGCCATGAAAGCCCATCATTACAGAAAAAATGCATCTGGACAGTGGCGGTATTTGGGATATACCGAACTCCACCATGCTATGTATACTTGGATTGAAATTACCAATAAATCTGAGTGTACTTTATTTCCCACATTCGTGATGCCAGCGTCTATCGATTTATGCGAGGGAGATGAATCCACCACAAGCATCAAAACCCAAGTAACTCAACTGCTGAATAAATACACCGCCTCTGTAGATGGCAACTTTCCAGATGCTTCCGTAACGACTGACTACAGCACTGGAAATTCAACGCCAACTTTTAAGATCAAAGTTGTTGCTCGCACTGGCGATTATTCTCCAACCCCAGGCATTGTGACCCTTCGCGTTCATGCCGATTCCAATTGGACCCGCGGCGAAGCCGCCCGCTCTGTGCCGGTATACGTTCACAAGCCTTTAAAGCCGGAAATTGTTATTACTGCAAATGGTTGTAATAACCTTAAGGGTGTGCTAAAAACGGTAAATTCTGATGTGACTGTAAAGATTACATGGACCGTGCATGAAGGTTCATTGTCGGCGCCAGCAATTTATACCACGAATTCTACTGATCTGCTTTATTCAGGCCTCCTGCCAAAAAAATACTATGTAAAGTGCTTTGTGATGCCTTTTGCATCAAGTTGCAAATGCACGGGAAAAACGGTGATCGATTCGCTGGATATGAAAAAACTGTGGCCAGGCTTGGATTTTGGACTTAACCGAAATACGGTTTGTCTTAAGGATTCTTCCAAAGTATACTTTGCGAGCAACGTCAAGAATTTCAAATCCAAAGTCTATTACAGCTGGGAGGTGAATGGCCAAGCGATGTTTGGGCTCAAAGACACCCTTTCGATGAACTTCACGGGCGCCACAACACTGAAATTAACCCTGCGGGATGATTCAGGTTGCATGTCTTCCAAGACTTTCGTTTTGCCCGTTGATACGATTTACAGTTTGCAGCAAGCCAGCAGCTTGTCGAATTGCGGCCCTGATACGCTGTCATTGGCGGCGACATCAACCTTTTCTAGCAATTATTGGTTGGGCCAATACTCCGTGATTGATGTCAACGGAAGCACGATTTACACTGTGCGCGACAGTATTTTCAAATACTATTACAAAGACGCTCGGTATTATGTTTTGTCGGAGTTTAGTTCCAACAACGGCTGCTACACATCATTCAAAACGGATATTAACATCGACACCACGCAACTGCGATTCAAGGCGATGCCCAAGCAGTTGTGTAAGGGCATGAAAACGCTTACACTATCTGATATTGGAGCTACGCCAACCGGTGGATTGTGGTCGCACAGCCAAGGAAATGGCAACAGCATCAGCCTCGATAAATTTGCAAACTATCCCAGTCGTGTTTGGCTGACGTACATCTATGACAACACCGCCACGAAATGCTTATACGGACGGACCGATTCATTTTGGGTGACGGACACCGTGAAAACGGCCTTGGGCAGCGTGAATGGCATTTGCAAGGAGGCCAAGTTGTGGGATGCGCCTATTGCTTTCAAATTGACAGGCCCAGGGATTTGGTACAACAATGGATCTGGGTTAACTATTGATAGTACCGGAAAAATCAGTCCCCGAAATTCTTCAGCGGGCACTTACACAGTAAATAAGTACTTTAAGAATACGTCGGGTTGTGATTATCAAAGCGAAGGACAGATCACCATTGCTCCAGCGGTGCTGAATCTAAGCGGAATGATGAGTCAAACCGTGGGCAAACCGCCATTGAAGGTAAACTTCCAGGGGCAGAACGGCATCGCGGGAACCACCAAATACAAATGGATTTTTGGTGACACCAAACAATCGCCGAAGGATACCGCTTGGGGCGCATTGGTGAGTTACACCTACAATGATACCGGCAGATACAACCCAAGGATGATTGGCGTGGTGGGTGGTTGCCGAGATACCATAGCACTCAACACCATCACTGTGGGATTCTTGGGCGTAAAAACCCTCGGTGATAATTTGACGGTCCGGCTTTACCCCAATCCAACGGGCACAGGCAGCGAGGTTGTGCTGAGTATTGAAGGAAATAGCAAATCGCGAAATATCGTCGTTTATAATTCAGTGGGCAGTAAAGTGTCTTCGCATCGCATCGAAAAAGGAGAAAATCAGATTGTGTTGAAAGCCTTAACCTCGGGAATCTACTTTATTGAGATAGAAGGCACAGGAAATCAAATCAAGTGGGTGGTTGAGTGATTAGATAATCAGCAGAGAATCATCAACAGCGACTTAGCATCAGGCAGAGAAACTTATAAATCCAATAAATGAATCGCACCTACTACACCACCCTCTGTATGATTGTCTTGATCATGGCGTGCAGTTGTAGGCAGGCAATTGCCCAAACCAACAGAACATGGCAATTGGGCAGAAATTCGCATATTACTTTTTCGGATAGTGCGAATTATCAAATACGCTCCAATCCACTGCAGAATTTGTCAACTTATAGGTTTTTCTCGAGACCTAACGGCAGTATTTGCATGCCATATCAATCTTCTGGTTCAACTACGAGTTCTTCTTATGTCATGGACAGCGGTTACAAACTTCTTCAACCTCAACCGTATATTCTTGGATATGATTACTATAATTATTTCTGTCTTTTTCCTACAGGTTTCGATTCCTTTTCTGCGTATTTTCATTTCCGTTTTGATAACGGCTTTCCCTGTAACGATTTTCATAAAGTACTTATGGGGAGTAATCCAAACATTAACGTTTGTGACTTTAATGGAAAATCCGGGTTGTATTCAAAGAATTTTGTTTTTCGAAACAACAAACCTGAAATGATAGAAGATGTAAAACGGATATTGCCTCTTCCTGAAAATATATACCCACCTAATATTCGAAGATATAGGAACTTTGAATTTGGAGGCGTTAGGGTTCAACCCATTAAAAATCGCATATTGGGATTTTATTCTTACAAGATAGGTCGGAATTATACTCAATCTGTAGATTCATTTTTATGGAATCCTGATTTTTTGGTGCCCTCACAATACAAAGACACCGCTATTTTCAAGACTACATACTTTACGCATGTACAAGCGATGAACAATGATTTGTCACCCGGTTGCAATAAGTTCGTTTGTATACTGCAAATCAGTAGCAACCTGAAAGCCAAATGGGAAGCCAAAACATACTTTGCGGAATATATTGTTGTTATAAATTTAAACCAATTACAATTCAATGGCACACCAGAATTGATTTTGGTTGACAAGGGAGAAACTTCAATGATTCCAGGCGATCTAGTTGGCCCAGCTCCTCAAGGAGACGTTTCTCAATATTATGCGTTTTCTCCAGATGGGCAAACATTGTATGCAGTTTTAACCCACAATAAATCAAATACTACCAACAACTATACTTCTCTTGAAACCTACAGGAAAGTTGGTGGAAAATGGCTGAAACATGACAGTTTGTTTAGTTTCTATCGGATTTTTCCATATTTCACCAATCCTTATGGAGGCCTCACCGTTTACGCCTATGACAGAGTTAAAAACATTTACTGTATTGTTAATTTTCCAATTGCCAATAATCCCGCTAATCCATCAATGCTGGAAGTAAATCCGCGTCAGAGTATTTATACGGCAACGACTCATCATCCATACGATTATTTGCGTTTCGATCATTCTCTGGATTTCAAGGATTGTGGCGCCTACCTGAAATTTACCAACCGTTGCGATGAGAGTTTTGGAATAGATACGTATGAATGGTGGATTGCAAAAAACAAGGAACAAACTGATTTCGCATACTTTAAAGGCAGAGTAGCACCGGCCGTCTTTTTTAAAGATGAGGGTGTGTATTTTGTAAAAGTGCATGGCACAAACAGCAAAGATCCAAATGGCTATGCAGAATGGTGGTGGGACAGCATCAAAATCACGATACCTGCCAAACCCAAGGCTGACTTTAGTGCAAATCCACTTCGTTATTGTCTTGGTAGCCAGGTGCCGTTTATAAATACGAGCAATCAGGGACAAATAAACCCAAACAAGCCCATTGATTATGTATGGCATTTTGGAGATGGAGACACTTCTACTTTGCCTTTTCCAAAACACACATACAAAATGCCTGGGCAGTACGATATCGCTCTCGAAATCGACAATGGATATTGCCGGGATACATTGATTCAAAAACGCTACATAAGCATCGTGGATGCACCTCAACCGGGCTTTACTCTTAATGCCACTGAGGGTTGTACTCCGTTTGATATAATACTGATTGAAAAGAATATTCGACCCGTAATCTCAAGAAAATATATGCTGGGCGATGGCTCAAGTTTGATGCCTGACACTTCTTTTTTTAACTACACCTACACCAAACCGGGGCGGTATAAACTACACCAACTCTTGCAGAGTGCCAGCGGTTGTGAAGCCAAAGACTCAGCGGATGTAATTGTACACCGCGGATTTACAGAAGCTGACAGTAGCCATATCTACATCAGCTCATATATAAACAACCAAAACATCAAACTGAGTTGGTTGGCGGTACCTGATGCATACAGTTACAATATTTATGGCGGGGTTTTATCCTCAAACAAACTACTTGCAACTTTGCCTGCATCTGTATTGTCTTACACAGTCGCAATCCCGAAACCTGAGCGATATTCATTCAATGTAATTGCACTCGATAGTTGTCAAAAAGAAAGCAAATTAGGCAGGTCAGGAATACCCGTTTTTCTTACCTACACCCAGGACGAAAATCGAAGCGTCAGTTTAAACTACACTGCGTACAAGCAATGGGAAGTGCCAGTAATTAAATACGAGATTTATACCCTACCGGCATTGGGGTCTCCCATCAAAGACAATGGAATGGCTTTGAATTACACAGATCATGATTTTGCCAAAACCCAAAGTGGTCTAGAGGATACCATGAAGTGCTATGCAATAAAAGCAATCGGGCTCGACGGCAGAGAAAGCTGGAGTAACTCAATTTGCGCCAAACGGCAACCTGAAGTTTTTTTACCAACCGCATTTACACCTGACGCCAATGGATTAAATGACATTTACTTGCCAGCAGTCATCGGGATGCGCAGTTATGAATTGTCCATATACAATCGCTGGGGTCAAAGAGTATCTCAAACCCGAAATTCCGGATGGAATGCAAATCTTGTTTCTTCCGGTGTGTACGTTGCCGTTTTTATTGGCACTGATATCACTGGGCGAACCATCCACCTCAACCAAACCGTTCATTTATTACGTTAGAAATGAACACTATTAAATGTAAAATAACAACATTTATTTTATTGTTTTTCGGATTACAGACCTTGAGTGCTCAAAACAATGACACCTGCTTAGCATTTATCCCACCTGAAACAGTAGAAGGAATAAATATGACCTCAGTTTTAAAAGGATATCCAGGATCAGTAATCCAGTTTGATAATGTGTATTATGATCCCCACATTTGGTGTAACAAGAATACACCATGGGATAAATTTATTTGACTATTAGTGATATCAGCGAAAACAAAAATAGGCAAAGACACATTAGCAACTACCTGATTAACTATTGATAACATTCTTGACAAATTGTTGATACAATTATTATCAATATGGGTATCTTTGTACCACAAACAAAATAGCCATGAGTATAAATCCTAAAAATCTAGCAGCTACGATAACGAGTTTTATTGAAAGCACAAATGAAGGCACTGAAAAAGATAATGCCGAAACTTACATCTCCAATACAATAAAGACGATTACAATTGAAGACTTGGTCATGATTGATGAATTCATGCAAACAGATTTCTACAACCAAATACGAGTAGGCATTAACCAAGACCTATATCATATTCCAAAAATGATCAACTTCCTTGGCGATTCGAAAATTATACACAGCAAAAACACCAAATATGATGGCCTGAATTTATATACCACAGAAATGGAATATTTAAGATCTATCATCCACATGAGTGAAACGTTGTGTGATATGTTTAGAATTATTATTAAATCACAGTCAATGAAAGAAGAGGAGAATGAACAATCAGTTATTATGCAGGATGAGATTTATGATTTAGTTGGGGCAAGTAGCTATATGGCATATAAACTAATGAACAATCCAGTAGATTATTTTGAATGGCGTGACAATGTCACTGCGAAAATCGCCTAAACGAAATAACGCGAACTCATTTAAATCGTAAGCATAATGTGTACATGATAGGTACGGGTGTACGTCGTCAAGTTCATTAGGACAAGTGTTAAACATAGCTAAGTGATTGATTGTGATTTTGAAATAGGTTATTGTAAATCGTCAGCATAAAGTGGACACAAGTAAATAAAGGACCAGCACTAAAGCCAGCCCTTTTCAATAAAACTCGAATAGTCATCCTTTATCCCTAGGATGAGATGATCAATCAATCGAACATCAAGTAGTTCACCAGCTTCTTTGATCTTCTTCGTTAGTTTCAAATCTTCTTCCGAAGCATCCAGATTACCACTGGGATGATTGTGTGCGATTACAATCCCAGAAGCCAAAACTTTCAGTGCGGTTGCAAAGATGATTCTATGATCTACCACCGTTGCAGAGATGCCTCCTTTGAACGCTTTTAGGCCACCAATCACCCTGTTAGCCCTGTTCATGTACAAGACGACAAATTGCTCGTTCAAACCCAAGGAATTGGGCTCAAACAACTCTTTGAGTAGTCGGTAGGCATCAGAAGAATTCCTGATTTGCGGCAGCGGTGTTTCCTTTGGTGAGTAACCGATCGAAAGTTCCCTTAGTTTGAGTAGTTCGTTCATCAGAAAGAGAAGAGATTAAAGGTATAAACGCATATTCTCGATGACGCTTTCGGCATTTATACTTCGATCCAAGAATTTATCGATGTAACTGCTTTTGTTAGCGCCTGTAAATAGATTGAACAACTTCCAAAGATTGATACTGCCATCCATGTCACGACCAAAAAACTTATCGTTGTAATACCCATCCAAAACTAAGCTTAGATGACTGTCGGTGAATCGAAACATTGGATACCCATCTTTCTCCTTGGAAGGCATAAAGCCAATCATTTTGCATCTACCAATGAATTCGGCAAATTGGTTCTCACTAATGTTGATGTTAGCCCATTTGGAGTATCGATTCAGTGTTTCTGTGGACTCATGTCTATTGAGTAAGTCTTCAGCCCTTGCACATAGCTCTGATGCGGTGTTTACCTTGATATCGTCCAATATCCCGTCAGTAGAAACACACATATTACAGCAGACACGGTTTCTATATCCAATAAACACTTTGAACTTCTGTGGCCCTCGTTTGGTGTGTAGATTTTCAAGATGATACCCTCTAACGCCTCCAATTGTTAGGCTTAGATGGTTGTTGTTGATTACCCGATAAATCGATGGAACTTCAATAGTGAACATGGTTCTTTCGTAGTACACCGTCTTTTCAAAATCTTGTATTTCCTTGGCGTCTTTATCCTTGGCTTCGGGAATTCTGCCTTTGATTGGGTGTGAAACTCTGATGGCAGGCGACAATACTTCCTCCCCATAAAATACATTCTGAACTGCATCGTAAATCGCTTCAACAAAGTCTGAATTCGAAATGGTAGGTTGATTGTCTTTGGAGAATACCGGAATTACACAGTCATCCTTTAGGTGGTTCAGTGTAACGCTATCAGTATTAGAGAGGATGAATCGATCATCCGATGACACCCTAGAAGGGGTCGCAAAATCCGGGTTAATGAGGGCTAGTTCCATTTTTTGAAAATTTGTTGGCTAAAATTTGTTGTTGCTTGGCGACAAATCGCTGTCTATGGATTCCTCTTGCATGGGGATGGGCTTCGTACAATGCTTTTAAGCCATCCAAATCTGTACATTTATCTATCAGTTCCTTAAGGTCAGTGGAATCACAACACCATTCTAATATTGCCTTGCCTGTATTCTCGTTTGGAATGAACTGAGGCGATTTGCTGAAGATTTCCGTTCGGTCTTTTGAAGCGATGCAGTGGTGTTTGATGTCCATATCAAAGACAATGGTGAATTCATAGTCCATACCATCTCTAGTGATACTCTTTAAGCCCACTTTCTCAGGTACAACTTTGCCATTTTTATCGCTTAGCACATAGTCCTGTTTGGTTCTAAGCGTAGCAATGATATGACACTGGGATTGAAGGATTCGTTGAACTAGTGCATTATGTCTGGGAGTTATTTTGCTCCAATTGGTAAAGGAGTTTCCCATCATTGATGAATGGATATCCAAAATACCACCATCACCATCCCACTCATGCGATAAGGAGTCAATGATGACAACTTCCATTCCCGCTTTCTCACAAAAGTCCAGAGCAGAAATATAACTTTCAGGATTATAAGGCCTATCCAACGTGATGACGTTATAATCTCCCAAGTGAGAATACAAGTCTGCCGAGTGATTCTCGGTGTCGATTACCGCTATTTTTGACCATTTGACGATTCCACTGGCAATCAATAGCGATGAATAGGTTTTTCCAGAGCCACTTGGCCCTTGGATTGCCAATTTGATTTTGGCTTGATTACGATGTGCTTTTCTTAATATCATTTTTTTTGTTTTTTGGGTTAAAAAAAAGGGGAAGCTTTTGGCCTCCCCTTAACTTGAATTTACTGATCACTTATCGCCACCAGGCTTAAGCAATCGATTGGGTTTCTGCATTCATGCCAATACATCCTCATAAGAAGTAGTAGTACTAATTGCAGTAGCCATTGTAGTGGCAACAGCTGGCAAATAAGACCAACGATGACTCAGTTCCACAACTTCACCCGTTTGTGGAATCACAAACTCATAAGGAGTGCATTGAACTTTTTCAATCTTGCCATCCAATTGTTCGCCTACCATGGCTTTACATGCCTCTTCATCAAGTGTAGATGTCACAGAACATCTTTTGATTGTAGCATAGTACTGACCAGTTTCAGCTGAACGGACCATTTCCACTCCTCCTTGAAGAATCAAAGAGAAGAATTCCTTGCCAGAAGCACTCTGACGTTTTTCGAAGTTGATGATTGTTAACATATGTATTTTTATTAAAGGGTTGCGTATTGAAAAAAACAAAAAAAATCCCCATTACGGGGGATAGACGGAGTTGCCGAAGGCAGGAGGGGGTATTGAAGGTGGATACCCCCTTTCTCCTGAGAATATGATGTGGTGGGGGGTTGAAAATTGGGAAGGAAATCTGATTGCCAAGAATCAAATGGTTTGGTATATCTTTGAATTAACAAACAGCGTACTTCAAGAAGCTGCTTTGGATATCACGTTCTCAACATTGGTGAGCTATTCGGTGGACTTAGGGTAATTGAGAAATTCAAACCCAATAGAATCAGGGCCTGAGCAGTTAGGATCGAATCCCTTCCTCTCTGCAACCCAATGCCCCAGCCGGGGCATTTTTTGTTTAACGAATCTATTCGCGCAGCGAACAAGCGAGTGAAACAGAAAATGAACCG
>Ga0315905_10008553_pt1 | contig 10352 bp, 6 predicted proteins | sample LakEriMetagenome_5_FD_203522 | JGI IMG/M metagenome (GOLD analysis project Ga0315905, IMG submission 203522) | Freshwater fungal communities from buoy surface, Lake Erie, Ohio, United States - Buoy 4 MA121 | ecosystem: Environmental > Aquatic > Freshwater > Lake | place: USA: Lake Erie, Ohio... | reverse complement strand
CATTACAAAAGCAAAGTAATAATTATAAAAAAATGATCTATATTTTAGCCCCAATTATGGTATTAATGATTGCTTCTATTTTTGGAGTTAATATGCTTGCTTTAAAACTGACAAAAGATTTACAATCAACAAGTACTAATTCAGTTAATGTTTTGACTAATAAAGATGGAGACGTATTAGCAACTTCATATTATAGTGAAAAAATAAATTTTATGGAGTGGTTAAACGATCAATATTCTTCTTCTATTGACAGCATAAAATTTGGAGAATTAAAATTAGATGTTAATGGGGTCTATTTAGATAGACAAAATAATGTGTCTAGACTATATGTTTCAACTCCATTGTTACACTTTTATATTGGAAATGATATGACATTTGATATTGGTTATAACCCTGGAAATGAAAATAATTTTTTTGCAAAACAAGCATATACCGTAATAGAAACTCAACTTTCAGATATACTTCAAACTTTTAATACAAAAGCTGTAAGTTATGCACGTGCAGGTGTAAAGGTTCCTATTGTAGTAACTACACCAGAAGCTCCTACGGACAGAAGAGGTTTTGGTTGCGGCGTAATTCCAACTCGTTGTTAATGATAGTTTAAATACAAGTATAAAGTTAATATAATGACAGAAGACATCATATTAGCTATGTTATTGTTTGGTTTTGTAGGAGTTTGTGGTGTAATTTCACTTGTTTTTCCTAAAAGAGAAAAAACAGAAGACCATATTGTTTAATCACACTTTATAACTTCGAAACCATCTCTTCTAATTTTACCTTATTTGCACCTACTAAACGGTCTTGTTCGAGACCATCCTTAAAAAGGATAAAACAAGGGATACTTTCAACTTTATGCTTACGAGCTATTTCTTGATAGTCATCAATATCACATTTTAAAAATTTAACATTGGGATATTTTTCTTTCAGAGAAACAAAAAATGGAGCAATAGCCTTACATGGAGAGCACCAATCTGCATAAAAATCGGTTAAAACGTACCCTGCAGAAGGGATCATGAAGAGTTCATTGTCAGACATATTTTAAAGAATATAAGATATGTCTTTAAACTTTACAAAAGTAAGTGATAATCGTGTGGCAAATTATCGTTAAGTTCAAGTGGGATGTGATATATTTTCTCGGTTCTTTCAGGGTCAAGATGAAAAAGAGACTTTCCGTTCTTAATACAGTCTTCAATATGCTCTTTATTAGTAAATTCTTCATTATTGTACTCTTGATGGGAAAATGACATTATTTTATTCTTTATTCCTTCAGGGGAAAAGAAGTATGACATATGCCATCCGAATTGATGAAGAAGTGGATAAGAGGTGGAAAATCTAACGTCTTTTATAACCTTATTTTTAAGTTCTTTATATCTTATTAATTTTGTTGCTAAACACGGCTGATCCATCTTGCTTGTGAGGTTATAATAATAATTATCAAAGTAAAGGGTATATCCAACCCTATCTGGATGACTATAATATATATCACTTAAAACAGTTTCTAATTTATCCCTATTTGAAATTTCATCAACATCAGCTATATGCACCCAGTCATCGTTTCTTAACTTTGGAACTTTAAGAAGAGCTTTATGGATACATTCTCTCTGATAATGCTCTCTATCCCAAGCTGACATATTAGGGGGAAACTCATCGACAATATAATGGATAATATTCAAATGAGAATACTTGTCTTTTATTCTGTTAAAATATAAAGGCTTATCTAATCCGGAAAATGTCTTAGTAGCTTCTACAATAATAAAATAGTCGACAATATCTTTGTAGTAATTAAGACGGTAATCAAGCATCTTTTCTTCGTTGTAGAAAATAAAGGCGTCTATGAGTTTCATCTTTATTTCAATTTTTTTTCTTCTTTAAATAATAAAAATGAGTTCTTGTAGTTTATGTAGTGGAACCATTGAGAAGTTTCACGGTAGTAATCATCACCACCAGCATATTACCTTAAGTCAACGCTTATATATGTTTGCGGATAAAAATAAGGGAGGAATTTGTATGTGTTCAATAGCTTTACTTATAGCTATATTTTTAATTTTAAGAAATAAGAAATAAGAAATAATAATTTTTTATAATATTTTTTTATATTATAAAAATGTCAGTTGAATGCTATAGAACTAAAGGAAGAAATACATATTACTATGAAGGAAAAAAAGTGTCTAAAAGAAGTGCATCATCTCTTTCTCCGAAACTCCCTAAGTGTATATCTAAATCAAAGACTAATATGATAAAGTCTTTGAAGAAACAATTGAAGGATGTTTTGAGCCATAGAGAACAGTATAAGACTACAAGTGTTGAATTGGATAATAAATTGAAAGCATGTTCTATTGTAAGAGAGGAATATGACCGTTTAGTAGACATGATTAAGAGTGCAAACTCAAGCGTTGATATAATGAATAGGATATGTTTGTCCAAAGATTTAAAAGAACAAATTGATAGGGAATATAAGGAATTGAGAGAAACGCTTGAAAGTACTACAAGAAGTTACGATGAGAAGGTGGAAAAACTAGTAAAGATTGTAGAGAAAAACAAGCTTGATATAGAAACTTATCAATCAGACATATCGTCACTTACTAAAGAGAATGATGGTTTGAGGGAAAGTTTAAGAGAAAATACGAATATCATACGGGGATTAGGAGAGCAAAATAGTAAATTGCAAGAAGAAAGAATAGATCTTATTGATAAAGTTTCAAATCTTGAAAGAGTTATTGATGAGAAGAATGAGCAGTATGTATCTGCAGTTAATGAATTTCAGGATATGAATAACACACTAAATGAGGAAAATAAAGATTTGAAAGAATATGTTAAAGAACTTACAAAGGAAGTTGAAAAGAGGGAAGACTCAGTTCAGATATTGACTAAAAGAATAGAAGGGTATGATAGAACCTTAGAAGAATACATTGATAGATATAAGGTAGATATGCAAAAGGCTGATAATGAAATAAGAGTATTAGAGGAAGAAAATAAGGATATTAGAAGTCAGTTTGATTCTCTTGGTAAACTGTATGACGAATTAGACTCTAAGTTTGTAGACTTGATGGATAAGACAAAAGAATGTTATAGCAATACAAGTAGATTAGAAAGGGAAAAATTAAGCATTAGTCAGCAGTGTGAAACTGACATTGAATCTCTTAAGACTATGACTATAGACATCAGAAAAGAAATAAGTAGAGAAAAAGAAGTGTGTTTAATGCGGATTCAAAAAGCTATAGAAGAAACTGAAGGTAAAATAAGCTCCCGTGAAGCCAGAAAATACGAGAAAGAATTAGCAGATCTTAACTATAAATTGTTGATGAGCGAAGAGACATTAGAAGAGCTTCAAAAGGCAAGAACTTTAGAAGGAGAAAAACAAAACAAAGCTATGAAGAGAGCTATAAAGAAGATGAAGAAGGTAAAATCATAATTCTGTTCTACATACAGGACAGTTTCTAATATTGTTATTTAGAAGGGTCTTCATACATTGTAAATGATATATATGTCCGCAATTAGTTTCATTTACTTCTTGTTGTTGAGAAAAATCGTCGAGACAGATAGTACAAGAAGATGGTTCGTCTGAGGTGAAAATTGTTATTTTTATTTCTGGTTCTTCTTTAGGTATAGGAGAAATAGGTGTTTCTTTAAAAAGAAAAAATAGTAGGAGAGAAGCTGTATAATCTAAAAATGATAATATGACGTATAAAGAGGGGACTGAAGTTTGTGTATAATAGAAGATGCTAAAGATAGTGGTAGAGATTGATTTTAAAGCAATATTTAGAAAAACGAAAATTCTGGTTGGATAAGAGAATAGCCATATGATTAAATTTGATGAGGTAAAAAAGAGAGATAAAGAAAGCAAAGATATGCATGTTACATGAGGTGTTCTTTCGGGTATATTTTTTGTCATATCCACCATTATTAATTCGAGGAGGTAAGACGCTGCTATTAATAAAGTAAAAATAAAAGCTTTCATTATGATGATGATATAATGAAAGTTATAATGAAAAATCAATTTATTTTTTATTATATAAATAATAAAATGGATAGTGAAATAATTGATATTATGTATCCATATTATCTTGGGGTAAATCCACCCGCAGGATATGTTAAATTAGGAGGACAGTTATATGTTCTTGAGAAAGATGGAAGTAATAGGATATTTGCAAAACAAAATCCGAGTTCTTCTGAGCCTTTTGTAAAGCTTGATGATAGTTCAAGTTGGGGAGTAAGTAAGGATTTTGTTGTAGATATAACAGAGCCTAATTTTCAAGTATGTAAAACTGAATGTGATAATGACCCATCTTGTAAAGGTTATAATACTATACAATCAGGTCAAGGTTTTGGGTTAGAACAAGGGTGGGGATGTTACTTAAAATCTTCACCTGAAATACCTACCGCTAATGATAAGATAGATTATTATAGAAAAAATGTTCCACTTCCAACATATGAAGAATATCTTAATAAGGATATTGGAGGTAATAATTTAAGATGTGTAGAAAATCCAGGAGGAGGTTGGCCTCAGTGGGCTGAAAATGCTAGAAAAGAATGTACTAATGACTCTAATTGTAAAGGTTATAATATAATACACCGTGGAGGAGTTTGGGGTGATAAGTGGGGGTATTGTTTAAAGACAACAAATACAGTTCCTACAAACGTTTCTAATAAGATAGATTATTATGTTAAAAAAGAAGGTCAGACTTCGGGTCCTTTAACGTATGATTTTTACCCTAAAAAAGATGTGTCTGGATATGATTTAAGAGTTATTAGAAACCCTACTAATTTTGACCCATCTTATTCTAAAAAATATGTAGAGGATTATAGTATCTATAGAGCACCATTCGGAAGATTAATTCCTCCATTTACAGGTAGATTATCATCTGTATTATACTTTGATAGATTTGGGTTAAATAATGTCAATAATATAGAAGATGAATTATTAAGAGAGCCGGGTAAGCCAAAATATTTAAATTTAAGTTTATCTTCTGGTAAGCTTTATTTAATATTGACATCAAAGTCGGTTCAATTTTGTTGTAAGAATAATAACTTGGGAGAAGAGTGTGGAGCTGGACAAAATGCTTTGAACAGTAACAATCCTAGATGTAAAAAAATAGGGGAAAGTATATGCACTAGTTCTAATCCAAAGGATTTTTTCGGTCAATTTTGTCAGAGAGAATATTGTAAAACAGATGCAAGGAGTATTAAGCCCGGAAATTGTGATGCAGATTATAGAGCTTTGTGTAATATAAAGAAAGATTTATCGGTTTCAGGAGAAGATTATCCTTATTATAAAAAATACCCTGATTATTGTGCTTGTTTTATGGGAAGAGATTTTTTAGTTCCAATGTGTAACTATTATGTAGATGCTCTTGGTATAAAGAGAAATATAAAGGCACAGAATGCTCTTGGATTGAACGTAAATGATCCTAATCAGTGTAAACAAGCTTGTAAGATAAATCCTTTGTGTAGATTAGGGGCTCAAGTGCCTTATAATATGACAAGGGGAGATAATCCTGTAGTTTTAGGGGCAGATTTTCCAGATGAATGTAAGGAAATAGATTTATGCGTTCAAGATGTGACTGTAAATCAGTCAGGTGATAATATAGGAAAATTGACTATAAATCAGACTGCAAATTGTAAAACTGTATTACAAAAGGTGTGTACAAATTCTACATATACACCTTGTAACGAACTTACCATTTCCGGAAATAAATATACTTATAAGAGGAAATTGTTAGAGGATAAAGATGACGGGCAGTGTGCTGATCCTGGAACATCTTTTGTTTGTGCTGAATTTATGATAGATCCTGTAGATATAGGTTCTATTTCTTGTGATAAGAAAAAGGAGAAAGTAAGTTATAATTTTGTGAATACATTTTCTGACGCATCTGCCCCTGATGTTAAAACAGCTGTAAATCATCTTATAAATGAAGGAATTCTTGATAAATTTAAACCTTCATTTTTGACTACATTTAAAGGTTCTAATATTATTTATAATCCTGTGACAAATATAGTGACCGCAGAGACTGATTGTAAAAATTGTGTTGTAGGTTATACAGGAGGCGATTGTAGTCTTGTTCAGAATAATAGAAAATGGACAAAATACCTTAGTTTAACTGATATATTAACACCTCAGAAAAATGGAGGAGAAGTATGTAAAATCAATAATACCCTTTTACCAGTAGATTGTCCTTTAGACAAAGATTGTTCTTTAAGAATTAATAAAAAAGATAATTACTGTATAGATGGAAGCTATGGTTACGAGTTTGATATTTTATCATATCCTTCAGGTAATGGAAAGGGCTGTTCTGATGTTGCTTCTACAATGATTGGAAATGAATTAAGTAATCCTTCTATAGATATAGATTACAATAATCATATATTAAAAGCGTCAACAAGCTGCAATGATTGTATTGTAGATTTTGTCGAAGATGAAAATGAACTAGGAGGTAAATGCACTTTAGTTGACGGACAATATTTAAAAAAGAAATTTGCAAAGGTTGTTAAAAAAGAAACATCTAATGGTAGATGTCCTCTTGAAAAATTAAATTTAGTTAATACAAAGGTAAGTATAACTGAAAAATGTAGTACAACTCAAGATTGTTCTTTTAAATCATTAAGCGATGAATGTGATGATAATGAGGGTATAAGAACTATAAAATATATAAAGGATAATAGCGCGAGCGGAGAAGGTAAAAGTTGTGAAATAGTGGGAGAACAGATTAGTAAAGAATATGATAATGTTTCCAACGTAAATTACTCTAATAATATTTTAACTATAAATTCATCTTGTGAAATAAGTTCTGATTGTAAGGTTGAATTAAAGTCTAAAAAATGTGAAAATGGTAAGAGAAAGGATGTTTATGGAATAATTTTTAATAGTAAAGGAAGGGGGAAAACATGCGAAAATGTAGTAAGAGAAATTGTGAATGATACTACCCTCAATGTTAGAGGAGCTGAAGCGGGTAAAGAAGACGGAAATAAGGTTATAGTTGAAGGTAGTTGTCCAAACTTTGAACAATTAGATAGACAAGCTGATACAAAGAAATTTGGGGCTATATCGCTGGTTGTTTTTATATTAATAATATTATTCGCTATATTTTTCTTATAATATATTTTTTTTATCAAAAATATATTATAAAGATGAGAAAAGAAGATACATCTCCTTTTTGGATAATGACCTTAAGGGAATATTATATATGGTTAATTGATAATAACGGGGAACAAACACCCGAACTTAAAAGATATAAAGCGTCACTAAATCCAGGGGATGCTGGAGGTGGAAAATGTAATTCCTCATTTAACAGTGATTGGGCTCAAAGATATGGTAATGGGTGTTTTCATATTACAAATCAGGTTATAGGAAGAAGAAACCTTGATACTTATAGTATAAGAATATTACCACCTATGGGTTGGCTTTCTTTGAGTGATATGTTTATAAGCATACCTTTGTATAGTTGGAATGAATATAGAAATGATGTATCATATAGAAGATATACTCATAGCGATGGTATAACGTATAATATAGGTCCAAAACAAATATTTGAGCATAAAATTGTGTTTGTTAAGAAAGACCCTTTATACGCAATACCTTGTAGTGATATGTCTTTATATTTTGTATTAGATGATGTAAATAACAACGAGCTGTGCGAAAGTAGGTTCGGTATAGATCCTGTTCAAGTAGGACAAAACTTTTTGAACACAGAGCAGAAAGATAGATATACTAATGAAAGAGCAACTTGTTATAAACTAACAAGTAATAATGACGCTTATATTGCGCCTGGTTCAAGATGGGGATTTTGGTTTGATGGACTTGGAAGTCACACAATACAATTATATGGAGCTGTGAATAGAGTGTATTTAGAGAATTTATCTTTTAGAGGGTTGAAAAAAAATGTAGAAACTTATTATTGGGATGGAGGGACTAAGTTTGCTGGTTCTGACGGAACAAGAGGAGGTTGCGATTTTAATGCTTGGTCTTGTGTTGCTTATTATAATAGGGATGGTAAAAAGAATGGTAATATAATAGACGAGAATGCTGATTCTACAATAGACCCTGGAGTTCTAACATATACATCTGTTTTTATGGCAAATAGTGCAAGATGGACAAATTGGGAAGGAGATGGTCCTGTAAATTCATTATATATATTACACTTTGATAATACCAATAAATTATGTTGTTCTCCTGGAGCAATATTAGGTGATGGTGAATGCGGTTTTGGAACAAACAGAGTAAGTCCTGGTTCAACTCAGTGTGCTGATTTATATAGAAAAACTTGTAAGTTTAACAGTCCTGAGTTTAGCACAAATTATTGTTTAAAAAATGGGTGTAGAAAGGATGTTAAAGACAATACTAACTTAATTGTGTGTGATTACGAGCTTAAAAAGTTCTGTAATAATATAGAAGATCCAAAGGACCCAACAGATGAAAAAAATAAGCTGTTGTCTAAACGTTCCCCATATCAAGCTGTAGTGGATGATTGTGATTTGTATAATGAAGCTTTTCCAGGAGTTACATATACTACAGATAAATTTAAGATGTACACAGATAGATGCTCAACACCTATGTATACTTTAATTGATCCTAAAACAGGTGAAAAAAGAGATTTACCTTATAGCACTATAAGCTCATATAGAGATTTTCAACTTACAATGGATGATATACAAAAAGGTTCTACATACGATAGTGCTTATCAAGCGCAAGATCCTTGGAGGGCAGATTATGAACAATATTGTAGCCCTAGTGGTAAATTTTACGGGGCATTTCAAAGGTGGGGAAGTAGTTCTAGACAATGCGAACCGGCAAGACAAGTTGTGGATGAATTTAATAAGAGAATCAGTTTTTACGATAAAAGGCTTCAAAATATACAGAGATCAAAAGAGATAGGTAGAAGTGTAAATCAGATATACTATCCTGATATGTGTGCTTGTTTTGCAAGTACAAAAGATTTAAAAGGAGATTGTGATGTTATAGCTGATACAATGAAAATAAGAAATAATAAGCCTGCAAAGAAGGTGTTAAATTTAGACACAGATGACCCATTACAATGTAATCAAAATTGTGCTGTAAATCCTTTGTGTAGAGTCCAAACAGTTCCTGGAGGTCAAGGATATCCTGTAAATAGAGAAGGACGATATGTTATGCAAGGATTTATACAAGATAAAGGTACTTGTGAAGATAAAAATATATGTATTCAAACAGCTGTAATTAATAATGAAGGTAAAATAGGAAAATTGACTATAAATCAGAAGATCGAAAGTTGTAGTGCTTATAAATCAAAGTTTTGTCAGAATTCAGTTTTATCCAAGTGTGATACACAGAATGGTCAAGGGTTATTTGCAAAGAGAGTTATAGAGGAAAAAGATGGGGGAACTTGTTCTACAAATTTAGACAGTTTGCAATGTGCAAAGATAAACTTAACACCGACTTTTGATATTTGTAATAATGGTGTTAGAACTATAAAATATAAACAAGAGTTGTCAGATAAGATTAATGAAGATGATGTTAAAGATGCTTTAAAGACTTTAATTACTCCTGAAATGAAAGAGTTAAATCCAAGAGTAGAATATATTAAAGAGAGTAGAGAGGGTATTATAGATACTGATTGTCAAGATTGTGAAATGGGATTTGAGACAAAGACTGATTGTTATTTAGAGGATGGAAAATGGAAAGTAAAAGCAACAAAAACAAAGGTTTTAACTCAGCCTAAAAATAAAGGAAAGGTTTGTCAAATTGATAATAGTGTTCAGATTACCGATTGCACTTCAGATAAAGATTGTGCTGTTTCAGTTAAGACTCAAGATGATGGATGTGTTTCGGGTAAGAGAAGTATGACTTTTAATATAGATTCTTTTAGTTCAGGTAATGGAAAGACTTGTGAAAATGCAGTATTGGAGAAGGTTCCACAATTGTTTAAAGATAATGCGGTTTCTGTTAGTATATCAGATAGAGTTGCAACTGCATCAATACCTTGTAGAGATTGTGTTGTAGATTATAAGATTGATTCATCGTCAAATAATGGAAAATGTTATTTTGATGGTACTAAGAGTGTTATAAAGAAAATCCCTTTTATAAAGAAGCAAGCTTTAAATGGAGGTAAATGTGATGTTAATTTAAATAAACCTTTAATAGAGGAATGTAAATTTGACCAAGATTGTGTGTTTAATGATGAGCCATCATCTACTGGTTTATGTTTTAACGGAGAAAAGACTCTTGAATTTGATGTTAAGATGCCTCCATCAAATAATGGAAAAAGTTGTACTGATGTAGGTAAAACATTTGGAAGTAGATATACTAAAGATACAAGTAAGAATATATTTTCAAATAATAAATTATACGTTAAAACAAGCTGTGAAAAACAACAAGATTG
>Ga0315905_10008548_pt1 | contig 10356 bp, 5 predicted proteins | sample LakEriMetagenome_5_FD_203522 | JGI IMG/M metagenome (GOLD analysis project Ga0315905, IMG submission 203522) | Freshwater fungal communities from buoy surface, Lake Erie, Ohio, United States - Buoy 4 MA121 | ecosystem: Environmental > Aquatic > Freshwater > Lake | place: USA: Lake Erie, Ohio... | reverse complement strand
ACGAAATCCTTCCCTACTACGACTACACCCGGGACAGAGCCACCCGTCGCTGCGACAACCTCTGCCCGCGTCCGCAAGGAGTCGATTGCCCGGAATGCATCCGCGACAATGACGAGTATTCGGCCGAGAATTGCCCCGAGTGTCCCAATGAAATTCGCCTGGTCGATGTCGATCCGCGATCGAGCCAGGTGGCGGCCATTGGCAACCGGCCGTTCCTGCCGGTGCAGTACGAATGGGAGGCCAGCAATCTCTACCACCTCCCGATTTACTTTGAAGACTTCTGCCTGGAACGTTACGGACACACCCGACACCATTTGATTCAACCGTTCGTCTCGACCGGGTTGTTCGCTACGCAGTTGCTGGGCATCCCCTACCAGATGACGATTGATCCGATCTGCAAGAAGCGCTATGTCCTGGGGTGGCACCGCCCCGGCGACTGTGTCCCCCACCGCTACCACCAGATTCCCTGGAACACCGAAGCCGCCATCGTCGAGGCCGGCTTCGTCACCGGCGGTTACTTCCTGTTCGCCCCAGGCGTCAGCCCGTAACCGCACTCTGCATCCCATCGTGTCAACACCACCCCGGCCAGGATCTCTTCCGGCCGGGGTGGTTTCATTTTTCACTCATTTTATACGGGATTCTGACTCGTCCTGACGCGGTTATTTCCCTGAATCGATGCCGCTCCCGCAGGACCCTCAGTGCGGTTGCGATTCCACAACTGCGAATCCCTGGCGAAGTGCATCAAATTGCGCCCAGGCGTCACTCCGAACCGTGTGCCCGCCAAAGAACTTGAGAGTTCCACGCCAAACCCGAAACACGTCTCACTCACCAACGGGTTGCGCGGCGCGGCCTGTGGATGGTGCGGCGGTGGTCGACACGTCCGGACGCTGTCGAATTCCAGGTCGGCAGCGATCCAACTCACTGGACATTGCGAATCAGGCCGACTTCTGACGCGCGTACTCGGTATTGGCCGCCGCGACGCCGCTGCCGGGAGAGAACTTCACCCCCTGGTCAGAGAGGCAGCGGTCGAGAGCCGCCAGCAGGGCCAGCACGTTGCGGGGCGAGCTTGTTTCCCCCATCAGGCCAATGCGCCAGGTCTTCCCCTTCATGGGGCCCAGTCCCCCCCCGATTTCGATCCCGAATTCGTTGAGCAGTTGCCCTCGCACTTTCACATCGTCGACCCCGGCGGGAATCAGCACGGCGTTCAGCATCGGCAACTGCTTCCCTTCGGCCACCGCGTAATTCAATCCCAGCGCCTGCAGACCCGCCTTGAGCGCCAGGTGATTCCGCTGATGTCGGGCCCAACGATTCTCGAGCCCCTCTTCGAGGACCAGCTGCAGCGCCTCGCGGAGCGCGTAATTCATGTTGATGGGAGCGGTGTGATGGTAGGCCCGATCCTGGCCCCAATAATTCCGCACCATCGTCATGTCGAGGTACCAGCTCGCGACCTTGGTCTTGCGAGCGTCGATCTTCGCCAAAGCCCGCGGACCAAAGGTGATCGGGGCCAAACCGGGAGGACACGACAGACACTTCTGCGTTCCACTGTAGACCACATCGAGTTCCCAGGCGTCGGTCTCGACCGGCAGGCCCCCCAAAGAGGTCACCGTGTCGGCCACCAGCAATGCGCCCGCATCGTGGACAATCTTCGCAATCTCTTCGAGGGGCTGGCGCGCCCCGGTCGACGTCTCGGCATGCACCAGCCCCACCACCTTCGGGCGGTGCTGCTTCACAGCTTCGGCCACCTGGGCGGGGTCAAAGGTTTCACCAAACGGCACTTCGATCTTGCTGACCTGGGCCCCCGCCCGGGTGGCGACGTCGACCATGCGTCCGCCGAACACCCCATTGACGCCGACCAGCATCGAATCCCCCGGCTCGACCAGGTTCACCACCGCGGTTTCCATCCCGGCACTTCCGGTCCCACTGACCGCGAGGGTCAATTCGTTCCGGGTCCGGAAGACCTGCCGCAGCATCTGCTGGGTGTCATTCATGACCTGCAGGAAGTAGGGATCGAGATGTCCCACCGTCGGAGCCCCCAGGGCGGCCAGGACGCGCGGATGCGTGTCGCTGGGACCAGGGCCCATCAGGATGCGGCGGGGTGGATTGAGTGTGGCAGACATCGACGACATGACAACTCACCTGTGACGAAAGAACTCACCTGATGCCGTCGGGCACCCGGACGATGGATGAACGGACAGACCCCCTCAGCGAATCAGCTGGCTGATCTGTTTGAACTCGGCGGTTCCCGCCACCTCGCACCACTCCAACAACACCGATTCGGTGGTGGTGATCACCGCCCCCCCCAGGGCCATGCGGTCGAGAGCCGTCTGGCGGTTGGACTCCACCCGGCTGCCAACGGCATCTGCGGGAACATGCACTTCAAAACCAGCCGCCAGCAGATCGAAGACCGTCTGCAAAATGCAGACATGGGTCTCGATTCCCGCCACCACCACCCGAAACCGTCCGGAGGTGTCTTCGGCAGCCGTTCCCCAGTTCAACACCTCGGCACTGCTGAACCGCAGTTTTTCGAGTCGGTCGGGCAACAGCCGGGCGAGCGCCGAATTGGTCGACCCCAGCCCCTTGGGATACTGCTCGGTGGCGGAGATGGGAACCTGCAGCACCTGGGCCCCTTGCACCAGACGCAGACAGTTCGACAAGACAGCGTCCGAATTGCTGATCACGGGCAGGATGCGGTCCTGCATATCGACAATCAGCAACCGACTGTCATGCCGGTTGAGCAGGGAGGGAGAGCGCAGGTAGGGAGCGGGCGAGGAACTCATGCTCCGATGCTACCGTCTGCCCGGTGAACAGTTCAACCGCCTGCGGAACGCCGATTGACCGATCTGGAAAAGACGTGGACCTGGTTTGGCAGACCAACCCGCTCACTCCGACTTTGGCTTTTCGGGCTCAGGTTTCCGGCCCCGTTCGAGCACTTGTCGTTCGCGCAACTGATACCGTCCTCCCGCCCCCACCGACTCGCGATCGGAAGGGTCGGCGGGGCGTCCCGGAGGGCGGTCGTAGAAATGCGCCTCACCCCGGCCCAGGATCTCGCCGACTTCTCCGGTCACCACCAGCGCGGTCGCCTCATCGAGGCCAATTCCCAGCAATTGTGGATGACGGTCGATCACCTTGGCCAGGTCGGCGAAGCGGTTCCGCTGCCGGAAATGCTGGTCAATCGCGGTGCCGGGCAGAAACGCGAAGCCTCGCTGGTACCCCAGGGCCATCATGTCGGTGTTCCCCAACGGACTTCCCCGCACCAGATAATCGCCCTGGATGGTGGCTCCCGCCGAGCTGCCGCCAATCACTCCGCCGCGCTGCAGCACCTCATGAAACAAGGCGACAGCCTGGGTGTGTTCATAGGCGTCGACAAACCGCCATTGTCGTCCCCCGCCGAACCAAAGTCCGCGGGCCTGCTTCAGCCGAGCGGCGGTTTCCGGAGATTCGACCTCAGCCCAAGTGCGGGCCGTCAGCAGGGTGACGTTCTTCGCTCCCGCTCTCTCAAGGAACTTCCCTTCGTTGAGATCGATCTGCGGATTGGCTGTGGGCAGGACCACGATCGGGGCCTCGACTCCCCCAGCCAGCTCAATGAACCGCTGGGTGATCTGATCGGTCAGCCCCCCTCCGCCGACAATGACGAGTGACCCCGACGGGACGACCGGGGGGACTGGTTTCTCGGGCGGAAAGGGTGTCCGCTGGCGGGCCAGCGCCTCGCGCCGGAACATCGTCAGGTCGCCCAGTTCCCCGGGCTGCAACACCCGCTCGCACGGTTCAAGCGAGGCGCACGCCCCAAGGCAGAGATGCACGGTTGATTCTCCCAGGCACTTCATGGCGCGGCCCTTCACCACCAGGGCGGTTCCCTCGTCGATCCCCAGGCCCACCAGCTGCGGATGCTGTTGCAGGGCCTCGAGCAGACGGCCGCGACGGTCTCGCGCCAGGAAATGCTGGTCGACAATCACTCCGGGAATCATTCCCAGCCCCGGCGTTGCCCAGACCTGACCACGGACAATCATCACGCGGGACTGGCAGGCGGCTCCGGCCGAGGTCCCCCCCACCACGCCGCCACGCATCAGGACCTGCCGCACTTCGTCTTCGAAACGGGTCCCCTGATAGACCGCGGCAATCTGCGATTGCCGCCCCCCGGTGAACCAGACAGCCGTCGCCTGGCGGAGCGGTTCGCAAAACGCCGGGTCATTGGCCCGCTCGCGGTCGCGGGTGTGCAGCACCTCCACTGTGGCGATCTCACGCTGCTTCCATGACTCGGCGACTTCGGCACCTTCCCGCAGGGCTTCCTCGTCGTCGCTCCCCGGGGTGGCGGTGGGAACCACCACCAATCGGCATTGGCCCCCCCCACCCGCCTCGACGAAGGCCGCGCGCACCTCGTCGGGGATTCTTCCTCCCCCCGACAAAATCACGGTGCCCGGTCCACCAGCAGGATCGAACCAGTCCGCAGGGGGAGTGGCCTGCCCGCAGGCGAATCGCGCGGCCAGGCAGACGAGCAGTCCAGCCCACGCACCCCAGAACCGCGAGACACCAGGGAATCCCGGACGGCTGGGAATCAGCACCTCAGGCAGCCCTCGACTTAAGCGGCGGATTCCCACAGGAGACTCCGGAACACAGGAATGAAACTGGCGACCACACCCCACCGCGCTTGAACTGAGGGCCGGGTGCAATCGCGGGTAGACCCAAGCCCCCAACTGTCAGGTCCCGTCAGGGTTTGGGAGGCTGTGCCGCTTTGTTTGGATCGGCCGGACGCTGCGGCAAGCGACGGGGTTCTTTGCTCATCCGCTCCAACACCTCGGAAACTCCCCGTTCCAGCTGCGCGTCCTTCCCGGCGATCACATCCTTCGGCTCGTTGACCACATCGATGTCGGGCGCGACTCCCTCTCCCTCGATGATGTATTCCCCGGTGGGAGAGTTGGTCGCCTGCAGGGGCACAAAAACCGTGCCCCCATCGAGCAGCGGGCCAATATTGCTGATGCCGACCACGCCCCCCCACGTTCGGCGGCCAATCAGGGGACCCAGCCCCGCCTGACGGAACCGATGCGGGAAGATGTCGCCGTCCGACGCCGAGACCTCGTTCACCAGGCAGACCATGTGCCCATGGAAGACGGTGCCGGGATACGTTCCCGGATCGTCATTCAGGCTGCCGAACCGCGTTCCCAGCAAACGATTGTCGAGCCGTTCGAGGATCATCTGCGAGACGTTCCCCCCTCCGTTGGAACGGACGTCAATCACCAGCCCTTCCTTGCGAACCTGCGGGTAGTACCACTTGATGAACTCATAGATCCCGTCGGCCCCCATGTCGGGAATGTGCAGGTAACCGACGCGGCCCTCAGTCGCCTTCGCGACCCGCTCGCGGTTGCTCCGCACCCAGTCGAGATACAGCAGGTTTTCTTCGGCGAAGATCGGCCGGTACGCGATCTGGCGGGCATTCGCACCGTCGGCCTGCTGGCTGACCGTCAACGTCACCAGTTGGGTCTTGTGACGCAGCAGCCGGTAAGGACTGTCGGTCCCCTTCAGTTCCTGGCCATCGATCGCCAGTACGTAGTCTCCCTCGGCGATATCGACCCCCACTTCGGTCAGGGGAGAGCGGTACTTCTCTTCTTCATTCTCTCCCCGCAGGATCTTCGCGACACGGTAGCGTCCCACTGCGGGATCGAGGACGAACCGGGCCCCGGGGAGACCGACCCGGGCCCGTTCGGGGAGGTCGAAGTCGCCCCCCTCGATGTAGCAGTGCCCGGCATTCAATTCGGCGATCATCTCGCCGAGGATGTAGTTCAGGTCAGAGCGGTGGGCCACATGGGGCAACAGCCGGCGATAGCGGTCGCCAATCGCCTTCCAGTCGTAGCCATGCATGTTCCGCACGTAGAAAAAGTCCCGATAGCGCCGCCAGACCTCATCGAAGATCGCGGCGAATTCCTCGGCGGGCACACGGTCGGCCGCGAGGTCTTTGGTCGAGACGGTTTTCTTCTCGGCTCCCTTGGGGCGGGCGTCGATCAGGGTGAAACTGCTCCCGGAGCGGGCCAAAACCCTGGCCCCATCGGCCGACACCGCGTAGCCCGCAACGTCCTCCAGCAGTGTCGACGCCTCGCGCTTGGCGAGATCGAAAATCTGCAGCCGCGTCTTCGAGCCACCCTCGCGTCCGTAGTAGCGGGCCCCGGAGACCGTATAGAGCAGGTGGCCACGGGTGGCGGTCAACCCCGAGATATTGTCGGCCTCCACGGGAATGCGCATCACCCTCTGATCCAACCCCTCGAAGTCGATCACCAGCGTTGGACGATCGGCGGGGGGCACCTCGGCGGGCTTGGCCTCGGGCTTCCCGTCGGTTTTCGCTCCGCCTGCAACCTGCACTTCGTCGCTCTCGGGAGGGAACAGCGGCTTGACATCTTTGCGCAGGGCCAAAGCGAAAATTCCCGTCCCCCGGTTGCCCGCGTAATTCCATTCGATGCTGCTCAGCTGCGGTGCGAACTGCCGACGCGAGAGGAAGAAGAGATAATCTCCCCGGGGGTCCCAGGTTGGATTGCTCACATCGAAATATTCACTGGTCACCCGTCGCAGTTGCCGGTCGGCCAGGCTGTAGACAAACAGCGAGTCGAGCTCACTGGGGTTCGACAGCCGCAGCGCAATGTGCCCACTGCAGGGAGACCATTCATAGTCCTGCAGCAATCCCCGACCTTCGTCGGCGACCTGCAGCAGGGTCTTGTCGGCCAGGGTCAGCAGGTGCAGCCGGCCGAACTTGTCCGAGAACGAAAGGCGCTTGCCGTCGGGAGACCACTTGAGAGCGAACAGCATGCTCTCGAGTCCGGCGGTCACCGCCTCGGCGGGTCCCGATCCATCCTGGGGAACGACATAGACCTGCTCTTCTCCGGACTTGTCCGAAACGAAGGCGATCTTCGCCCCATCCGGACTCCAGGCCGCAGCCCGGTCGTGCGCCCGGCTACTGTTGGTGAGATTGCGGGTCAAACCTTTCTCGATGGGGGCCGAGAAGATATCTCCCCGGGCCACGAACAGCGCCCGTTCCCCCTTGGGACTGAGGTCGAACGACTCGATGAACTTGTCGACCGCGATGCGCGACGGACGCTTGTCGAGGCCGTCATCGGGGACCTGCACCTGCACCCGGCGCTCCTGCCCGGTGGTGGTGTCGAACACCGCCAATGCGCCCAGGAGTTCGTACACGATCCACCGCCGGTTGTCGGAACTGGCCCACCGCACGTCGGCCTCGGTCGAGTGCGTCCACTGTTTTGTCTCGTTGGTGCCGAGATCGTGCGAGAACAGGTTCAGCGTTCCAGTGCGGTCTGAGACAAACCAGATCTTGTCGCCAAGCCACATTGGGTCCCGCTCGGTCTGGCGACTGGGGGAGATCGGCCGCAGGGCGAGGCTCTGCAGATCGGCGACGAACAGGTCCTGTGCCCAGCCCCCTTCGTAGCGCTTCCACGTCCGAAAGTCGCGGAACAGCGGAGCGTAGATCACTTTCTGGCCATCGGGCGAGAAGTCGCCAGCCCCCGCTGTCGGCAGCGGCAGTGCCACCGGCAGACCACCGGTCACATTCACGGTGTAAAGGGCGGTCTCCACCTTGCCGCCATCCGCATCCTGAAGCGAGCGGAACAAGATCTTCTGGCCGTCAGGCGACCAGCCATAGACCTGGTTGTCGTAGCCGCCACGGGGCTTGAGCGGGCCGCGCGCCGGATACCAGGTGAGCTGCCGGGGTTCCCCTCCCGTGGCGGGCATGACATAGACCTGCTCGTCACCGTCGTACTGTCCCGTGAAGGCGATCCACTGCCCATCGGGAGAGAACTTCGGGAAGAGCTCCTGCCCGGGATGGGCGGTCAGCCGGGTGGCGACGCCCCCCTCGACTGGACAGGTCCAGAGATTGCCGGAGTGACAGAAGACAATCCGCCCTTCGTGGATGTCGGGAAACCTCAACAGCAGGGTCTGCGCCCCAGCCGACGCCGGAGCCAAAGCCCCCAACCAACCCGCGACAACCAGCAGCCCCCCCCAGCCCATCCGACCGCGCCGCATGACATTCACCTTGGCAAGAACCCCAGAAAGACGCCTTGGAAGATCGTAAGGTCCCAGGGAGAGGGCGTGCAAACGGCTGTGGGCCCGGGGGCCCGCAATCGCGGGATTTCGCAGGCCGCACCGCCGGTGCGATTCACCCCACCGGCTCATTCCTGGCGCACTTGTTCCCCCCGTGTCCCTCACCCCGGAGTCTGTGGTTGCAGACTCCCGTCAACTTCTCTCCATGCCCAGGGCCTGCAGTTCCGCCGCCTTCCGGTAGTGTCCCGCCTCCCGTAGCAGTTGGGCATGGGTCCCCTGCTGCACCAACCGGCCCTGGTCGAACACCAGCACCAGATCCGCCCGCCGCAGGGTGCTCAGCCGGTGGGCGACCACAAACGTCGTCCGTCCTTCCATCGCCCGTTCCATGGCGGTGAGAATTTCCTGTTCGGTCTCGGGATCGATCGCCGCGGCGGGATCATCGAGCAGCAGGATCCGGGGGTCCAGCACCAGAGCGCGGGCGATCGCCAGACGCTGTCGCTGCCCGCCGGAAAGATCCATGCCCCATTCCCCCAGCAGCGTGTCATACCCCTGGGGAAGTTTCTCGATGAATTCGTGGGCGCAGGCAATGCGGGCCGCCTGCTCGATTTCGGCCCGCGTGGCATACGGTCGACCGAACGCGATGTTCATCGCGATCGAATTGCTGAACAGGAAACTCTCCTGAAACACAATGCCCACCTGGTGCCGCAGTTCATCGACCATCAGGTCGCGGACGTCGATCCCGTCGATCAGCACCCGACCCGCCGTGGGATCGTAAAACCTGGGAATCAGCGACAAGAGCGTGCTCTTGCCGGCCCCGGTCTCTCCCAGGATCGCCACGCGCTGCCCAGGCTCGACCCGGAACGAGACATCCTGCAGCACCGGGAGTTCGGGGTCGTAACCGAAAGTCACCCGCTCGAATTCCACCCGGCCAGTCAGTCGGGGGCGAGAGATCGCTCCCGGACGGGTCGCAATCTGCACCGGGGCATCGAGCACCTCAAACACCCGCCGGGCGCCACTGAGACTCTGTTGGATGCTGTTGGTGATGTTCGTGAGGTTGGCCACCTGGTTGGCGAACTGGGTCAACAGGCCCGCGAAGACCACCAACCCGGTCCCCAGCGGCAACCGGTCTTGGGTCACCAGGTAGCCTCCGTAGATCAGCAGCACCACCACATTGAATTGCGTGAGAAACCCAATCAGTGGGGTGAAGATGCTGACCCGCCAGAAGATGCTCTGCTGCTGCGTCTCGACCGCCTCCACGGCCCGCGCGAACTTCCCGATCTCTTCGGGTTCACGGCCGAACCCTTTGACAACCTGCACCCCCTGCACGTTCTCGGCCAGGGTCAGCACCATCTGGTCGGCGAGATCGCGGACCCGGTCGTACATCGGCCGGACGGTGCGTGAGAAAACCACGGTCGCCCCCCACAGCAGCGGAGTGGTCCCCAGACACGCCAGCGTCACCCCCACATCGATCCGCAGCATGTAAGCCAGGTAGCAGATCAGCGAGAGAACCAGCAGAGCGAGCTGGATGATCACTCCATCCACAAATGCCCGGACCGACTGCACATCGCTGGTCACACGATTCATGATGCTGCCGGTGGTGTTGCTGTCGAAGAACTGAAAACTCAGCCGTTGCAGCTTGTCGTAGACCCGGGCCCGCAGGTCGACCACGATCTGCTCATGCACCAGCCGTCCCGAGGCGACCGCATAGATGTAGTTCAACCAGCCCCGCAGCAGGGCGAACAGCAGAATCAACCCGGCGGCCAGCCCGACCTCGGCCATGGGGGGCCACTCGGCCGGGGGCTGCCAACCCAGGGGCCAGGTCGCCGGATGCTGGGCTGCCCCGGCGTGAAACAACACCGTGTCGATTCCCACTCCGGTCAGTCCCAGACCCGCCAGTCCCGTGGCCAGCAACAGCCCCTGCAGGGCCAACAGCCCCACGCAACCCCGGCGGTACTGCCACCCCAGCCCCAGCATCCGCTTCAGCAATTGAGCGTTCGACAGGTCGACCCCAGTCAGAGTTTCTGTCGCCGGCGTTGCCATGGCCCCAGTCGCACTCACCGGGCACCTCCCGTCGGTTGCTCCGCATGCCGCTCAAGACTGAGCACCAGTTCGGCGGCGACGTCAATGCCGGTCACCCGCCGCAGCGCCTGCCAGCCGGGCACCCCGTTGACTTCGATCACGTATCCCGGTCCCCGCTGGTCGTAGAGCAGGTCGACCCCGGCAATCCGCGCCCCCACCGCGGCGGTCGCCCGCAGGGCCCAGTCGCACTGTTCTTCAGTCAAGTCGACCGGTTCGGCCCGGGCGGACCGGGAGACATTGGTC
>Ga0315905_10008547_pt1 | contig 10357 bp, 6 predicted proteins | sample LakEriMetagenome_5_FD_203522 | JGI IMG/M metagenome (GOLD analysis project Ga0315905, IMG submission 203522) | Freshwater fungal communities from buoy surface, Lake Erie, Ohio, United States - Buoy 4 MA121 | ecosystem: Environmental > Aquatic > Freshwater > Lake | place: USA: Lake Erie, Ohio... | reverse complement strand
CCTGCCCCCGGGGGGGGGAGGAGGAGAGTGGACGACATGTGCTATGATAGACGACGAGCCGAGGCCTGTGTGGATGAGTCCGCTCGTCACGCACTAGCGAACGCGGGGGGGCCGAGTGCCGCGGTGGGTTGAGTGTTTTTCAAGTTAATTGAAAACAAAGGCGGCGGTTGAGGACGACTCGCGCGCTGTTCGTCGTCACCAAAACTGACTTGTGCAAGTCAGGACGACTCGCGCGCTGTTCGTCGTCACCAAAACGCATCGCATCGCAAGGGCTGTGCACGCGCGCTGTGTACAGCCCTTGCACAGCGAACAGTGCGCTCCTACCAAGAGAGTCGCTCCCGAGCGTTGTTGAGCATGGGCTGCGCAGCGAGCACCCGCGTCGCACCAAGAGTGTTTTGTGATGAGCTGGTGACAGCTCTTCGTGAGACCGTGGAAGACCCCAAGTCTCACGCTTTGGCGAAAGATTTTTTCAAACAGATACAGTGTTTCACCTTCGAGGACCTGCAGTTGCTGAGGGAGGAAGACCTGATCGACATCAAACTGCCGATGTTCACGCGCCGCAAGCTGTGGGCAAAGATCGGCAACCTCAAAAATAAGTTCGAGTCACAGTCGATCGCAAGGGACTCGTCGTTTTCGGCAGGCACAAGCAACCCTGGACCGAACGTCAATAAGCCGCGCTGCATCATCAGCTATCGAACTGCGGACAAAGAAAAGCTCGATGAACTCATGGAAATCACAGCAGGCTATGGTTTTGAGGGATGGCATGGTGGTATGGTGGTCGCTGCAGGTGATGATTGGATGACGCAGTGGATTGAGGCTGTGGAAGACCAGAACACTCCTATTGTCGTGTTCATGCTGTCCCAAAAATTCGTTGAGTCTGATGCCTGTACGAAAGAGTTTCAGTGGGTGTTTGGACGACCTAACTTGCAGCAGAAGGCTGTCCCGATCATGCTGGAGGAATTTGAGCTCCCTAAAGAATTTCAATTTCATCTCATGTCCTACAACTACATTCACGGGTTCAGGGACGGCTGGTTTGACAGCTTAGAGCAAGCGCTGCGCGCAAAGCTGCAGAAACTGAAATTACACGAGCAGTACCCCGACATGGCGTTGTTCGCGTCCGAGCATGAGAGTGGGGGCATCGAGGCGGAGCAGGATTTATTCGAGAAAACTCTGGAAAGGGAGTCCAAGAAATTGCGTGATGAGGCGAAAGCCGCGCTCAAGGGTTTAGCGGACCATGTGGCATTGGTCGGTATCATTGGTTCTACGAACTTCAAATATAGCCAGAGCCCTGAAGTGTCCAAGCTCGTGTGCGAGCAGCTGGGGCGGAAGCTGGCGGACGTGGCCGTGAAGGATGATCAGAAAGGGAAGGTGACGCGGGCGGCGCTTGTCACGGGCGGCTGTACGGGTGTGGGAGCTGTGACGGCGCGGGCGTTCCACAAGCGGCGGATGGAGCGGAAGTGGGGAGTGGAGGAAGGCTGCAATGGGCTAGCGATGGACAAGACCGCGACCTTTGCCGTGCTGCCGCAGTACGACCCCTCCCCCCCTAGCAACGCTCCGCTTGCGCACATGAATACCGAGGGCAAGAAGAGAGAAACCTACTTCGTGCCCGAGTTCGACGGCTCGGATCCCAACACCAACATTCAGGGCTCCTTCGCACTGAAACGCCCTAGCTCCGCTGACTCTGCACACAGCGTGAGGTCGCGCGGGAGCAAGGCTGCATCCGTCACGTTCGGGGACTGGCCTCAGGAAGACTTTGGGTGCACCAAACACATCGGCAGCACCGACAAGGCCCGCAAGCGCTTCCTGGCCGAAGCGATTCCCATCATCATCTTCATCGAGGGGGGGCCAGGAGCCCTGTTCGAGGCCACCTCAGCGCACTCAAAGAACCACATCGTGCTACCGCTGGGATGCTTGGGTGGCATGGCACACAAGTTTGCGTCGGAACACGGCAGCAAGATCAAGAAGATGATGCAGGGCACCGAAGAAATAAACTTGCTCTTCGACAACCTGCAGAACTGCCGTGTTTTTCTTGCCCCGAAGGACCATAATGGTCCGCTGTGCAGCGATGCAATCGATTCCATCGAAGAACTCGATGAGCAATTGTTGAGCCTAGGCTGGGACTCGATTGGGCCCACCGTGGCGACTGTGACTGCGCTCACTGTGGAAGTGTTCACGGACAAGGTGGTGCAGCTACTTCGGTTGCTGTTGCCGAAGCTGAAGGCGATGATTACGGACCATGGCCTCGCAGGAGCGCAGAGCTCGAAAGCGGTCGAGCAAGGCTTTGATATGCTCAAGGAGTGGCAGCAACTACACGATCCCCCAGTCACTGTCCTTGAGCCCGACTCCGCCTTGGCCCTCGCCGACTACATCAAGAAGTGCGGAGGACATGCGGTACTCATAGACGGTCACGGCACAAAGAACCAGTACAAGGACATGACCCTGCTGACCTTTGAGCAGAAGCTCGAGCCAGTCGTAGCACACTTGAACAAGCTCTATGAAAAGGATAAGTGGGTGGCAGTTTACGGCGGCGACCCGTACAATCCGGGAGAGTGCGTTGACGCCTCCTACATCGTGTACGTGCTACATCACAAGTTCGGGGTGAAGATCATCGCGACGCAGGCCGACGTTTATGGAAAGTACATCGTGACCATGGAGGGGGAGGGGAAAGAAAAGAAAATGAAGCTAAACCCGCAGTACATTTGCCTGAACGAGGGCGCTGTGATGCTCTATAAGACTCAGTACCGCGAGAATCTGGCTGGGCAGCAGGAGATAATGTACGGTGGACTGGATGACAAAAATACCCCATGCGGGGCAAGTGCCTTGTGGTTGCACAAGGACGTCTTGTCACTGGTGCGGGCGCATCTTGTGATGGGGGGCGGGGTGATCGCGCAGCAGAACGCAAAGCTCTGCCTCGATCAGCACAAGCGTGTAATTTACATTCCGTGCGCAGCTAAGATCGTGTTGGAGGACAAGCAGCGGGCGGGAGAGGAGTGGTACGGGCAGGTGCACGACTTCATGGAGAATTGTGCGCAGGGAATGCTCTCCAAGGAATGCTGGTGCAAGGTCTTGGTCGCCCCCGCTCAGCCACAGGAATCTTCAGAAAACCAAAGCCCAGTGCTCAGCCGTTCACTGTTGGCGCGCAAGATCTTATCAGTATCTAACCATAAGACCAGCATCTTGCACCAGCTGTTGCCGTTCATCGAACTCCAGAAGCCTCAGACTCTCCAGAGGCCCAAACCCTAAACCGTAAACCCGAACTCCATAAGCCTCAGACTCTCCAGAGGCGTTAAGAAATAGTCATACGCACACAGCATACACCGGTACACCCGTAGGGTGTGGGTGTTTTAGCCATTTTTATTAAAGCTCCAGCATGCATCGATCCTGCTCAAAAATGTGCTGCTTCTTCTCCTCCTCCTTTTCCTCCAAGGTTGACAATTCAAGGCAAAGCACTCTGTCGCCCTGTGTCAGCAGTGTGATTTGTCTGCGACCATCGCTTCTGGCGACCAGGGACAATCGCCTCTGCGGCTGCTTAACCCTCGACCGTGCCCATACAGCATGGCAGAACTGAGCGCCTTGGCAATTAGGGGTCTACATTGGCTTGTAAGTGTTTCTGAATGCGTTTCGCTCGATGCGATAGATGTCGTTGGCCAATGGCGCGGTAGTAGCCAGCCAGTCTCCCGGCTCGATGATCATTTCCGAGCCCCACGGGGCCATGAACTTGCCCTCAGGAAAGTTTGCAGCAATCGCTCGTTCGTCGAGCTGCTGCGCCCATGCTTGTCCGGTAGGTGTATATGCCTTGTATCCTTGGCTCGCGAGCGCCGCATCCGCCGGCGCTTGAGCGCTCGCCACGTCGTACCGCTCCTGAAATTTTTCGGCAGATAGGACGAACCGTTCGCCCTCCGTACCGAGCACGATTAAATCCCCCTCCGTGTACCCATTGGTGGTCTCGACCTTGCCATTTAATATGGTCTCCAGCGTCCCGCTCTCCTTGCACTCGATCGCGTGCATCAGCGCGAATTTTTCATACTTTGTGCCCGAGGTTAGCTTGTCGCGCCACTTTGCAAGCACCGTCTCCTGGCTCGGGACACCTACGGAGCGCAGCATACAGGTCACCAAATGACCATAACGGGGGCTGTCCCTTGTGCAGTCAATTCGGAGCCGTTTAGCGCGCAGGGCATGCCAAGAGGGCCTGTGGGCACCAGCAGCCACGGCGCTGAGGCCGCGAAGTTCGAAATGATCTTTCACCCGGCTCTCTTGCTTGCGTGCACGAGCGATCATGTAGAAGGTACACGACCCCGCACAATCTGCATCCTACGCCACTGCAGAAAAGTACCTTTCATCATCGTTGCCACCCCCCTCGATGGCTGCAAGCACTGCCCCATGAGTCTCTTGGCAGGATGACCGGTCGCCGACTTTGGATGACCGGTCGGTAATGATTCAATCCGTTGTCAGGGCGGTTTAGTAATCAAGTAAATTCATATGGCAGGGACCCCATTCGCGGCGGTCAGCGTCATGCGCGATGCAACCTTACTAGTAGAGACGGAAGATGAGCACCTGCTGGCAAAAAACGAGGAGCTTCAGGTCGAGAATGCTGCGCCAAGGCGGCGCATGGAGACGAGACCTGCAGCAGGTCTTGACACCCTCAGTGATGCTGTTACGCAGTGGAGTTTAGAAACAGATGCATCGCACCAAGATCCTGGTCCAGAGGAGGTTGACTATAGCCAACTTACGCAGCTTGAACTCCGCAAGAAACTCGCGCAACAAGGCAGCACGGAGGGAAAGCCTGAATGGGAGAGAACAAGAGCCGAGCACGAGAAGATCCTGTTGGCGCTGAGAAAGAAAGTGTTCGTGCATCAAGGCGAGGAAACAAGCGCCGGGGCGAAGGAGGAGGATAAGTTACGGATGCAAATCAGGAAGATTGCCTTGCAACTACCTGCTGACGCTGATGAGTCGCCAGACATTCTCAAGGCCAAGCACATGCACAGAATGGTACAGGAGCTGGATGACGGCCGCAGGATCCTCTTTCTCACCAATGCCCAAGCAGAGGTCGTGGCAAAATCTGAGGTCACCATGAGCAAGATGCTGGATGCCGTGGGGTTGCTCAGGGATGGGCCAGAAGCTCCCAAATTGGTGATGAATCTTTTGAACTCCGGAGGCCTCTCAAATGAGCGCAACTGTGCGTGGACTTGGACTGTCGATGAGGGCCCACGAGAAGGAGTGAGTCGCAAAAAACCCCCATTCCTCAGCGAGGAAGATGAGCGTTGTGCTGAAGAGAAGCTTGACTGTTTCATGTCTGAAGTTCTCATTCCCCTCGCCGTGCGAACAAATGCAATTGTGATCATCCATCCTTTTACATCGCATTGTGCACTTTCCCAGTCCTTTCAGCGCATGGTTGAGCTGCAAAAGGGAAAGTGGCCCAGCGGCAAGCTCCCCTTTCAGATTGTTACAATGCTCAAGGACCTCTTTTTTCTACATATGAACCCCGACTCAAGCGCAGAGTGGATCAAGATAAGGAATCAGTGTGATGCTTGGAAGAAAAGATATTTTTTGATAAAGGATGCGTTTTACAGCCACGCACAAGAGGATCCTTGGTACTGGATTACTGCACAAAATCTAGACCTCAACAAGAATTCGTCCATCGTGATTGTTGTTGACAATATCGATGATCAGACAGAAAAACAGGACACGAAGCCCTATGATGCGTTGTATTTGATGCTCTGGCGAACCTTATCGGAATCGCTTCCGCGCATTGCGATACAGACCGGTGCTCCAGAGGGGTTACAGTGGGCTGGTGATCCGGGCATGAGCCCATCGATTGCTATGGTGCAGGCCAAAACGCCTCTCATTTTCCTCGATTTGCGCAAACGCGACTCCGCGAATGTCTGTGACAGCGATGCAGGCCTTGATCGTCGTGCCGTTCTCATTTCTAAAGCAAAACAAGACTTTGAAAAGTTTCTTGAAGCACTTGGGAAAGTTGAAAGTGGAGTTTGTGCTAAAGATAGCAAGCCCATAATGCTGTGGCAAAACAAGACTTTTGAAAAGTTTCTTGAAGTACTTGGGAAAGTTGAAAGTGGAGTTTGTGCTAAAGATAGCAAGCCCATAATGCTGTGGGACCATTTGATCTGTTCCAACATTGCGTGGTTTCATCACGTGTTGATGCATGATGGTGATCCCAACACGACGGGTGCTTGCACAATGAACAGGCGTGAAGGCCCGTCCACTCCAATGCACGAGGCCATCGCTCAGGCGCAGCTTGAAGCACAAAGAGGGTACAGTACTCATCAAGCAGGCAGGTTGGGGCTCAGACAAGCTACTCTTGAAGAGATCAATGACGTTTCATTCCTGGTTACAGATAATTTCTATCGAGGTATCTTCAAGACGGATCAGACCAACGGGAAATTCGTGAGTTCTGCCCATACAGACATTTACAAAGGCAAGATGCATGAAATGAACAACCAGATCCGAACGATCCTCACCTCACCACATCTATCATTTCTGAATGTGCACGCTCCGCTTAAGGTAGCAGAAGTCCTCGTCCGCGAAATTGTCAGACTCGATCGTCTTCCTACTTCAAACTCATTGCAAGGTCTATTGCTCGTCCGTGATGCGTGGTGTGAATATGATATTGTGACGCATCGCGCCAATTCTTACCGGCGGCTCAGCAAGGTATTCTTTGTACTGCAGCTCATGGTAGGTTGGTTGATAGTGGTGGCGGGCACAGTCGCAAGCAGAATCAATGACCCTCGTTATTCCACCATGGGCCTTTCTTCACAACACTGGTGGCCAAAGGTGGTTTTTGGGCTCACCGTCTTTGCGACCCTTCTCATTTCCGTTGACACGCTCCTCAATACAAAGTCACGCTGGCGACACCTTCGCAGTTCAGCAGGCATGATTGAAGGCATTTTATTTCAGTACCGTACTCGGGTTGGGCAGTTTGCACTCGACGTGGGAAACCCTGAAAGCCAGCAGCCGGAAATTGCGCTGTGCGCAGCGCTTGTAAATTGGAGGTCTGATCTGGTCGCTGGTGGTAATCGGCACCTCTCAGACCTAAGGCGGGCCTACCCACCAAACGTCTATCGACACCAGCAGTTTGAGGCAAACTATGAACAGGCAGTGATGGCCAGGGGCACCTTTGAGAAAAGGACGATGAAGAGAACTGCTAGGGATGCACTGCAAGAACAAGTCTTGGAGGTGAGAGGGGAGGAGCAGAGGAGAGGCCAAAGGTCGGCAGAAGATGTTGAACAGGGGACCCTCGAACGAGGTTGGGGACATAGTGGTGGTGTGGACAATAGCTCTACCTTGCAAGACGATGACAAATTGCACACTCAACTAGACAAGCTACAGGACGATTATTACTCCCCGATGCTGCCTGAGCACTACGTCAATGTCCGGCTGAAGGAAATGTTGGCCTTTTATCAGCATCGCATTCCTCAGTATGCTCGTGTCAACATGGGACTCAGGGTCTCTCTCGTACTCCTAGCAGCTACCTCGTCTATCCTAGCCGCTGAAAACTTCGCAGAGTGGGCCTTGATTGTCACGTCGGCGACGGCGATGATCACGTCCTACTTGGAATTCTCTGACGGTGCTCGTAAGACTGAGCGATATACGAGATCTGTTGTTGAGATCGAAAATCTTTTGTCGCACTGGAAGTGTTTGCCGGATGCGGAAAAGGCTTCGACCACGAGCATTGATTATCTAGTGCAAACAGGCGAGACCATCATTTCGGAAGAACGCGTCTCGTGGATCTCGACTGCCTACAAATCTCCGAAAGACAAAGACGATTCGCAAGCCCTACAAAGAGAAGCCAGCACGGGCATAGGGATGAACGAGAGGAAGAGAGTGCAGGCAGCAAAATCTGAGCCTCGCAGGGTGCATCCTATTTGATGGAGGGAGGTTTAGGTCTAAGGATTGGATGAGGAGTCGGGAGATATTTATGCACGCTCGCACACTCACACGCTCGCACGCACGCGCCTTCTCTGTCATCAACACCTCCTCGGAAAGAGGCTCTCTCCGTTGTATCAAACACGAAACCACCTCCTTTGGCAACCATGTCCCTCTCCTCTCACTCGTTTTCGTTCACCGAGCGAATCCGCAGCGAGATCTATCAATCCATCACCTCCACCACATAAACTTATAGGATTTCAGGTTGTATTTCGCCATCATCCTCATATTCATGCTTTCCGAAATCTGAGACATTCCCTGTATCGTCTGGAATGCGTGTGGTGCGTATATGAACACATGTAACACACGCACGTGCACACGCACACGCACGCACACGCACACACTCGCGCACACAAACGCACACAACGCACACGCGCGCGCACACACACACACGATGTCAGGGCAGCTCATGTAATCGCTATCGATTGTTCTCTCATGGTGGGCAGATGCCTATTTGACGCGCACGTGCGAGCACGACACGACTTTCTCTTGCTCACCGAGTGAGAAATGAACCACGCAAGAGTGTGCATGTGTTTATCCGCAATTTGGATGTTACCTACCTATGTTAATAGCTATCTGTACTCACATACAAATGTCAAATTCAGCCAAACACTATGGGCGGAAGGGTTTCCTGCCAAAATCTAAGACCATCTGTTTGGAGAGACTACACATTGTGTTTGTATGTGTTTAGAGAGCTATCCTAAACCCTAAATCCTGTGTATGTGTTTAGAGAGCCATCTCACTATTTGCTTTTACTCTGTCATTTTCACGCAAAGTCCTGAAATTGAGTCACATTGTTACACACCATCGGCAGGCAGGATGCGATCCCGTCAAAGAGTTCAAAATTTCTTGTCAAAGTGCTTTTGTGTATTATATAAAGGATCATATTAACAACGCATACATGTTAATATCTTGTGCATATGTGGGAATATTTGTATTGGCGCTGAGCGACTTGATGCGTTTTACTTAACGAGGCAGTATCTCAGAGAGCTGATGCTTCAAGGATAATATCAACAACGTATACCAGCAACATGAAACTACTGTCCCCGAGACGACGTGGTACTTGAGCAAGTTCGCAAGCACAGCCTGAAGTGCAGAGACACATGCTGTATATATGTCAATACCTTGTGCATACGGGGGAAGTATGGCGCTGAGCGACTGGATGCTTTTTACTTGACGAAGCAGTGTCTCTAGCTGTTGCTTCTCCTCTGCTAGGCTCATAGAGATTGATTGCGATGTCTTTCCTGCTGACCACCAGATGTGTATCGAACATATGTATATGTATAGTAAATGTACCAGGGCACTATATGTATGTGCATATTATGTATGTGTATATGCAGCATTTGATTTTCTTCTGCTAGGCCCATTGACATTGATTGCGGTGTCTTGTCTGCTGTCACACTACCTCACACGTTTAGTTTTATGTCATGAGGCATGCATGTATCCTCCTCCTCATATGGCATGCATGTCTTCATGTCTTGTCTGCTGTCAGACTACCTGACGCGTTTAGGGTTGCGTTTTGGGGTCAGAGTTTAGGTTGATTGCGATGTCTCGACTGTCTCGACTGCAGACGGGGGGAGGTGAGGGCGATGTCTCGACTGCAGACGGGGGGAGGTGAGGGACTGAAGACATGCATGCCATATGAGGAGGAGGATACATGCATACCATATGAGGAGGAGGATACATGCATGTCAGATGAGGAGGTGAGGAATGAAGACATGCAAGTATAAATTAATACGGATATATATGTGTACATGTACATGTATATGTGTATGCATATGTGTATGTATTTATGTGTGTGTTTGTGTGTGTGTGTGTATGTGTGTGTGTGTGTATATATAGGAAATGTATAATATGTATACCTTAAGTACATGGAAATATACAATATGTATATATGAAGTGTATGACATATATACGGAAGCTACCAATGCTCTCTCTCTCTCTCTCTCTCTCTCTCTCTCTCTCTCTCTCTCTATCTCTCTTTCTCACGGGTGCGCGCGTTCCTTCGCGTGCGCTTCTTCAACGTGAAGAAGCCCGCACGAACACACGCACGGCCCGCACGAACACACGCACACACGCACACGCCACGCACTCTCACATACACACACACACACAAACACTCATTGTGTGTGTGTATCTGTGTACACATTGCCTGCAGAGACAAGACGCCCAAAAATGCACACGCAGCAATACACACACACACACGAACACGTTTTGTGAGTGTATCTGTCCGTGTGTCTGTGTGTACACACACACATTGCCTGCAGAGACAAGACGCCCAGCGATGGCGGCGAAGCTCTCATTCTTCGAGAGCGACGTGTCAGAAATGCCTATGTGCAATTCTGAAAAAGTCAAAGAGTGTAGAGCCCTGTTCACTAGGCTGACACACACACACACACACACACACACACACACA
>Ga0315905_10008546_pt1 | contig 10358 bp, 11 predicted proteins | sample LakEriMetagenome_5_FD_203522 | JGI IMG/M metagenome (GOLD analysis project Ga0315905, IMG submission 203522) | Freshwater fungal communities from buoy surface, Lake Erie, Ohio, United States - Buoy 4 MA121 | ecosystem: Environmental > Aquatic > Freshwater > Lake | place: USA: Lake Erie, Ohio... | reverse complement strand
TAAACAGCGAGTGCAATTTTTATTTTTACAATTTTACGCAAAAAAAACTGAAAATATTTGTGCGAACCAAGAATATAAACATATATTTGCATCCGCTTAAATAACATAACACGCCGATACATACGGTAGATTCTGTAGCTCAGCCGGTAGAGCATTTGACTTTTAATCAAAGGGTCTCGGGTTCGAATCCCGACAGAATCACAAAATTCTTTAGAGTTTTATAATTTACTTCGGTAGATTCTGTAGCTCAGCCGGTAGAGCATTTGACTTTTAATCAAAGGGTCTCGGGTTCGAATCCCGACAGAATCACAAATTAGTGCCTTTTCCTCAACACCTGCGGAAAAGGTTTTTTTTTAATGACAATATGGCAATTATTCCTTTTTTCAAGTATCAGGGTGCCGGAAATGATTTTATCATCATTGACAACCGATCATTGTTATTGGACGAACCCAAGCAAAAAACTGTAGCTGACCTTTGCAACAGAAAATTGGGTATTGGTGCCGATGGGCTAATCTTGTTACAAAAAAAAGAAGCTTTTGATTTTGAGATGCTTTATTACAATGCTGATGGAAATATCGGTTCAATGTGTGGAAATGGAGGCCGCTGTATTGTTGCTTTTGCAAAAAAAATAAAGATCATTGACAACAACTGTAATTTTCTGGCTGCCGATGGAGAACATTTGGCAAAAGTAATTTTCGAAAATTATATTGAATTAAAAATGGGACAGGCAAGAGATATTAGCCTCTCAGATTCGTCATGTTTTATCAACACTGGCTCTCCACATCATATTAGTTTTGTTGAGGATGCTGACAAAATAGATGTCTTCAATGAAGGCCGAAAAATCAGATATTCCGAAACTTATATATCAAATGGTGTTAATGTGAATTTTGTAGAAGTTTGCGGTGAGAATCAATTGAAAGTTTACACCTATGAACGTGGTGTTGAAGATGAAACCTTGGCCTGCGGCACTGGTGTTACAGCTGCATCATTGGCTTATTTCCTACAAAGAACTGATAGAATAAATGGTAGCCATATCGTAGATATACAAACGAAAGGAGCTAATTTATCTGTAAAATTCAGTTATCAGGACAATCAATTTGATGATATTTGGCTTTGTGGACCTGCAACATTTGTATTCCAGGGAGAAGTTAATATTGAAATCTAAATTCAGCCAATAATGTTTAAGCATCGCACAAATTTAGCTTGCTTTTGGGCCTTAATCATTAGCATTTTATACTCTATTACTTGCTATGCTCAGGGCGAACTCAAGGACATTGATGGGAATAGCTATAAAACTGTAAAAATTGGCAAGCAAAGCTGGCAGGCTCAAAATTTAAACGTACAGCGATTCAAAAATGGCGATAGCATCAGATTGGTCAAAAGCGCTGCAGATTGGACTGAAGCAGCTATAAATAAAGAACCGGCATGCTGCTATTATGCATTCCAAAGCAAATACGGCAAAAGATACGGTAAACTTTATAATTGGTACGCCGTTAATGACAAGAGAGGATTAGCGCCTAAAAGTTGGCATATTCCTTCTTTAAAAGAGATTGGGCAACTTTCCAATTTTCTTGGAAATGACGCAGGTATTAAATTAAAAAGCAAAAAAAATTGGTACTTTGACAAATCAAATACAACAATGAAATATCTGTGTATAGAAAATCAAGGTAAAGATCTTTTTGGTTTTAACGCAAAAGCCGGAGGCTATGTTGATTCGACAGGAAATTTTCAACTCTTAAAAACCTTTGGCAATTGGTGGGCAGCAGATGAAACTACTCATAACGCTCTAAAATTGAATTTAAATTTTAATGATGATAATTCCCAGTCAGAAGAAAAAAAGGACAAGGAATATGTAAACTCAGATCTAAAACAGGATACAGAAAATGCAGCTTTTTTCTGGCTCGAATACTTCTCAAAATTTTTGGATTTTTCGGAAGATCATAAATCATGTGGCTTTTCAGTGAGATGTATTAAAAACTAATTCAAAAACACTTACAAACTAATCTATATGGGAAAAGAGAAAATTCAAAGCAATAACATCATCAGCCTTAATGTTGGATTGGATGATAAAAGAATACCTATTCACATTGAATGGTCTGCTACTGAAGGGCAGGCAGAGCCTCTTGAGTGCAAGGCAATGCTCGTATCACTTTTCGACAAAGAACATCGTGACACATACAAAATTGACCTATGGACTACCGAAATGCAGGTTGCTGAAATGGACAAATTTATGTTTCAGACACTAAAAGGCCTTGCAGAAACTTATTTTAAGGCAACTAACAATTCTCAACTTTCTAATGATTTTATGCGATTTGTACAATATTTTGGAGAAAAGACCGAAACACTGCCAAAGTAAAACTTGTGTTTCAATAAAAGTAATCAATTTTTGAAAATGAATAACAGGAGTTTTTAATAAATGCTGTTTTGAAAAATTGATCAGGTAAACTCTAATCAAGAATATAACATCAAAAAACCGATGTCCGCTCAGGTACATCGGTTTTTTTATTCTAATTATGTTAGAATCGAGGCAGACTATTTTTTTGAGATTCCTCACTCAGTTTTAGTCTATCATCTAAGCTATTTATAATTTTCTGCTCATTCTTAATTTCTTTATTTACGGAGTAAAGCTGAAAAAGCAGAATAGTCATTATCAGTATAACAGCAGAAATTATCATTGGCGAAATACTTGTAAAACCAAGTAGTGGTGATTCGGGATGTTTCAATAAAAAAGCAATCACAATTGATGTAAGAATACTGAGGTGTAAAATTACATCTTCCCTACTGAAAGGCATTGGTACTTTATAAGGTAATCTGGCCGAATGTTTTTTGTTAAGTTTGAAATCGCGATAAAAACTCATCAATTCATCTAGCAAACAGGTAAGCAATGCAAGATTGAATTGCCAGTCCTTAAATGTAAAAATGCGCACAAAATCATAAAGTGCTCTATAGCTATCTTCTTTACTTGCCTCAACAAATGGTAAAATAAAGCCCAGACCTATTACAATAAAGATAAAATAAACAAAGTACATAAAGAGCCTGGTAGTAAAAATTGATACTATCGCAGGCTTTATTTTTCCATTTTCAGCTCTTGATTGTTGCAATTCACCAGAAACTTCAACAAATTCAACATTGCCAACTTTCAATCTGTTAAAAAAAATTTTCACCAGATTTTCAAACCAAAATAGATATACAATATGAAATACACCCCACTCAAAATATATTAGTCCTGTGATGCTGAAAATCGCTGTAAAGATTGGCATCAGGTAATTGTTGACTTGGTTAATTTTATTCATAATCTAATTATTCTACATATAAAAAAGCGATAGAGAAAATTCTCTATCGCTAAAAATTTATTCAACAAAATTTAATTGACTGTTAGGCCAAAGAAAGTTTTGAGATATAATTATTTTTTCTCAGCAGGCTTCTCAGCAGCTTTCTCTTCAGTTTTAGTTGAGTCAGCAGGCGCAGCTTGAGCAGGAGCAGCTTCAGCAGGAGCAGCTTCAGTTTTAGTAGAATCAGCTTTAGCTTCTCCTTCAGGAGCTTTTTCAGCGCCACCGCAAGAAGCAAGAGAGAATACGAACGCAAGAACGAACAAAAGATTCAAGAATTTCATGGTTGAAATGTTTTAAATTGTACAATAAAAAAAAATAAATAAGAGAACTGTTTTAACGCAGCTCTATATCTTGAGCCCGAGAGCTTATTTTTTGAATTTATATAGGTTTTCTACTTTATTGGCACCTATGGCTGAAACAACTAGAACTGTGTCGTTAAGTTCAACAATGTTCCAAGTGTCATTACTTTTTTCTGATTTAAGCTCAATTTGCTTAGCATCTTCAGTAAGCTTATAAGTACCTTTTATAGTACCTTCGGCACTTACCTGATTGAATTCGCCATTCTCAGAAAATGTAAAGTTCAACTCTACTGGTGACTTTGCGTTATCAATACTTTCTAAAACCCATTCAGCAACTAATCCTTTGTTTGCAGGAACTGATTCTACTTTTGTGATAGAATCTTTCTTCTCTGCATCTTCCTTATCTTGCTTAGCTACTTCATTATTGCAAGATAATAATAGAAGAAAAGATACTGTAAAAACAAAAAACTGAGTGCGTTTCATTAGAAATCAAAATTAGCAAAGTAAAAGCTAAAACCAATATTAACATTTCCTTAAAAACAATATGTTTCTACATTCATGTTAACGGCTGCAAAGATAAAACAACTTAAAGCTTATTACAAAATTTTTTTTAAGATTTTTTTAAGATTTTTTTTGAAAATCTTAACTTTTTCATTTTGTGCTGTAAATACTTTAACCGCAGTACAAAGATAGGTGCTTCATTAAAATAAAAAAAATATTTTTAGGTATTTTTTTATAAAATATTGATAACTAATCATTTAGGTATCAATAAAGGCTAAATATAAGGTTGTATCCTCCTATTATAACGCCAGTTATTTTACCAAAAAGGGCTGTGTATCTTGAATTAAGATGATCGCTGAGGAAATTACCAAGTCGGAGCCTATTCATGTCCTGGTTTATCAATTCTATTGGTAAAGATTCGTTTAGATTTGAATTACCCAAGGCTTTTATTCTTTTTTGTTCTCGTTGTATCTTATTTACATCAAACCAAATAAAAGATAAAAGCACCAGTAATGGGTAAAACCCATCGATATGGACATTCATGGATTGAAACACCCAAACACCGATATAGTTTGCAAACCATCCGTAAAAAATATTTGCAAGGAATTCAATAGTTAAAATCCAAGGGCCACTATTAATGACCGTATTATTTGCATTTTTATTTCTAAAAAAAGCTATGAGTGGGAGGAATAGCAAGGCTAGCATAAACCTTATAAAAAGACCAATGAGGCCACCCAAAAAGAAAGTGAGCATCATTGAAAAAATAAATGCCAAAGCGGGGTAAAGCATCAATATTTGATATTGTTTAACAAAGTCTATGCACTAAGAAATCAAAAATTGGAAGCCTTAGGCTTCATCTTCGTCATCGGGACGTTGAAATTCTGCATCTTCGCCAGCAAGCTTGGCCTTGAGGTAAGTGTTTAAAGCTTTGACTTCTTCGCGATTATATTTATTATTGCAATTCTCCAAAAGCCCAAGATAGTATTCGAAACTGCTGAGACCACCTTCGGCCTCCCAGGTTTCTATGCTGAATTCACCAAATGCTTCGGCATATTCATACACCAATCTTACCGACTTTACAAGTGTGGGTTGTTCCTGTTCTATAAAAAGGTTGCGCAAATCCTGCATTTTTGCCACTACATCTGTGCTGAATTTTTTATCTTTTTCGTAAGCTATCGTAATTTTTTCTACCAATTCTACCACTTTAGGGTCGCGGTTCTTTTTTTCTTCTTTTTTCTTTAACATGACTTTATTATTGATGAAGTTCAAAAATTCCTGATTTCGATGCAAATTTAATAAATTCTGTAATATTTCGAGTACAATAATTTTAATTCGCTGATTTTTGAGAAAAGCTCAACAAATCAATACCCTTTTCACTGCAATTTACATATGGTATGGACAGTTCTTTGCATTGCCTTATCCATTGTTGTATTTTATATCTGCTACTAGAGGCGTCAAAAACTAAATAGCGATAATCAAATAAACTTTCAAGCTGCTCCAGGTTTTTAATTGTAGGATTTGCACTAAGGATCAAAAAATCAATTTTCAGAGGGGCTTCTCTGTTTCTTGTTAATTCTAAACTTGTATTGTTAGGAATAGCAAAACTAAATTCTTTGAATTTTCCTATTCTGTTTTTTTCAATAAACAGATTTGCAACATTTATGCTATCGCCCAATTTATAGCTTTTGCCAAACATGAGTTTATTAGCTGTTCTGTTATTCTCTGTAAAAAAATCAATTTTGTTTTTGGCTAATGTACTGTCGGAAATTAAATATGAACTATGCCCGTCTCCAAATTCGATTAGCGTTGACTTGTTTATTTTGTAAACAAAAAGTTTCTCCTGAGCTGATGACTGAAGAAGATTCCAAAACTGTCCGCAAAACAAAACAAATACAAGTAAGAATGAGAGGTATCCAATTTTGAGGGATTTATAAATAAAAGCGGCAGAAACCATAAAAATTATCAGATAAAACAACAACATCTCCCCTATTCCAAGCCAAAAGCCATCTATTACAGATAGTGGCAATCGTTGAATTGCAAAAATACAGGCATTCATCAATGCCAATGAAAAATAACATAATAAAGCTACAATATCTCCCAAATAAGGTATCCAGTCAACTATTAACAGAACAATACCTGAGTAAAGGGCAAAGGTAGAAAGAGGGATAACTGCTAAGCCAGATAACCAAAAATAGCTCGGGAACTGATGAAAATAATACAGGCCGACTGGTAAAGTTGCAATCTGTGCAGCAATAGCAACTGCTGTGAGATTCCATGCCCAGTTTGTTGCCTTATTCTTAAAATAAAACAATTTATAAATGTAAGGATGAAAAAAAACTATCCCAAAAAGAGCAAGATATGAAAGCTGAAAACCAATGTCGAACAAGTACTTTGGATCTAAACATAATAAAAAGAAGGCTGAGGCTGCCAGAGAATTATAAATAGACATTTTTCGACGAACCAAGCCTGCAAGTAATACAAAACTAAACATCAGTCCAGAACGAAGAACAGAAGCAGATGCACCCGTAAGCAAAACATAAAACCAAATAAATAATATTAGTATCGCTATTTCTCTAGGGCTAAACTTATCGGTTTTCTTTTTCTTAATTCGCCTAAGTATCCAGCCCAAAAGTCCTGCAACCAAACCTACATGAAGTCCCGAAACGGAAAGAACATGTGTAGCGCCAGTATCAGCATATGCATTTTTCAACTCTGTAGAGAAATCAGATCTGACACCTAATACAAGAGCAGAAGCAACAGCTTTTTCATTTGGATAGTTTTTGAAATTATTAGAAAAAATATCACTCAAATAAGCTCTCCAACTAATAAGTAGCGAATAAGCATAGTTTGATTTATTATGCGCAATTAGTTTAGATCTGTTAGATTTTACGTAGGCCTGATGATAAATATTACTGAGGGCATAATAGGACGAGGGATTAAATGCATTTGGATTTTCAGGGCCCGAAATATTTTTAATCTCGGCACTAAGCAGAAGCATGTCCCCATATTTTAGTTTGGCGCTCAAACTATCAAGCTCAAAAGATATTGATACTTTACCGATACATTCATGAAAATTCCCACTAGAGTCTTCAATTGACGCTACAGATACAACGGCGCTGACTGTTTTAGATTTTAATTGCGGTTCCCCTACAATTTTTGCAATTAGATTGTTTTCCTGAGAAATATATTGTTGAAAATGCTTTTCCGAATTTCTTGAGTCCCCAAAAAAAGTCAATAAATAACCCAGGCTGTACAAATTAAGTCCTAGTACAAATGCTCCAGAAATTACAAAAACGTAACTTAATTTTTTTGATACTGCCCAATAAAGCAAAAACAAGGCGCTGATTCCAAAAATTGTTAACAATACAAGGTTCACCCTATAGTCTGAATAAAGACTACAACTAAGTATTCCTGCTAACAAGGGAATTAACAAGCGGACAAAGGGGATCTGATGCCAACTCAAGTTAAAAATATTATAGGGGGCTGTTTACAATTATTTCCAAAGTTTCCTGAATCAGCTTATCAACTACTTTGTCGGGGTCGGCACTAAATTGACCAGTTCTTCTGTTGGCTAAAATAGCATTGAGGGAAATGGCTTTGTGACCTAAAATATTGGCTAGTCCAAAAATTGCTGCCGTTTCCATTTCTAAGTTTGTAATTTTCAATCCTTCAAAACTAATGTCTTCCAATTTTGTAAAAAGATCCGACAATTGGGGTTTTGCTCGTATCATTCTGTTCTGAGGTGCGTAAAAACCTGTAGCAGTAAGGGTTATGCCTTGATGCCATTCTTTTTTTTCAAAAAGGCTGATGAGTGCTGAAGAAGCCTCTGCAACTGTAGGCTGAACACCAATGGCCACAATATTTTCTTTTAGACATTCATTTATCAATCTATTAAGTGTTTGTTCTCTTTGGTTTAATGTTCTTACGTAATAATTGAGCAGGCCATCCATACCAACTCCAAAATTTGACACCAAAAAACTATCAACGGGAATATCGGCACGCATTGCTCCGGAAGTACCAATTCTGAAAATATTTAAAGACTTGAGACTATTTTTTACTGTTCTGTTATTTAGATCAACATTCGCCAGGGCATCCAACTCATTTAATACGATATCAATATTATCAGTCCCTATGCCTGTGGAAATAACTGTCAATCTTTTTTGCCCGATATAACCTGTATGGGTATAAAATTCTCTCTTATGTACCTTATGTTCTACCCTATCAAAATACTTCGAAACCCGCTCTACCCTATCAGGATCTCCAACTGTAATGATATTATCGGCAATATGTTCTGGTTGAAGATGGAGGTGATAAATTGAGCCATCTGCATTTAAAATCAATTCAGCGTCTTGGATTTTCATTTTGTATATTAAGTAACAATTAGAAAAAAGCGCCAAAGTAAATCAGTCACTTTGACGCCTTGATTTATTATTAAATAAAAAAGCTTTAGGATTTATTGTCATTTAGCTGATCCTCAAGACCATTTTTTTCAATGATTGAAAGCATTTTATCCATTTTCTCTTCCATGTTAGTTAGTTTCTTTTCTACTTCTTCAAACTGTTGTTCTGTCTCATTGTGGTCGCTGATCATTGCATCTACAAAGATTGAATTTACAATTGACAAACCAAATATGCCCCCAACAATGAAAAGTCCGATAAAATACATTCGAATAAAAAATATGGCCATATTTGAAAAAGGCTTCGAATTAGCTTCGGCTTCCTTTAGCAATGCATCGGGTATTCCATTCCAACCCTCAACTGTAAAAACCTGAAAAGTGGAGTAATAAGAAGTAAGTGGATCACCAAAAAGATTCGGTGCAACATTCTGAAAGAAAAAGGTTGACAAAATAGCCATGATAAATATGACCACAAAGAAACCCACAAGTACCATAAATGAGGCACTCAAAGCTTGTTGAGCAGACCTGAAAATATGTTCAACCTGAGGAAAGAATTGAACAAATCGGAAAAATTTGAATACGCGGAATACTCTGAAAACCAAGAGGTAGCTAACATTGATATATTCGTGAATATTTGGAACCAAATGGACCAGCAAGGATGGTACAGATAAAATTATCAGTATCACATCAAACTTATTCCATCCAGACCTCAGATACTCTTTCCAACCATAATGTGTCGATTTAATCAACATTTCAACCAAAAACAAAAGTGTAAGCGCATCATCTACATATGCGAGTACTTGATCATAGCCGTTGGCTTTAAAACCTTGAAAAAATATCACAATGGCATTGAGACTAATTAGCATCAGAATTATCCTGTCATTCAAAAATATATTTTTGATGAAGGAGTTGGATTTATTTGTAGCTGCCTTGTTCATAATGTGTAGTTTAGATGTTTGGATTATAGGGAAAAGTTTCTATTAAGTTTGAATAATTCCAGGGTTAAATTTTGAAACGGGTGCATTGTTTGCCGCTTCAATACCCATAGAAATTACCTTTCTTGTTTCTAGCGGGTCGATGATTGCGTCCACCCAAAGTCGAGACGCCGCATAATAAGCGTTTGTTTGTTTTTCATAGCGCTCGGTGATATCTTTCAAAAGCTTTGTTTCAGCATCGGGATTCATCTCCTGCCCTTTTGCCTGAGCCGAGGCTTTCTCAATTTGAAGTAATACCTGTGCAGCCTGTGCGCCACCCATTACCGCTATTTTGGCAGCGGGCCAGGCAACTATTAATCTTGGATCATAGGCTTTGCCACACATGGCATAGTTTCCTGCACCATTAGAATTGGCCATAACTATAGAGAACTTGGGAACTGTTGAATTAGATACAGCTGCCACCATTTTAGCGCCATCTTTTATGATTCCTCCATGCTCTGAACGAGTTCCAACCATGAATCCGGTTACATCGTGCATAAATATCAAAGGAATTTTTTTCTGATTGCAATTCATAATAAAACGAGCAGCCTTATCTGCTGAATCGGAATAAATTACTCCGCCGAACTGTAGTTCTCCTTTTTTAGTTTTAACAACCTGTCTATTATTGGCAACAATTCCAACTGCCCAGCCGTCAATGCGGGCGTAAGCACAGATAATTGTTTTGCCATATCCTTCTTTATATTGAACCAATTCGGAATCATCGACCAATCGTTCCAAAACCTCAATCGTGTTGTATGTTTTTGAAAGGTCATGTGGCATAAGACCATAAATTTCCCCCATAGATTTTGCAGGAAGGGCTGGCGCTATTCGGTCGAAACCAGCTTTTTCAAAACTG
>Ga0315905_10008545_pt1 | contig 10358 bp, 21 predicted proteins | sample LakEriMetagenome_5_FD_203522 | JGI IMG/M metagenome (GOLD analysis project Ga0315905, IMG submission 203522) | Freshwater fungal communities from buoy surface, Lake Erie, Ohio, United States - Buoy 4 MA121 | ecosystem: Environmental > Aquatic > Freshwater > Lake | place: USA: Lake Erie, Ohio... | reverse complement strand
CTGGAACTCGACGTACGCGACCAGGTCGGTGCCGCCCCCCCCCGCGCCCCCGCCCCCCCCCCCCCCCCCCCCCCCGCCCCCCCCCCCCCCCCCCCCAAGGCGTTTAGACGTTTTTGAACCCTAAACCCCGAGGCAGTGCTGCCCTGTGGCCTGCTAACACCATGCTTCCCCCTGGCCTGCAGCTACCAGATGGCGCTGACCTTCAATCCCAGGTGGGCTGCCGCCCAATGCAAGCCATCTGCTTGCTTGGTAGTGCTGTACATGTCATTTCGTCTCTGTTTGTGCGTTTTGGGGGGAGGCTGTGCCAGCTTGTGTCCGCTGTGATCACCTGCACATTGACTGCAGGTGTGCTGAGGCATGCAACAATCTGGGGGTGCTGTACAAGGACCTGGAGGCGATGGAGCTGGCCATGCAGTCCTACCGCCTGGCGCTGACCATGCGGCCCAACTTTCCCGAGGTGCGCGCGCCAGCACAGCTCTGCTGCATGCTTCTGGCGCTGGATCACAGTTGATGAGCATGCGCTGGCATCGACTGCAGGCGCTGAACAACCTGGCTGTCATCTACACCAGTCAGGGCAAAGCACAGGAGGCGCTGCAGCTCTTGCAAGCGGCGATTGGGGCCAACCAACGTTACGCAGGTGCGTGCCCCCAGCAGCACGCCTGCAGCCCTGGCCCCGCTGAGAGCATGGCAGCATGTGCTCATCCTGGCATCTTCCTCTCACATGGCATCCCCTTGTCACCACGCAGAAGCCTGGAACAACCTAGGCGTGCTGCAGCGTGACGTTGGGGCTGTGGAAGATGCCATAGCATCCTACGAGAAGTGCATGGAGCTGTGCCCTGAAAACAGGTGGGGCCGGCCCAGGGCGGCTGATGTAGCGCATCCTGGCACCAACCCCTGGCTGAGAATCGACAACACAGCATGCCAGCAGGCATTTCTGGTGCAACAGCCGCCGATTCCATGCATCATGCTATGCAGGAACGCCTTCCAGAACAGGCTGATGGCTCTGAACTACATCTACCAGGGAGAAGCGTCACTGGTGTGCAGTGCCCATGCAAGCTGGGGCAACGGCTTCCAAGACTCAGTGCCTATGCTGCCAGCTGTCAGCCCAGCAGACTGGGACACTGCATCTGGGCGGCGCCTGCGGGTTGGTGGCTGGTCACGCTGATGGGAACCTCGGAATCTGCGCCGCCAGCTGCATGGTCTGCGGGTGGCGCGCACCCGCATGCAGGCACACAAGCACGCTGCAGCATGCACGACCACACGGGCGGCGGGGCAGGTGCTCACCTGCACCCACGCACCGCATGCCACCCCTGTTGCTCATCCTGCATGACGGGCTCTGTGCTCCAGCACCACTCTTACTGCAAATGCAGGGCCTCACGCTGCCTCAATCATCATCAGGCAGCTGGCTCGGCGCACCCTGCTCATGTCATGTGCCCTGCAGGTTGGCTACATCTCGCCTGATCTGTTCACACACAGCGTGTCATATTTTGCGGAGGCTCCCCTGTCTCACCATCGGCCAGATCATGTGCAGCTGTTTGTGTACAATGTCACACCCAAGGTATGCAGGGCATTCTGCAGCAAGCAATGTCAGCATCACGCTTGCGGCGATGTGCAGCTGCCTGGGCACGCCTTGAGTGCCATGCTCAAGGATTTGGTGGCCTGCAGGCGGATGCCAAGACGGCGCGCCTAAAGGCAGCAGTGGACGCAGGCGGGGGTGTGTGGCGCGACTGCACAGCCATGACGGAGGCAGCACTGGCAGAGCTTGTGCGCAGCGACAAAGTGGATGTGCTTGTAGAGCTGACAGGTGGGCGTTCATGCTTCCTCGGTGGCAGGCAGCCGCCTCACCACTGTGAAGACGCAGGCAGAATTGCTCTAGTAGTCAGTGCATGCCTGCGGCGTGTCCGCAGCGCAGCGTTCAGTGCGCAGTGCACACCAGAGCCTGCTGCCGACATGCACCCATGTAGGCCACACCGCCAACAACCGCCTGGGCGTGATGGCGCGCCGGCCTGCCCCTGTGCAAGCCACCTGGATCGGCTACGCCAACAGCACGGGCATGAGCCGCGTAGATTACCGCTTCACGGATGCCATCTGTGATCCATTGGACACCAGCCAGGTGTGATGGCTGATGCTGTGATCAACAGGTGCATTGCTGCTGCGCATGGCAAGCCTCCCGGGCCCTGTTGCGCTAGCCTGGACTTTCTGTGCACTTTTGAGCACACCACATTTCCTCCTGCAGACCTTCACTGAGGAGCTGGTCCGCTTTCCCAGCTGCTTTCTGTGCTACACGCCCAGCACAGACGCGCCCCCAGTTGCGCCACTGCCCGCATTGGCAGCTGGGTATGTCACCTTTGGCAGCTTCAACGCCCTCGCCAAGCAGACCGGCGATGTGCTGGAGCTCTGGGCCGCATTGCTGCGACGGTGAGCAGGGCAGCGTCGCGCGGGGTGCACTGGGTGCAGACCCCCTCGTGCTCACCTTGAGGTGCCGGCTGGGGCAGCAGGCAGGGCTTCAGCATCCCCACCTGCATCATTCTGAGACGTGCAGCAATGACGCATTGCTGCTGCAGGGTGCCCAACAGCCGTTTGGTGCTGAAGAACAAACCATTCGCGTGTCCAGTGCTGAGGTCTCAATGGATGGCGCGCCTGGCATCTCTGGGCATCGAGAGCTGGCGCGTGGACCTGCTGCCCCTGGCGCACAGCAATGCTGAGCACCTGGCTCAGTACAGCTTGATGGACATCAGCCTGGATCCCTTTCCCTATGCAGGTGATGCAGCCGCTTCCGCTGCCGTGAGCATGCGAGCGTCCGCCTGCAGAACCGCAGCTCGCACAGCACCGCAGGCTGTCATGCAGCACCTCATGGCCGCACCTGCCCCTGCAGGCACCACCACAACTGCTGAGTCCATGTACATGGGTGTGCCATGCATCACCCTTTTGGGTGCCTGTCACGCCCACAATGTCGGAGCCAGTCTGCTAGGAGCAGTCGGCTTGGCAGACGACTGGGTGGCGGGCAGCCAGGAGCAGTACATCGACCTAGCTGTGCGCTGGGCCAGCAATGTGCAGGTTTGCCACCACCTGGGCCGCGCGGCAGGGCTTGATGCAGAACGCACGTGGATTGATGCATACAGCACCGCTGCAGGGATCTCCTGTGCTGCAGCCGAGGTTGCAGGCGTCACGGGACAGCTTCCAAAGCAGCAGGCATCACATGTGCGGATGTTGCTGTGCAGCTAATCTCTCCCTTCCCTGCCTGCCTGTGCTCCCCCCGCAGGCGTTGTCGGATCTGCGCCAGAACCTGCGCCAGCGCATGCTGTCATCCGACCTCTGCAACGCCCAGGCCTTCGTGCCTCAGCTGGAGGGCATGTACAGTCGCCTGTTCCAGCAATGGAAGGAGGGCGGCTGGAAGAAATGGGCCGCTGGCAGCACGTTGGCTTCAGAGCAGGGTCAGCAGCAGCAGCAGCAGCAGCAGCGGCTACCAATTTCATCTGCCCCAGAGCTGGAGCAGCAAGCAGCTGACGGCGGTGGTGCCAGCGCGTGTCCTGTGTGTGCACCCATGCTATCCTGCAGCAGCCAGCAGCCAGCTCGGCCGCTTGCGCCGCCCCCCGCCCCCTCCTCTGGCGGCGGCGCCATCAGGCTGGATCATGCGCAGGACTTGCTGCATCTGGCGCCCAGCCGGTCAGGGTCCCCCGACACTGATGTGTCCGACGGCACGGACGCTGACGTCCTGGCAGCGCTGGATTAGTAGAGCATCCCCATGATCGCATGGCTGCAGCCGGGGCAGCAAGGGGTTGGGCATTGCAGTGAGTGCTCAGCACCCGTCATCCCACCCCCCGTACCTGGCTTGACCAATACCAACCAGGAAAGCCAAGTGCATGTGTAATCAGTGGAGGTTGTATCATGTGGTGCCTCGCCCGGGTCGCGCCAGCCTACAGCGCTGCCAACGGGACTCCGGCTCCGCAGCAGGGGCAAGTGCCTGATGGGTGCTGCCGATGGGTCACCGCGCGCAAGCTTGCGTACTCACAGCGAAACACACAACACCAAGGTGAAGGCTGTTGTTCCTCACATCAGAGTACGTAAACGCAGGCGCCCCAAGAGCGAACGCCGACGCAAAGTCCGTTGACCGATTCATGGCGACACCAGAGCCTGCATTGCACGGCGGCATACAACAGCAGTAGGTGTGTGTTCATTTTGCCTCGCTGCGCGCTGCTAACTGACTCCTCCGACTCCAGTCAAACTTGGCTATGACCGCAGGCGCGCATGGACGTCGATCCCGGCGCCCAGGGCATGGCCAGCGACGGTGCAACGCTGGGACGGGTGCGGCTACGCGTTGAGCTGCCGGAGGTGGTAGATCAGGACAGCCAGCGGTGAGAGGGTCAGGGCAACATGCAATGGTGCCCCAGCGGTTCCGCGCCGCGGCCGTCGCACCAGCCCCGAATGCAGGATGAGGGGCATGCAAGCTGTGCGAGTCACCTGCAGGCCCATGGTGATCACCGAGACTGCTGTCATCACATGCAGTAGCACTGATTCGGCTAGAGAGGAAGGTCCAGACTCCCCTGCGGGAGTGGTGGTGGTGCAAGCTGCCACCATGTGTGCATACAACAAGCCGGGCGTGGTCGACACGGATGCAAGCGAACAGGAGGAGGACAACTTGAGCAGCCTTCTCTCCAGGCGCGTCCCGCATGGCGTGCCCTTCCCATGGTGCATTTGTCGGAGCTGATGCACAGCTGCCTCTTCTCAATTTTGCAGGCTGCATGCCACCCCTTCAGCGTCTGGTCAGCAGGAATCAGCACCGCCAGCAGCCGGGCAAGTCCTGCCCTGGGACGGGAAGGGGTGGCGCGCCATTGACAGCCTGCTGGTCCTCTGCCGGCGAATGGCTTGGGACATCTTGCTGCCTCACGACCTCCTCAGGAGCAACTGGTGGGCGGTGCTGGTCATGCTACTGCGCACTGCGTCTGTGTGCCCTGCTGCCTGTTGGGATGAAGGTCCAGTGCAGCGGCCTGGTGTTGTGCTCTCTTGCTTCGGCTTGCCAGGCAGCAGGTGGGGACAAGGGCATCTGTGACCCCTGTCAACAACGCTTTGCAGGTGCTTGTGTCATCGCATGCAACGGAGTGGCCCGTCAGTGCATTGAATCTCACCTTGTCTGCCTGCAGGGACCTGTTCATGGCCATTCTGCTGCTGTACGTCTGCATCGTGCTGCCCTATGCCATTGCTTTTGACACGGACTTTGTGAGTATAACACCCTCCACTGCAAACATGCTGGTGCTGTCGCAAATCATGATGCTCATCTTATGCTTTCACGCTGAGTACAAAGGCGCCAGCTGTCACTTCTGCTGCCATGCAGTCCGACTTGACCTCCCCGCTGGCTGTGCTGGACCTGACCATCACCAGCCTGTTTGTGGTGGATGTCTGGATGAACTTTCACACAGCAATCCTGGGTGAGTGAGTGCAGCCTGCTCAGTGCAGGACACTTGCATCTGCATCTTCTGATGAGTTGCGACACGACAGCGTGTTTTCGGTGAACTGACGTGCACGCAGGCAAGGACGGCAAGCTCATCACCGCCCGCAAAACCATTGTCCGCACATATGCGCGCACCTGGTTCATCATCGACCTGGTCCCTTGCATCCCATGGGACGTACTGTTGACATCTTCCGCCGGTGGTGTCAATCTGCTGAAGGTGCGGCAATCGCGCACCTGGCGGGCCTGGCAGGTACTCTGGGTACTCTTGTCATGGCAGCCCTTGCATCATCTTGGGTGCCATCCCTCCTGTGCATGCAGGCTGCTCGTCTGCTGCGTTTTGTCAAGCTGCTGCGCACCCTCAAGATGCTGCGGCTGGTACGGTCGCGGCGCGACCCAACTCCGATTGCACGCCTGGAAAAGCTGCTAGGAGGGAGCAGCAGGTGGGCAGGCACATGCGAGCTCCCCCGTGCGCCATGCATGCACATTACACTGCAGTGCCAGCTGGCAACCAGCTGGTTGCCTCAGCTGGCGCATTCAATCTTGCTTGGCTGAGCATGCATGACTAATACGCTGCTGTCCTGGCTGCCATGCAGGCTCTCCCTCATCATGATTGTGCTGGCTGCGCTGCTGTTGCTGCATTGGTGCAGCTTGGTGTGGTATTTTGTCGGCGACCTGTTTGTTGATGACGGAGAATCATGGCTCGTCAACCAGGAGATATTTGAGCGATCCGACAGCAGCAAGTGCGCATGGGCAGGCCTGTGGTGCACGCTCATGCATGCCTTGTCACACGGGTGGGCAAGACTGGCCGCCAACACGTGTCCACTGAAAGTTCCCAACATCTGTCCGTTGCGCTGCCCCAATGGGGACACACCAAACCTGCAGGTACATCATAAGCCTCTATTACGCAGTCGTCACTATGACAACAGTGGGGTATGGGGATATTCATGCTACCAATGTGGCGGAGCGAATCGCTGCCATACTCATAATGCTGGTGAGCTTTGATGAGAGGGCATGACACCACAACAATGCATCTGCTGGTCTGCATGGGCGGCAGGTGGCAACCTCAGCAGCTGTTGCAGGCAGCTGCAGCAGGCAGCCACATGGGCAGTGCATGCTGCTGGGCTGCAGGTGGGCGTCAGCATGTTTGCGAGCTTCATGGCCGCACTTAGCACCATGGCGGCGGCTTCAAACGTCAAGCAGGCGCGCCTGACAGCCAGAAGAGCAGCGCTGCAGGAATTCTTGGAGCAAAGAAAGGTCCGCAGCGCTGTGGCTTTGCCGTTGATGTATGTGGCGCCAGGGTCCTGGCAGCGTGTGTGCGTGCACAGCTCGCAGCTGGCTCTGCCAGAGGGCAGGGCACGCTGGGTGACGATGCGCAGCCATAAACAACCATGCGCGCTGGCTGCCGTGATAAGCAGGTGCCGCCACTCTTGGCGGAGAAGGTGACCGAGTTCAACGAGTTTGTGCTTGAAAGAGAAGTTCAGAGCGAAGAGGTGGGTGCTGGTGCAGCAGGCACACTCTGCAACGCCGGAGTCTGCTTTACTGGTTGTAGACAGCCGCTGGTGTACTGTGCCCCAGCTTGATTGGGCTTGATTCGAAGGGGCGGATGGTCCAAGCGCATGGCTGCCTTGTCCGTCTGCAGGCAGCCATTCTGGACGCTCTGTCACCGGCCCTGCGCAGCCAAGTTGTTCTGCACATATACAAATCAGCCTTGGAGTGTGTACCCTTTTTCAAGGGCAAGCCAGCAGCATTTTTGGAGTCCGTCGTCACGCTGCTGAAGCTGGAGTACTACAGGTGTGGTGCGCGCAGCAGGGCGCCCAGGGCTGTGTCACAGCACTCACACATGCCCGCCATCTGATGGTTGTAACGCGATCTAACTGTGTGCAGCCCAGGGGACGTCATTGTTGAGGAGGGTGACGATGACAACGAGCAGCTGTACTTCATCGGAGAGGGAGTGATCGAGGTGCGCACCCATGTATCCTCTTGACTGCACTGCATGTGCAGGGTGGGTCGCCGTTCGAATGCAGCCCATGCTTGTATTGGCGCAGGTCTTGGTGCACCAGCAGCAGCACAGCAAGCGTGCGGGCAGTGATGCGGATGCTGCCGGCGACAGCAGCCATGGTGCAGCCCCAGCTGCCCAGGCGGCTGTTGACCCGGCTGCCGGCAGCTGTCGTGGCTGGGAAGTCGGGGGCAGACGCGAGGGTTTCCTGCTGGCGGGCGACTACTTTGGCGAGTTTTCATGCCTGCTGAGCGATCCCAGCAGTGCAACCTTCCGAGCGGCCTCCTTTTGCGTGCTGTACAGCTTGACGCGCGCCGACTTGGCAGGCGCGCTGCACAAATGGTGGGTGGGGCAGGCGCGCACGTGCACATGCTGGTATGAGCCAGGGCTGCCGTGTAGCATGCGTTGGCAGCAGTGCGTGCCCACCAGCAGGCAGAGCACTGCATGTGTGCTCACGCGGCGGCCCTGCCCATCCTCATAGTGCTGGTTTGTGCGTGTGTGTTTTCGTGCTGCAGGCCCAAGCTGGGCCTGGAGCTGGAGGCCATGGGTGAGCAGCGCTTGCCCCGCGCCCTGTGCTCGCCGCCCTCACGCCGCCTGCCCGACTCAAGCATCCGGCTCACCAGCTGCCACCAGCTGCCCTGCCATGCCTCAGCAACCACAGCAACACCCTGCGTGCCCTGAGTCCTCCGTTGCTTGCTGCCTGCAGTGCACACACCCCTTCACTTCCCTGATGCTACGCCCTCGCACGCGGGGTGGGCTGCCATGCGGACGGTGTGCGAGGCCACGTCGCGGCTGGGGGCATCGGCCCTGCGGTCACCCAGGCCAGTGGACAGGTCGCGCTCCACGCCCTCCCTCTTTGTGCGCCCATCCCTGATCGCCAGGGCGGCCAGCCTGGGCCTGGGCGACGAGGCGGCGAGCGAGCACAGGAGACTGGGCAGCAGCAACAGCAACAGCAGCGCCAAGCGAGACTGAGCTTGCAGTGGTGATACGGCATTGCGCCAGCACCCACTCCACGTGATGATGCGTGTTACGAAGCTGTGCCTCGTGGTTGCTGCTGGACGCGCGATCTGAGCGAGGCACGGTCGGGGGGGTGACCTCAGCATGACTGGAGGTCAGATGACGAGCGCGCCATCACCTGTAGCTGGAGGAGGTGGCATGCCCGCAATTGCATCACTTTTAGTGTGTGTGCAGCTCGCCCAGGGCCCAATTTCACGCGCAGCAGCGGCGGATCGCCGTGCCGAACTCCGCCTGCAGCTCTGCGAACTGCGCAGCAGTCACAGCGTCACAGCGTCACATCTCTCGCCTAGGGCGGTGCTCGCACCCTCACTCGCTGCCATGCTGCGAGCAGCCCAGCCACGCATGGCTCGCACCCCGCCTGCCAGCGCCCTCGCTCGCCGGCTGTCCGCGCGCAGCAGCGCTGCCAGGCCGCCCGTGCGCAGCCATGCCGCCAGGATGGTGCAGTGTGTGGCGTCGCCCAACTCACCACCCACAACTGATACGGCCAGCCCAGCAGCGGAGCAGCGTGCACCGCGCAAGCGCGCAGCGCTCATCTTCAACCCCATCGCCGGCCAGGCAAGCAGCCCGGAAGCGGCCCAGCAGGCTGTGCACTGTGTGCCTCCACCTCCTGCGCAGCTCACAGTGAGCAGCCCTGCCACGCTTGGTCTGCAGGAGGACCCTGACACGTGCCTGTCCTGCATCAAGGAGGCGGTGGCGGACCATCTGGACCTCCAGGTCCTGGAGACGCAGCCCGACGAGCCCGCTGCCAAGCTCGCGAAGCAGGCTGTCAAGGTGGGGCCGCACGGCCCAGTCGGCCCACGCGCACATGCCTGCTGCATGCCGGCTCACTGGATGATGGCGGGGATACCTGAAGATTGTGCGGGTAGCCGGGTAGGCTGCTGGGTCTGACTGTCTTTCAGTGGTCTGGCTGGTGCCTGCCGGCCATCATTCCGCCCGGCGTTCTGGACACACACCGTGCTGGGCACGTTGCACCGTTGCTGCTGGTGCACCTGGCTGCAGGACGGCGTGGACATTGTGATTGCCAGCGGCGGTGACGGCACCATCAACGCCGTGGCGGGAGCGCTTCTCAACTCAAAGGTGGCGCTGGGCATCATCCCCAGGCAAGCGAGGGCAGCGTGATGGTGCATCCTGCCGCTGGTTGCCGCGGGTCATCAGCCCCAGCCAACAGGCAGCCTGCACTGCCTGCAGGCTGGCAGCCACACTGTGGGCACACCGCAGCGGTGGCTCAGCTGCCTGGTACACGGGGCAACATCTGGCTTGCTTGCTGCAGCTGACACCGACCGCATGTCGGCAATGTGTTTGTTGCTGGCAGGGGCACTGCAAATGCATTTGCCACCCGCTTCGGCATCCCAACCCATCTCACTGGCGACGACTTCATCAAGCAAGCGGCCAAGGTGGTGGTGGAGGGACACTCACAGCCAGTGGATGCGGCATTGGTAAGCGGCAGTTGGCCTTGGCGTGTGTCGAGCGCCCTCTGCCCCAGCACCGCGCATGATTCATCCTGGGGTTGTGCCGGGGCCATCGCCGGGGAATTACACATTCAGAGTGGCAGTGGCGCATTCCATGATGCCTGCAGGTCAGCACAAGCCAGCTGGATGATGCGCCCATGATTTTGCTCGCCGGTGTGGGCCTGGAGGCCGACATGGTGCACGCCGCAGACAGAGAGATGAAGGACGCTTTGGGCCCTTTGGCCTACATTGTAGCAGGTGGGGACGGCAGCCGCCGCGTGCAATGCAACTCTGCGTGCATGCAGATGCTCTCTCAATCAGCAGCAAGTGGGCCGCTGCAGTGCCACGGCAGCCCTGGGGGGCCCCCCCCCCCCCCCCCCCCCCCCCCCCAAAACCAAAAAAAAAAATAAATATTTTGGGAAAAAGCAAAAAGCGACAGCCCGGGAGA
>Ga0315905_10008540_pt1 | contig 10362 bp, 7 predicted proteins | sample LakEriMetagenome_5_FD_203522 | JGI IMG/M metagenome (GOLD analysis project Ga0315905, IMG submission 203522) | Freshwater fungal communities from buoy surface, Lake Erie, Ohio, United States - Buoy 4 MA121 | ecosystem: Environmental > Aquatic > Freshwater > Lake | place: USA: Lake Erie, Ohio... | reverse complement strand
GCTGCGTCGCGACCGACGCCCCGGACCTGGGCGGGGTCGATCCCCGCCGAGCCCTGATGACCTACTGGGCACTGGGCTCGCGGGAGATGGTCGGCGTCGAGTTCCTGGTCAATGCTGAAAAGATCCCCGCCAAGTCTTACTTCCTGTTTGCCCCACTCAAGATTCGCAACTGCCACGGGGGGCCGGGGAGGGCGATTGTCCTTGGTCCTTAGTCCTTGGTCCTTAGTCATTGGTCATTGGTCTTTGGGGACTGGAGGTGGGGGGTGGCGAGTTTGTCGTTTGAGAATCTTCGGGTGTACCAGTTGTCGGAACAGCTGGCCGATGAGATTTGGCGGATCGTACTGACGTGGGATGCACTGTCTCGGGATACCGTTGGGAAGCAGATCGTGCGAGCCGTTGACAGCATCGGAGCCAACATTGCCGAAGGTTCCGGACGCGGTACGTTCCCGGACAACCGCCGGTTCGTCCGAATCGCGCGGGGTTCGTTGTACGAAGCCCGCCATTGGCTCCGCCGAGCGTTTCTCCGAAACCTCCTGACCGAAGCGCAAACCGAGACCCTCAAACAACACGTAACATCACTCGGCCCCCAACTGAACGCCTACCTCAAATCGATCGGCCCAACAACCAATCCAAAACCAACAACCCCAACCGATGACGAATGACTAATGACCAATGACTAAGGACCGATGACCAATGACTCCATCCATCCCCCCTTGGACCGTCGACGACCTGCCCGCTCCACAGCGTATCGGCTGGCGGAATCTGGCCGGTTTGATTGGTCCGGGCATTGTGATGTGCGGCATCCAGATCGGCGGCGGGGAGTGGCTCTTTGGGCCGGCGATCACAGCCAAGTACGGCGGCGGGCTGATGTGGATCGCGACCGTCGCGATCGTTCTGCAGGTCTTCTACAACATCGAGTGCGGGCGCTACGCGCTGTATACCGGCGAGCCAGTCTTCACCGGCTTCATGCGGACCCCGCCCAGCCCGGGGTTCTGGATTTCGGTCGCGCTGCTGCTCAGCCTCAGTTCGCTGATTCCCGGGTTGTCGACGAATGCAGCTGTAACGATCGCCTCGCTGCACTTCGGTCGACCGCCGACGCCGGATGACGCATTTCTGGTCAACACGATTGCCTACGTCTGCCTGGGGCTGGTGGTGTTACCAGTGCTGGTCGGCGGCAAGGTCTACAACGTGCTGCAGTGGGTCATGACCGCCAAGGTGGTGACCGTTCTGGGCTTCTGTCTGATTGTCGGTCTCACGATGGTCAGCCGTGACAGCTGGGGCAATGTCTTCAGCGGCTTCCTGAAGTTCGGCAATGTTCCGGTAGCCGGTCCCAATGGACAGGATCAGGTCGTCAACGCCTTTACTCACTACTCCCAGCAAGGGGTCTGGCCCGCTGTCGCCATGGGAAACATCGCCCTGCTGGGGGCCTTCGCGGGATACGCGGGGGGCGGCGGGCTGAGCAACTCGACCTACAGCAATTTCGTCCGCGACAAAGGCTGGGGGATGGGCAGCTGTGTGGGAGCGATCCCCAGTGCGATCGGCGGGCGTCAGGTGACGCTGAGCCATGTCGGCAGCGTCTTCCCGATCACCGAGGAGAATCTGCGGCGCTGGAAGGGCTGGTGGCAGTACATCATGACCGACCAGATCTTGATCTGGGCGCCTGGATGTTTCATGGGAATGGCCCTGCCCGCTTTGCTCTCGATGGAGTTCGCTCAGCATTCGCCTATTCTCAATCGCTGATTGTGGCCGATGGGATGCTGCATGCTCCGGGGCTGGGAGCCTGGGGATCGGTCTTGTCGATGGTCTGCCTGATTGTGGGGCTGCTGGTCTTCTTGCCGAGTCAGATGTCGATCGTGGATGACATCGCGCGGCGCTGGACCGACATCATCTGGTCGTCCAACCAGACGATTCGCGGCAAATGGTCCTCTGACCGGGTCTGGGTCATCTATTACGGAATCCTGGCGATGTATGTCCTGTGGTCATACATCATGGCCACGATCTTCCTGATGTTCGGAGACGCCCCGGCACTGATGGTCACGGTGATCGCGAACGTGAATAACCTGGCCCTGGGGGGGACTGCGTTTCATGTGCTGTGGATCAATCGCCGTTTTCTTCCTCCGGAGTTACAGCCCCGCTGGTACAGCCAGGTCGGCATCGCATGCTGCGGGCTGTTCTATCTGGGGCTGGCGGCGATTGTGTTCGTCGCCAAGGTCTGGCCACTGATCTCTGCGGGAGCTGCTCGATGATGACCTCTCTGTTCGATCTCACGGGCCGTGTCGCCGTTGTCTCGGGAGCCGCTCAGGGCCTGGGGCAGGCCACCGCCCTGGCCTTGGCTGAGCACGGGGCGAACCTCGTCCTCATCGATCGGAACCGCGAGGGGGCCGAAGCGACAGGTCAGCGGATTCGAGCCCTCGGTCGTCAAACGCTGGTGACCGGGACCGATGTCTCTGACCCGCTGGCTGTCCGGGAGCTGTTTGAGCAGGTCGATGCGACGTTCGGGCGAGTCGATTTCCTGGGGAACATCGCAGGCGATGGTCATCTGGCCAAGCCGGAAGATCTCACGATCGCTGACCTGCAGCGGGTGCTGCAGAATCTGGTGATCGGGAGGTTCGCGATGTGCCAGGAGGCGGGCCGCCGAATGCTCGCTAAGGGCCGCGGTTCGATCATGAATATCGGCTCACTGGCCAGTTCGACAGCTCTGGGGCGCGGGCATGCCGCCTACAGCATGGCGATGGGAGCTGTGATCCAGATGACGCGCGAGCTCAGCACCGAATGGAGCTACCGCGGCGTGCGAGTGAACTGCGTGACCCCCGCTCAAGTGGTGAACCCCAGCCTCGAAGCCCGAATGTCTGCCGATCCGACGCTCGAAGGCCGATTCCTGCGCGGCATTCCCGCCGGTCGCCTAGGACAGCCAAAGGACATCATGGGGCTGGCGGTCTTTCTGGCCTCCGACAGCTCCGAGTGGATCACCGGAGCCATCATTCCGATGGATGGTGGCAATATGGCTATGAATGCGGGTGGTACGCCGGGGCATGAAAAAGGGGCAGTGGGCATTGGGCAGTGGGCAGTGGGGGACAAGCGATGAGTGGCGTCAGCTCTTATCGAGACTTGGAGATTTGGCAGTTCTCCATACAACTGGCCAAGGAGATGTACGTCATTACTCGTGGATTTCCGAAGGACGAGTTGTATGGCCTCACCAGCCAGATTCGCCGTGCCAGCGTCAGCATCCCGGCGAACATCGCCGAGGGATACGGTCGTGACAACCCGGGGGACTACTCCCGGTTTCTTCAGATCGCACAAGGAAGCCTCAAAGAGCTGGAAACATTGGTCCTGCTCGCTGGCGAAGTCGGCATCGCCGAGCCAGCCACCATTGAGGCTCCACTGAGCTTGGCTGACCGCATCGGTCGCATGCTTCGCTCCCTGATTCGCTCAATTCAGTCCCGAAAGTAGACCATGACTTCCCCACTGCCCACTGCCCATTGCCCACTCCCCACTGCCCTCAGTCTTTACCGGACGATGCAAATCATCCGGCAGACCGAGGAGGAACTGGCACGCTGTCACCAGCGCGGGCTCATTCATGGTGCGTGCCATACCTATGTCGGTCAGGAGGCGATTGCGACCGGGGTCTGCTCGCATCTGACCGCGCGGGATCCGGTGTTCTCGACGCATCGGGGACACGGGCACGCTCTCGCGAAGGGAATGCCGCCGCGTGAGCTGATTGCGGAGCTCTTCGGTCGCGAAACTGGCTGCTCACGCGGGCGTGGCGGCAGCATGCATCTCTTCTCCCCCGAGATCGGCATGATGGGGACCAGCGGCATTGTCGGGCCATGTCTGCTGCAGGCCTGCGGCGGCGGCTACAGCTCCAAGCTGCTGAAGAACGGGACCGTGGCTGCGGCCTTCTTTGGCGACGGAGCCGTCAACAACGGAGCGTTCCACGAAGGCCTGAACATGGCCAGCATCTGGAAGCTGCCGGTGCTGTTCATTTGTGAAAACAATCAGTTCGCGACGGAGGTTCCGTTCTCTTATTCGAGTGGAAACCCGAGCGTCGGCTCACGCGGAGCGGCCTATGGGATGGCAGGCGTGACCGTCGATGGCAACGATGTTCTGGAAATTCATCGCGTGGCAGCGGAGGCCATTGAGCGAGCCAAGAGCGGCGGCGGGCCAACGCTGATTGAATGCAAGACCTACCGCACGCGGGCCCATGCCGAAGGGATGGGCGACTTCACCTACCGCACAAAGGAAGAAGTCGCAGCCTGGAAGGAGAAGTGTCCGATCGTGCGGCTGCGTGAGGCCATCCAGAGGTCGGGAGACGCGGATCTGGTGTCCCGACTCGACGAGATCGACCAAGAAGTCGCTCAGATGGTTCGCGAGGCCCGCGAGTTCGCGGAATCGAGCCCCGTGCCCGATCCCAAGTCGGCAGCGACGCATGTCTACTCGATCCCCGCAGCTCCTGTCTCGGCCCCGCCCGCTGCTCCGCAGTCCCGCTCGGTCACGTTCGTCGCAGCCACGCTCGAAGCCCTCGATCAGGCGATGGCGAGCGATCCCTCGATCTTCGTGATGGGAGAGGGGATCGGCGTGCGTGGAGGGAACTTTACGACGACACTCGGGCTGCATGCCAAGTACGGCGGCGAGAGGCTGTGCGATACTCCAATCTGTGAACGCGGCTTCGTGGGTCTGGCCTGCGGCGCGGCGATGACCGGGACTCGCCCGGTGATCGACTTCATGTTCATCGACTTCATCAACGATTCGTTCGGAGAGATCGTCAATCAGATCACCAAGATGCAGTACATGAGCAGTGGTCGCCTGCAGATGCCAGTGCTGCTGCGCGGCTGCGGTGGCGTGGGGCACTCCGCTGCGACGCACCACTCGGGGATGTACCACTCGATCTACTCCCACATTCCCGGCCTGCGGGTCTTGCTGCCGTCGAATCCGTACGATGCCAAGGGGCTGATGGCCCATGCCCTCCGCAGCCGCGATCCGGTGCTGTTCCTGGAGCACCGCGAACTGATGCAGACCAAGGGGGACGTGCCACTGGAGTACTACGAGATTCCATTCGGCCAGGCCCGCATCGCCCGAACCGGAACCGATGTGACGGTCGTCGCATTGTCGCTGATGGTCAATCACACGCTGCAGGCTGCCCAACAGCTCGCGACCGAGGGAATCAGCGTGGAAGTCGTCGACCCGCGCACGGTCTCTCCGCTGGATCTGGACAGCATTCTCCGATCGGTCTCGAAGACGGGACGACTGCTGATCGTGGACGAAGCGTTTGGGCCCTGCGGCTTTGCCTCCGAGATCGCAGCTCAGGTGGCCGATGCGGGGTTCAATGACCTGGATGCCCCGATCAAGCGGCTGCATGGAGTACACGCCCCGACGCCGTATGCCCCGACTCTGGAGCGGGCGGTGGTGCCAAACGTCGAGCGGATCGCCCAGGTGATTCGCGAGCTGATGGGAGAGTAAGCCGATGCCATACCCGATTACGATCCCACGTCTGGGCTGGTCGATGGAAGAAGGAGTTTTCGCCGAGTGGCTGAAAGCTCCGGGAGAGATGGTCCGTGCGGGCGATATGCTCTTCCTGCTGGAGGGAGAGAAGGCTGCGCATGAGATCGAGTCGTTCGACTCGGGCGTCTTGTGTGTCCCCAGTGATGCACCGAAGCCGGGCACCACCGTCAAAGTTGGCGAAGTGATTGGGTACCTGCTGGCTGAAGGGGAACCGGCCCCGAGGACCGTGGGCGTTGCTCCGGTGGCTGCCGATCCGCCTGCGAAAGCACAGCCCGTCGCTCCGGTTCTGGCTCCGACGCGGGTTGAACTACCAAGCGTGCCGCGCGCTGCGGGGCCGGCTGCTCGCCGGCTTGCCCGGGGACTCGGTATCGATCTGAACGCCGTCTTCACCCCCGATCCCACGGGACGGGTTCTCTGTGAAGACGTCCAGCGCGCAGTCAGCGGGCGCTCACAGCTGCATGCCGTGCAGCCGATCGCCACCCCACGCGCCCGTCGAAGAGCGAGGGAGCTGGGGGTCGACTGGACGGTCCTGGCGGGAACGGGCCGCGACGGTCGGATTCGAGAACGCGACGTCTTGGCGAAATCGAGCTCAACAGCCGCTGCATCGGAGGAGATCCCTCCGACGGAAACGGGGCGCCACGTCCCGGCTTCGAAACTTCGCCGGATCATCGCCCAGCGCATGTCGGCCGGAGTTCATCAGGCAGCCCCGGTGACATTGACCACCAAGCTCAACGCCGAGGCTCTGGTCGTCTTTCGTGATCGTCTGAAGGCCGAGTCTCCGACAGGCAGTGTGCCCAGCTACAACGACATCATGCTGCTTGAGGTCGCACGCACTCTTCGCGAATTGCCGGACCTCAACGCCTGCTGGTATCGAGACGGGATTCACCAGTACGACGGTATTCATGTCGCGACCGCCGTTGATACCGCGAACGGGCTATTGGCTCCGGTCGTTCGAGACGCCGACCAGTTGACGCTGAGTGAGATCGCTGACCGCACGCGACAGCTGATCGCCGCAGCTCGCAACGGCCAATTGAGCCAGAACCAGCTCTCGGGCACGTTCACCATATCGAGTCTGGGGATGTTCGGAGTCGACTCCTTCACCCCGATCCTGAATCTGCCGCAAGCGGGGATTCTGGGAGTCGGCCGCATCGTTGAGGAGCCGGTCGTACGGGATGGACAGCTCGCCGTCGGCAAGACGATGACGCTGAGCCTGACCTTCGATCATCGCGTCGTCGACGGAGCTCCCGCCGCCCGCTGGCTGCAGCGACTTTGCGAACGGCTGCAGCGTGTAAACCCTACGGACCGATGACACTGGTTTTCTTCTCCCTCTCCCCATGATCGATGTGACCATCACTGGGTTTGAATTTGGGGAGAGGGGGGAAGCATTCGAGACTTGCCGACGTTCTGACCATCGCTCCTGCTCGCCAATCAACTTCGGCCCACGAATTCTGATTCACCCGGCGGTGCAGTACACTCCTCCGCGTGGCAAAGCAGGCGACACTTTTTGAACTCCCTCCCGATCCGCTGCCGTGGGAACTGGCTGCGGATGCAGACCGCGTCGTGGCTGGGGTCGTGCTGGCGCGGCCGATGGAAACGGTGTACCACTATCTGGTCCCAGAGCCGCTACGCGAGATCATCAAGCCCGGACAACGAGTACGGGTGCCGCTGGGGGCGGGCGACTCGCCGACGCTCGGCTACTGCGTCGAGGTCGGCACAACCGCGCCGACCTCCCGGCGGCTGAAATCGGTGCTGGAGATCCTGGACCGCGATCCGCTGATCGGGCCCGAGATGCTGGCCCTCACCAAGTGGATCGGCGAGCGGTATCTCGCCAGCTGGGGGCAGGTGCTGGAGACCGTGATCCCAGCCGGAGTCAAGAAGCAGTCGGGCACCCGCGAGATTGTCTGCTACGTCCCGGCAGAGGGGCTGTCGGAGAAGGTCCTCTCGACTCGGCTCAGCAAGAAGCAGCGGGCTGTGGTCGATGTGCTTCTGGCAAGTACAGAGCCACTCGCCGTTGACGAACTCGCGATGAAAGCCGACTGCGGAACTGGACCAATCCAGTGGCTGCGCGAGCGACAGCTGATCGTGCCGATGAAGCGGCGGATGTCGACCTGGGAGGACGAAGATGTTGGCCCGGTCAACCCACAGACCGATCTGGTCCTGAACGAAGACCAGCAGAAGGCGGTGAACCAGATTCTGTCTCTGGTTCGTAAGAAAGAGCACCAGACGGTCCTGCTGCATGGAATCACCGGCAGCGGCAAGACCGAAGTCTACATCCAGACAATTCGCGAGATCGTCAGCTACGGCAAACAGGCGATCGTGCTGGTTCCGGAGATCTCGCTGACGCCGCAGACGATCCGGCGGTTCCGCAGTCGGTTTGACTCGGTGGCTGTGCTGCATAGCCACCTGACCGATTCGGAGCGTCACGCCCAGTGGCAGCGAATCGCAGCGGGGGGAGTCCAGGTCGTCGTGGGAGCTCGCAGTGCGATCTTCGCCCCGACACCCCAACTCGGCTTGATCATCATCGACGAAGAACATGAGACGACATTCAAGCAGCAGACCACACCGCGTTATCACGCCCGCGAGGTGGCTCGCGAGCGGGCCCGCCTCGCCGGGGTGCCACTGATCCTGGGCTCAGCCACTCCCACTCTGGAGTCACTGGTCCGGACTCGGCAGAAGAAGGATCTCTTAATCTCGATGCCCCGCCGGGTCGAGGGGCGTCCGCTGCCGCCGGTCTCGATCGTCGATGTCCGCAACGATCCGCATGTGCAGCGCGGCGAGGCGATCGGCCGGGCCTTGATGAACAGCGTCACGCAGTGCGTCCGCGATGGAGGGCAGGCGATCCTGTTCCTGAACCTGCGTGGGTACTCGCCCGTGCTGTGGTGTCAGAAGTGCGGCGTCGGTGTGCGCTGCCCCGATTGCGACCTGACGCTGACCTGGCACGCCGACCGGCAGAAGGTCGTCTGTCACAGCTGTGATTACGAGGCCGCCAAGCCCGCGGTCTGTCCGAACTGTCAGTTCCCGGGGCTGAAGTACCTGGGCACGGGTACACAGCGGCTGGAGCAGGAACTGGCCGCCAAGTTCAAGGGGATGCGTCTGCTCCGCATGGACAGCGACTCGATGAAGGCCCCCGGCAGCCACGACGAGGCCCTCGAACGGTTCCGCAGGCACGAGGTCGACATCCTGCTGGGAACGCAGATGATCGCCAAGGGACTCGACTTCCCCAACGTCACGCTGGTCGGAGTGGTCGCCGCCGACACTCTGCTGCATCAGCCCGACCTGCGGGCCAGCGAGCGAACGTTTCAGCTGATTGCCCAGGTCGCGGGCCGGACAGGTCGCGGCGAGAAAGGGGGCCGTGTGATCGTGCAGACCAGCTGTCCCGACGAGCCGGTGATTCAGCGGGCCGCCAAGCACGATTATCTCGGTTTCGCGGCGGGCGAGCTGCGACATCGACAGGAGCTGAAGGCTCCGCCGTTCACACACCTGGCCCGGATCATTCTGCGTGGTGAACACGAAACGCAGGTCAACGAAGAGGCCCGTCGGATCACGCTGCTGTATCGAGAGGCTGCGAAGGCTCAGAACCGCCCAGTCCGCATCCTCGGCCCTGCCCCAGCTCCACTGACCCGGCTGCGGAAGATGTTCCGCTTTCACTTTCAGCTGTCGGCCGAATCCCTCGACGAGATTCACGCCCTGTGGCGCGAGGTTCAACCGAAGATCGACGTGCATCCGAATGTGGAGATGACGATCGATGTCGATCCGCTCGATATGCGGTAACGCGGTGGAGCAGGGCTGCGGAATTCTGGCGAATTCCGCTACACGCGGAGGATGCCGACTGTCCCTAGCAGTGCGACCGCGATGAGGGCGATGACTCCCCAGCGGAACCGCCACGAGAGGAGCATCTCGACAAAGAGCAGCCCGAGGGCCGTCCAGATCAGTGGGCGCGAGTAACTCGATGAGCCGTTCGAGGAACTGGACTGGGCCGACACGGGGGTGGAGCGTTCGAGCCCCCAGTCGAACTTGAGCCCAGCCAGGACACCGCGACGCAGAGACTCCTCGGAGACAGTGCGGATATCACTCTCGCGCGGGTCGGCATTGACCGCGAAGGTCCGTCTCAGATTCAGCGGCGAAGCTGCTGTCATCTGATAGAAGCCTGCGGATCCGGTCTCGGGCCAGAACAGGACGGTTTCCGGTTGGGAGGTCGCGACATCGCGCGTCTCTGTCAGGGCATCGACGGTCTTCGCGTCGGGAAGCATCAGTGTGCCTTCGACAGGTTGCGGCACATCCAACCGCACGGGGCTGCCGACCAGCAGTGGTTCTGACTGGATTCGTCCGGCCATTGAGAACTGAAGCAGGCGATTCATCAGCGGAACAAAGCTGGGCCATAAGACCCAGTTCCCCCAGCTGTCGTCGAGTGAAGTGGTGACTAGTACGACTCGCCCTTTGCCGAAGGGGCGTTCGAGGATCGCGGGATCTCCCGTCGTCCAGGGGAGCACGGTGGTCCAGTTTCCATCGGCTTTGGCCGTCACGCGGACAAAACGCGATACCGGCGAGGTGGCCAGCCCAGAGTCGCTGCGGCCTCGAAACGGACTGAGTACCGGATGGTCAAGGTTGCCGGTCTCAAAGGTCGCCGGTTCATCGGAGCGGTCGACGATCTCTCGCACATCCACCGGCGCCAGCGAGCCCCAGGACTCGACGAAGCGGTTCGTGTCGACTTGGTCTCCCCACCCGATGACGAGCCCGCCGCCTTGCTGCACGAAGTCGGCCAAACGAGTGACGCCCCCCGCAGGCAGACCCGCCACGTCGCACATGACGACCGTATCGAAGCGAGCCAGATCGGTCGTCGCCAGTTCCCCGGGAGTGCAGATC
>Ga0315905_10008539_pt1 | contig 10362 bp, 6 predicted proteins | sample LakEriMetagenome_5_FD_203522 | JGI IMG/M metagenome (GOLD analysis project Ga0315905, IMG submission 203522) | Freshwater fungal communities from buoy surface, Lake Erie, Ohio, United States - Buoy 4 MA121 | ecosystem: Environmental > Aquatic > Freshwater > Lake | place: USA: Lake Erie, Ohio... | reverse complement strand
CACACACACACAAACACACAAACACACACACACACACACACACACACACAAACGTACCCGCCGGAGGCGTCCGCCTCTTCCTCCTCATCACCCTCTTCCTCCGAGTCCTCATCGCCGTAGAGTGCGGCCTCATACCCGCCCTTGAGCCGCATTTTAGCTGCGTCCGCACCCTCGGCGTCCTCCTCCATGGCCACACCCTCGCCCTTGGCGCGGGCCTTGAGCGTCTTGGAGCGCTTCCAGCGTTTGTACACCGCCTTGATCAGCGCCTGGTGCTCCTCAGGTGTGGCCTCTAGCACCTCCTCGTAGGATGTACGGCGCATCAGACGCTCCAGGACTACCTGCACGCACACAACCACGCGAGCCAAGCCCGTTATCCGCCGTCCTCGCCCGCGCTCGTGTGCGCACGCGTGCTGCACGGGAGCGGGGGGAGGTGTGTGAGGAGTGTGAGGAGGGGGATGGAGACCTTGACTTTGAGGCGGAAACGGTTGCGCGTGTCGCCAGACCAGAGGAGCAAGTTGGTGATCAAGGACTTCATGTAGGTCCGCAACACGTCGGGGGTCAACGACACCACGGCCACCTTGGCAAATCCAAGTGCCGCCGTCACCACCTCCCGGCTCTTTTGCTGAAAGAGCAGCATGACACTCTCGAGGAGCGGCGGTGCTAGCTGACCAACCCGATCCGAATACTCATACACCAGACGCGACAAGGCGTAGACCGTGGCGCTCACCATTGTGTTGGTGGTGCCGGCCAGCCCCGCAAGCAGCATGGTGAAGAGATCCCCCAACTGCGCGCCATTACTGCCCGCGTCCACTTTCTGCGCCACAGTGACAAGGACGGCAAACGACACCTCACGCGTCTTGCGCGCCGCGCTCTTGGTGCCCAGAATTACCTCGCCCATCACCGCGCCCAGCAGCTGCATGTACGCCACATCGAAGGGCAGGTGCTCCACCAGCTTAGCAATGCAGCGCAGACGCCACTTGCTGGCGCCGGGCTGGAGCCCGGGGAGCGCCTCGACCATGGCCTCTTGCACGTGCGCCAGGCGGCTCTGCATCATGGAGGTGTGTGCATGGCTCATGAGCTGCAGCAGCTTGTAGGCCCGTTTCTGCACGCCGCCCGACGCGTCTGCCACGAATGGAATGGCGGACCTGTACAGGAACTCGGCGTTGGACGTGTCGAGCGCCGGCATCAGCGACAGCGCGAGGTCGAGGAGGAGAATCTTGGAGGTCTCGGTCTCGGTGTCATCCGTCATTTCGCCGTCGGCCGCCGCGGCAGTCAGCAGCTTCTTCATGACGTTTTGGAAGAGCGCTGTGAGGCGTGGCGCTTCCGTGATCTGCGCGTACTCGCAAATGGTTTCGAGCAGCAGAGGACGCTCGGCGATGGGTACGGTGGAGGCGGCATTGAAAAGTATGGGCAGGAAGTTTTTGGCAAAGCTAGCTATGGCCGCCGTGCCCCGAGCTGCTGCCTCGGCTGTCACAATGCACTCGTCCTCGTCCATGCTCTGGTCGGTGTCGGAAGCCTTGCGCATGCTGCGGATGGCATTGAGGAGGGCGGAGCAGACAATGTTGCGCAGCTCCGGCTCCGACTCAATGCTCGTGCCCATACGGCGCGCAACGTGCGGCAGCGCCTCCGGCAGATCCACGCACTCCAGACAGAAGGAGGGCAGCAGGCCCCAAATCTGACGGTTGACGTGCATGAGGTTTTTGGCCTCGACCGGCAGCTTGCGTGCGTCGGCGGAAATGGCTGCCGCCTCTATCTGGTCAGCCAGTGGCAGCAGGCTGCGCACAAAGTAGGCGAGCGGAGCCGCACGCACAAACTTCTTGAGCAATGCCAGGAGCCACAGCTTGTTGGAGGGGTGCGATATCTGCAGCTCCTCCGAACCATCGTGACCGATCAGCGGCGCAAGCTCAAGGAGGCGCGCAGGGCCCATCTTGAGTATGGCGGCGCCTAGCGCCTGCTCGAGCTCGTCAGCTGACCGGGGAGACGCGCCCTTGATGGTGGGCAAGCGCGGCTGCATGTCAATAAGCGCCGCAACTGCACGGTCCATCAACGGCGAGCAATTGACGCCCAGGCGGTTGATGAGACTCTGCACAATGGCCAGCGAGCAGTGCCAGTTACGTTTGAAGCGCGCCTGGAGCAGCACCACGGCATGAGCAGCCACCGCCTCAAGCGGCGAGGGCAACCCCGAGTGCGCCGCCTGCCGGGCCTGCTGGATCATAGGCTCCTTGATACAGACGTCAATGATGTCGCACATGACGTTGGCGGCCGCGATCGCCAACTCGTCCGTCTTCTCCTGTGGAACGAGGTAGTCGGAGAGCGCTACCAAGGCTTCGGGCACCTTGGGAAAACACGCATCTGCGCTCATGTCATAAAGCTTTTCGAGGAGCGTCTTGAGGAATTTCAGGTAGGCCTTGATGGGCTCCATGCCAGCGGATGCAGGAGGCTGATTTTCAATAGCGGTACTAACCATGCGCGCAATCGCCTGGACGCTGCCACAGTCACTGGGCATGAAGGCGTCGAGCGTGTTGAAAATCTGACCGACCATCGTGCGGTCGTCGTTGGACAGGAGTCTGAGCACGTGCTGGGAGAGGGCCTGCAGCGCCTTCGATGAGAGCCCCGAGGAGATGTCGCGCAGCATACCAAGCAGCTGCTGAGACTCGGTTGTGTTTGTGCTCGTGCACGCCTTGAACGTGGAGGTGCTCATGTTTACGATTTTGCCCTCAAGCGACGTGCGCACCACCTCGCCTGCCGGGCCTGGCTCCGTCATGAGCTGCACCAGGAAGCCTTGCGCCGCCTTGCGCACCTTAGGGCGCGGGTCCGTGGCCATGCTGACCAGGATGTCCGAGAGCACGCCCATTTGCGGCGTGCGCCACGCCACGCCCTCCTGCTCCCTGATCGTGACATAGATGCACTGCAGCGTATGCCGTGCCACGGGCGCCGAGTCGGGGTGGCTCTTTCCCGTGGCGACAAGCACGTCGGCGAGCGGCACAAACTTGCTGCGTAGCAGGGACGGGCCCACGTGCTGCAGCACGTGCCCGAGGACGTACACGACCGACGCTGTCGTCTCTTCGTCCTGCCTCTGGCCAATCGAGCTCAACAGCGCCCCTGCGTACGCGGTGCATGATGGCGCTCCCCCGCGCTCGACCACCGCCTGCCGCACTGCGTGCAACACGGCAAGCCGAGAGCGGCCTTCGGGGGTGGCTGCCTTGAGCCTCAGATCCGACGTGAGACCCTCCAGCTCCACCGGGTGCATGCCGTCTGACGTCGACGTCGTCGTCGCCGCCTGGACGGTCTTTGCCGCGGCTCTGCTTGACACCGGCGCGGGGCCGCCCCCCTTGGTCGTCTTGGCCGGCATATGTGCCCAGTCGCACCCAAGCCCAAAGCCGCAAAGAGAATGCACGTGCGTCTCGTTCGTGAGTAATGGAATTTTTTTTCAGTTAACTACCGTACAGTTAACTAAAAAGTTGTTAACAACTTTTTCTTTCTTCTCGTACTGAGTAATTTTCAAATTTGGTAAATTGGAAAAATGGCTGTCCGTCAAAACCTTGCGGAATTTTGACTAACGGAAGGTCCCACACGGAGGGAGGATGCCTGGGGAAGACGGCGCCGACGCGCCGGCGAAAGGCGACGCGCACAGCGACTCGGAGGGCTCAGCGTTCAGCGATCATAAGAGCCAGGACGGCGATGCGCAGGACGCCGCGCGCAAGGCAGACGAGGACAAGGAGAAGAAAGGGGGCGGCATGTTTGCCCGGTTCGGGTTTGTAAAGAAGGAGAGCGCTGCAGAGGGCCGCTCCGGGATCGGCGGGGGCAAGCAGGCTGCCAGCAGGGAGGAAGACGATGAAGAAGCAGAGCTTGCGGCAGGCCCGGACAGCGACAGTGAGGACGAGGGCGGGTCGCAGGCAGGCACCAAGGCACGCGGGGCGCACGCAGGAGACGGTGCTAGAGACTCGCCGGAAGGCGCGGCAGCAGACGCGGGTGCTGCCGCGGACGCGCCCACGCCCAAACCGGGCTTTCTTTACTTTTTCCGGCTGCCCTTCCGGAAAACGAAGCCGGCAGAGGACAAGGATTCAGAGACCGGATCAGAGGCGAGTGGTGGCAAGGGAGCCCCGGCCAAGGCAAAGGCTGTGTCCTCTCCGCGGGCAGCCGCAGGCGCACGCAAGGCTACTACCACCAAGTCCGCTGTGCAGCGAGCCGTGGAAAGGTCTATATTTGTCAAAGTGTCGAGGACACTGCGCATCGTGTTTTGGCGCGACCATTCCATGCAGACCGGCAAAGAGGGCAGTGTGGAGCTGACGAGGATCGCAAACGCAAACCCATACTCTCTGCGTGGTCTGCAGCAGCGCGTGTACCGAATGCAGCGATTGGTTGCTGTCCTGTCCATAGTCGGCCTTTTGTGCGGCATTGCCGTGAACGAGTTCTGCTGGCTTGGATACATTCCAACGCCAGAGGAGGAGGCAGGCTACTGCTCGGCGCCAGGCAACAAGCAGACGCCAGACGAATGCCGGCTCGTGGGAGGGAGCTGGACTCCTGGTTACCCTAACCCAACTAATTTGGAGATTGGTCAGCGCTGCCGAAGCACACAGAACGGAGAGCTTGGGGGCCTGATCTTGAAAAGCTTTACTTCGGGACTCACGGGATTACTGCTGATGGCCATTTTTCACTTGTACGAGTGCATCGCAGTCGAGCTCTGCTTTCGGAATCACCTCGAGTACCATCGCGAGTTTGTGGACGTGCCATTTTGGAACATGGGCCTGCTCCCTGAGTTTTTGATCGAGGTCCTCGGCAGCATCGTGCACCCTGGTATGTGTGTGTGTGTGTGTGTGTGTGTGTGTGTACACGAATGGACGTGGTTACTTTCAAGACGAAACAGACGGCGAGGAGCTCGGGCATTCCCGAAGGTTCAGGAAGCTTCCCGGAAGGTCCTATATATACATACACTCACACACTACACATTACAGGGCCACAGCTTCACTTCAATCTTGTCGTCACAGCACGTGGCCGTCTGGTGGTTTACAACTCTGAGGTCCGCCTCCACACAATCAGAAATAAAATTTTGCTGTGTTCCTGCGTGCTTTTGTCGGCTCGATACCGCGGTTGCCACGTCTGACTGCGTGGTGCGAATGGCAGTCCTTTCTCGTGGCCTTGATGTTTTTACGAATGTATACACTCTGGAGATACTACCGCGAATGGATGTTTACGCGGTACACGTCGAAAAACTTTGCAAGCCGTCTTTCTGATGTTGAGATGGATTCAAAGCTAGCCATTAAGGCTATTTTGACCGACGTGCCGTTTGAAACGATTACCTTTCTCTTTGGGTTCATGACTGTGACCCTGGCATACTTGGTACGTATCGCCGAGGCGCCTGCGAACGAAGAACACGTGTACTTTTGGAATCAATTGTGGCTGATCGTGGTGACGGCCACGTCAACTGGTTATGGCGATCTTTATCCAGTCACTCACCTTGGCCGCGGTGTGTGCATCCTTGCCATGATAATCGGCATTGTCCTCACCGCTGTTCTCATCACCACGGTAGTCCTGCTCACGCTCTTGCCGCTCTGCTGTTGTTGCCCATCCTCTGTTGTTGCCCATCCCAGCCTGGAGGCCAAATTCAAGTCCGAAGAGCCCGATGCACGAGTGCCTATAACGCAATCACAAGGCAGTGACAACCGCGTTTCTGCATCGCCGTTCACGCACATTTCTCTGTTTGTCTGCCGTGATCACTTGTTTTCAAATGGCAACTGAATTTCACTGCACGACAGGTTTCAAACAAGTTGGAGCTCAACGCGGGAGAGAGCAAGTTAATGAACTTCCTCCAGTCCGAACACTGGGAGAACGAAATCAAGAAAGCCGCTTGCCAGTGCATCCAGTCATGGTGGCGAAGGGCCATTGTCCACCCCCGCACGCTGGCGGCGCTCAGAAACTTCAAATTGAAGAAAAAGGCTTATCGCAAATTTCTCGACTCCACCCCCCACTTTTCTGCATTCGTCGAAAACATGAGGCAAGACACTGAAATGGTGCGTCAGACCCTGTCGAAGATCGAGGGAAAGGTCGTGTCGGGGTTAGACCTCGGCAAGCTCGATACAAGAGGTGCCGCAGGTCTTGCAGCGCTAGCGGGTGGAGGCGCAGGCAACGGAGTCGCGATGGGAGGAAATCCCGTGCCGAGCAAAGTATTTGGTGACGTGATGCTAGAGCTCGCCCAGCTTCGCAAGGCCAATGTCCAGCTCAAGGCCATGATTGAAAAGGGCAATATGTACGTACTTTCTCCCTGCTCTCTTGACTTTGGCGCGTAGGGATCTTCCCAGCCTTTGATTAAATTCTGAATGGATAGGTCCGTGCAGATGTTTGGAAGGAAGACAAACATCTGCACGCCCAGCCTGTCATCTGCACGCCTAGGCTCTCCATTCTGTCGCCGCCATATGCAACTGACACACCAAAGCGGGCTGCAGCCAACCCGCACCTATTTTGACCAACGCTTATCAGCAAGGCGGCGCCATGGGCGGTATTACCCCAGGTCGTACAGGCAGCGGCAATGCAACGACCCCTGGCCGCCAGCCATCTTCGGTGTGTTTGCCTTTGAGTTTATGCATAGGATGTTTTGCATTGGTGGTGCATGTGTGTACCTGCATGTGTTGCGTGTGCGCATGCGTGCTTGGCGGCATGTCTGTCTTTTTCTGGGCTTCTGTCTGAATGACGCGCGTGCAATGGCTATTGCTGATGACGAGCGCGTAATGCCAACTCCTGAAATCATCCTCCCGCAACAGACCTTTCAACGAGTAGGGTCAACTACTTCGGCCCGGCGCGGCGCCGGCGGCGGCGGAGGCGGCGGCGGCTCTGGCACCAACACGGCTCGCAGCGGGCAGTTCTACGCAGGGCAGGACCCCGCTATAATAGCAAGCAAGGCCGTGGAGGAGCGGGTGCGCAGGCTCGAGATACAGGTCAACAACTTCGATAAGGGGATGGCCAAGTGTCTTAGTCAGATAGTGCGCCTACTCCAGGGGCTCTACTGAAGGCAACCGGGAGGGTAGTCAGTATGCCTACAACATGCTCGCGGTTGCAGCAGAAGCCTCGAGTTCTTGCGTCTGCGCCTCAGTGTTGATTATTTACTAATGTCCGATGTACAATATTTTGCGAGACTCCCTTGATCCCTGATGAGCTTTCTCAAGGGCCTGAGCTCCCTTGATCCCTCATGAGCTTTCAAGGGCCCGAGCTTCCCGAGCTTTGGTAAGTCTCCAGCCTTGGTTTCGACGCCCGCAATTCAAGAGTTGAGTTGCGCAACTGTACACATGTGTAAGGGCGGTTACCCCAAAAGCCCGTGTTGAATCCTACATCTTCAGCAGGCATGTGCGCATGTCCCCGACGAGGTCGATGCAGCACAAGGGAGCCCCCTCCTTCACCTCCGCCACCGCCACCGCCCTTGCTCCTGAACCACTCCACTGACATTTGAGTTGCCTAGGTCATGATTGGCACATGGCCTTGATCTGCGGTAGCACTTTGACCTGTGTCCCCTCACGCCCATACATGGCGAGAGAGAGAGAGAGAGAGAGAGAGAGATTTGCACGCGAGCATGAGCTCATAGACGTAGTGGAAGGTACGTGCATGTAAGGGCACGAAAAGATGACACAGGACCCTAGGCACATCCCTCTACGTCCCCCATCCCCCCTGCCCCTGCTTTCAGTATGTCCGTGTGTGTGTGTGCGTGTGTGTGTGTGTGTGCACGCGCACGCGCGTCTGCGAGTCAATGTACCTTGAAGGCAGAGTAGTGGGTCTTTCCAAAAGGAATGATGAGGACGTGCTCGGGGTTTGTGTGGTCATAGTCCTTGCTAAAGTGCTCCAATGTCTGTAGAAACACATGGTCAAGAGCTCTGCATGTCTAGAAGCACACTGGAAGAGGTCTGGCATGCGAGGTACGTGAGTAGAAAGACACTGGGCAACATGTGGAATGACACACGCGTCGACAAGTGGTAGTCCTTGCTAATGTCTGCCACGTGTCATTAGCGTCCAGCAACGGTTTCGACTGCGGATCAAGGGAGTAAACAAGCTAAAGAGTTGCCTGGTCTGCCTTGCTTTAAACGCATCCAAAGAAGACATGTAGAAAGACTCTGGTCAAGAGCACCTCAGACACAACCACAGACACAAGAGCACCACAGACACTGGTCAACAGCACCGCACGTGCATGCAGTCTCCACTGCAACATAGTCTGTCAACTGCAACATAGTCTGTCTCAACTGCAACATAGTCCGTGCTCCAGTCTCGGCTGCACCATAGTGCGGCCAGTCTCAAGGCGTGCTGTCGCAAACATGTATAGTGTATCAACCATAACGTCTTTATCAAGCAACGTCTTTATCAAGCAACGTCTTTATCAAGCATGTCAACACGTCTCCATCCATCTTTCGCGGCATCAACACATGTTGGCATCACATGCATCCACAATACACATGACACGCATGCATCCACAATCCCAGCTCTCTCTCTCTCTCTCTCTCTCTCTCTCTCTCTCTCTCTCTCTCTCTCTCTCTCTCTCTCTCTCTCTCTCTCTCTCTCTTTCACACACAGGGCACAGGACTGGGGACGACCTAACCTTAGAGATGCGGAAGGACAGGCGCGTCTTTCGATCGTCGGTCGTGACCTGCCCCATGTCGCCGTAGTACTTGTTATGTGTTGCGTGTGTGTTGCGTGTGTGTTGCATGTGTGTTGCATGAGTGTTGCATGTGTGTGGCACATGAGTGCCATGGTCTTGACCTGCCGCATTAGTGTTGCATGTGTGTTGCATGAGTGTTGCATGAGTGTTGCATGGTCTTGACCTGCCGCATGTCGCCGTAGTACATGCACATGTCTATGCGCTTCTCTCGCGCGTGCTGGAACGCGTAGCACACCTGCGCGCGCGCGCGCACACACACACACACACACACACACACACCACGCACTCACGCACACACACATACACACAAGTGTCTATTTACATCTATTTTGTGCACATGCACGTGTCTTTTGTTCACACGCACGTGTCATTAGTGTGGAGCAACGGTTTGGACTCCTTGCACCGCATCCGCATCTTGAGAAAGCAACAAGCACCAACTTTCAACAAACACAAGAATCCCTTTAGCTGCCCCCCCCGCTAATTTTGCAGACGGACGCTGCCGACAGTCTGGGGCCGTGCGCCGTTGACACGCAACATGCGGCCGTGCGGCGTTGACGCCACATGCGGTGACGCCACATGCGGCCGCTTCTTGCGACTTGCGGCCGAATCTTGAGATCATCATCATCTTCTTCAGACATTCGGCCGAGTCTTGAGACTTTAACGCTCAACTCCCCCGGTGTGTGCGCAACGGAGAAAGAGATCGAATTCTTTTGCCCACACTCCACACGCCACACGCCACACGCCACACGCCACGCCCACTCACTCACCCACCCACCCTGGATGCACGAGTAGTAGAGATATGTACAATAACAATGTCGGTCAGGAATCAGCCCAAAATTCATGAAGCAAACAGGTGCCCTAAAGGACGCCACCCTTTATTTTGCTTCATAAGCTTCATGGGCATATACTACCCCTGACCGACATCGTTATTGTACATATCGTTTATATTAATGAATCCAACCCTTACACCCCCCGTTAATGTAGAAAGAGGCAATGCTGCTGACAAGCTTACCGGTCGTAATATTAATGTAAGTTTCACTAATAACTCAAACGTTCCAGTTGAGGTTATGGTATTTATATTTTATTCAGATGAAATTACTGTTGATGTTACCACTGGTTTTGTAACTAGACACAAGAACTAAATTTTCTTTTTTAAATATTGTTATTAAAACATAATAATATTCAAATGCTTTTGACGGAGGGATTTTTTTAGGGTGGTTTTTTTGGGTTTGGTTCAACGTCCATACGTTCAACCGTCGTCACCGGGCAGACAGAAGGGTGTAGGGTGGGCGGAGGAATGGGTGGTTGGGTGGGTTTGCAAAAGTTGATAACAGATTTGGATATGAGAAATGGACATAAGGGGGGTGTAAGGGTTGGATTCATTAATATAAACGATATGTAAAATAACGATGTCAGGGGGTAGTATATGCCCATGAAGCTTACGAAGCAAAATAAAGGGTGGCGTCCTTTAGGGCGCCTGTTTGCTTCGTGAATTTTGGGCTGATTCCTGACCGACATCGTTATTGTACATATCTCTACTACTTGCACGCACGCGTGCATGCACACACAGACACATGACGAAACATGCTCACACAGGCTTACACAGGCTTACGCCTGTCAACACCTTTGCATGTGTCTTGCATGTGTCAGCACATTTGTGCATGTGTAAGCATGTGTGCGCATGTCCTTACATACGTCCTAAGCATGTCCTTACATGCGTCCTAAGC